>Ga0272448_1003820_pt1 | contig 17616 bp, 17 predicted proteins | sample YNPCB0191_FD_202220 | JGI IMG/M metagenome (GOLD analysis project Ga0272448, IMG submission 202220) | Hot spring sediment microbial communities from Yellowstone National Park, WY, United States - YNP-CB-019-1 | ecosystem: Environmental > Aquatic > Thermal springs > Hot (42-90C) > Sediment... | reverse complement strand
TCCACTCGATAAAGGCCCGCTCGTCGTCCTCGATCTCCCGCCGGATGTCGGTCATCCAGACAACAGAGGCAAGTGCCGGTCGATGAGCCAGATAGGCCTCGACAAGGGGTTTCCACCCCCTGCGAACGTGGACGGGGACCTCTGCGTAGCCGTATCCGGGAAGGTCCACCAGCCGGAGCCTTTCATTGACGTTGAAAAAATGGATCCGCCGAGTCTTCCCCGGGCTCTTGCTCACCTCGGCAAGCCCCCGCCTGTTGACGAGACAGTTGATCAACGAGGACTTGCCCACGTTGGATCTGCCCACAAAGGCGACCTCCGGCAGCGTCGGCAGGGGGAAGTCCTCGGGGGAAAGGGCGCTTTTCTCATGCCTCACACTGAGGATCCTCACGCCTCTTCTCCAGATAGGCCTTCATTCTGGCTATGGCCTCCTCTATGTACTCGATAGAATTGGCATAGGTGAATCGCACATAGCCCTCTGCATTCCTGCCGAAGTCGATCCCAGGGGTGCAGCCCACCCCCGCGCCCTCGAGGATGTCATAGGCAAGACGCAATGAGTTCGTCCCGAAGCGCTGCGCACCGGCCAGAATGTAGAACGCGCCTGTCGGTTCCACAGGTATATGAAAGCCCAGTCGTCTCAGGCCCTCCAGGAGCACCACGCGCCTGGCGTTGTAGGTGGCCCTCATCGTCTCTATCTCCTGCTCTGCATGCCTGAGCGCGGCCAGGGCCGCGAATTGGACGAATGCATTCGGGCATATGAAGAAGTTCTGCTGGAGGATCTGCAGGGTCCTGACGAAGCGCCGGGGCGCGATGAGGTACCCCAAACGCCACCCCGTCATGGCGTAGAGTTTCGAGAACCCGTTGAGCACGAAGGCGTCCTCGTTGAACTCGAGCGCGGTGTGCTCCCTACGGCCGTCGTAGACCAGGCCGTGGTAGATCTCGTCCGAGACCAGGTGGGCGCCCAGACCGGAGACCCCTGCGAGCACCTCCGGCGAGACGACCGTCCCGGTCGGGTTCGAGGGGGAGTTCACCACGATGGCCTTGGGCCGGAAGCTCATCGCGGACCGGACCGCCTCGAGATCGTAGTGGAACCCGGTTCGCTCGTCCACGTCGATGAACAGTGGCTCTGCCCCGAGGTAGCGGACAAAATTCGGGTAGCACGCGTAGTGAGGGTCGGTCAGGACGACGCGGTCCCCCGGCGACAGGAGCACGGAGAACGCCAGCAGCAGGGCAGGCGATGTCCCTGAGGTGACGATGATCCTGTCAGGTGTGAGACAGACCCCGTACCGGCTCTCGTAGCGCTCGCACAGGGCCTCCCTGAGTTCGAGAAGCCCGAGGCTGTGGGTATACCGGGTGTGGCCGTCCCGCAGGCCTCGGGCACATGCCTCCTTGATGCACTCAGGGGTGTCGAAGTCCGGCTCTCCTATCTCGAGATGGATGATATGCCTGCCCTGGGCCTCGAGTTCCTTGGCCCGCTCCATGATCTCCATCACGAAGAACGGCTTCAAACCCTGCACGCGGGCAGGGAGGATCCCCTCTGTCGGGCAGTCGTGCTCGTGCTCCACAGGCGTTTTCTCTCCTCGAAAACCGGTAGTGAGACCGCTGTCCCCGAACCATTTCTATCCCATAGGCTGCAAATTGACAAGGCAAGGAGTTTGTGCCGAAAATACGAAACAGGGGGTGGTCCAGGTGCATCCGGTGCTGTTCGACTTCGTGATCCCTTTCACCGAGACGCGGATCCTGATCTACTCGGTCTTTTTTGCCATAACGTGCGCACTCATGCTGGGGATCTATCTCGGGACGCGATCCGCTGAGCACCGAGGCCTGCCGGTGCAGGAGGCCTTGAACATGACCTTTTGGGGCCTGATCGGCTTGATCCTCGGGGCCCGGGTCTATGCGTTCTGCGAGAACCCCTCGTTCTATTACGCTCACCCCTTGCGCTTTTTGAAGTTATGGGAAGGCAGTCTGGCCACATACGGCGGCGCTCTCGGGGGGGTTGCGGCCTGCGCGCTCTACCTTGGGCTCAAGCGCCTCCCTCTTTTCCGCTTCCTCGACGTGTACGTGCCGTACGGCTTCCTGGGGTTGGGCATCATAAGGGTCGGCGACTTTCTCAATGGGACCGCATTCGGGAAGACGACCCATCTGCCGTGGGGCGTCTCTTTCCCAAAGGGGAGCTTCGCCTATCAGTACCACCTCAACCACGGGTGGATTCGGCCGGATGCGGCAAGCTCGCTCCCCGTACACCCCACCCAACTCTACTCGGCCGCCGCGTGCTTCTTGGCCGCGGCGCTGCTCGTGCTCATCGACAAGCGCAAGAGGTTCGAGGGCCAGACATTTCTCCTCGGGTCGCTCGGGTACGTCTTTTTCCGATTCTGGGGCGACTTTCTCAGGGACGACCTTCAAAGAACGCTGCTCTTTGGCCTCTCCTCGACTCAATGGGTCGGTCTGGTCCTTTTCCTACCCGTCTCCTTAGCGCTGCTCGTGAAATGGAAAGCGGGGCGGGAGCGGAGACGCTGAAGCGGCGGGGGCGGGGCGGGCGGCTCGCCTCTGCAGTCGGCACCGGTATCGGCGCGTATCGTCTCGCAGAGGCTAGAGCGAGAACAACCCCGGATGGTCGAGGACCACGATCTCTTCACCGGGGTCGCAGACGAGCCCCTCGACGACCTCCCGGCGCTCGAGCTCGATGGGCAGCCCTCTCAAGTCGGGGTGGTAACGGTCGACCCACTTTATCATGGCGCGGAGGATGTCCGGCGGTCCCAATCCCGGCCGGTCCAGGATGATGTCGTGGGGAGACGGGCAGATTCGCTCGCCTCGCTGAAGATAGAACGAGCTTACGAATCTTCGCGTATACAGCGTAAAAATGAACGGGTACTCGTCCCCTGTTCTGAGGAATACATCGCCCCACTCGACCCGGGCGGAGTCGTGTGCGCGTCTCGGCGCAGGCGGGGGCAAGGCGATCTCCGGGCTGAAGACGACCAGGGAGTCCAAGGATTCGAGTCTCTCCTGGATGTCGAAGGGCCGTCTGGCCTCCTCGAGGGCCGCCTCGATGTCCGAAACATTCAGGGGATCTGTGGAACTCCTCCGAGGGAATGGAACGACTCTACCCATTGACGCCCCCCCCACTGCTTGAATGCCTTCCGCTTGTGCGATAGCATTCGAAGCGACGGTGTTCTCCCTCTTGCCTACCCGAAGCAATCCATGTACCAATCGAGACACCCCCGCCTCGGGGGCGGGGCAAGGGACGGCCGAGGGGAAAAGCAAGGGCTCAAAACGCAAGTTTTTTCTTGCCCCCTCCCACAGGCCCCGGGTATGGGTGGATCGAGAGGCGCCGGCCGTGTTCGTATGGATTTTTTTTCCACCCGAGGGGTAATTCCCCTCCCCTTTCTATAAAACTTTTTCCAACTTGTCCTGGCCGGACCCCGAGACCGGCAGGCGATTTCATGGGACTGCAAAGCCCCGAGTGCGGTAGATGTCCTTTGACCGAGCCATGGGCCTAGACCCTACCTAGCCGCTGAGGAGACGCCCTAATGAAACAGCCAGAGGCCTACAAGGAGGCCGGCGTGGATATCGAGGCCGGCGAGGCATTTGTCAGGATGATCGCCCCGCTTGCGCGCAGCACCTTCCGGCCAGAAGTCGCAATGGATATCGGGGGATTCGGCGCTGCGATCGCCATAGACTGGAGGCGCTACCGAGAGCCGCTCCTCGTGGCATCGACCGACGGGGTCGGGACAAAGCTCCGGCTGGCCTTCCTCCTCGACCGGCACGAAACGGTGGGGGTCGATCTTGTGGCGATGTGCGCAAACGACGTCGTTGTCCAAGGGGCAGAGCCTTTGTTTTTTCTGGACTATTTCGCAACCGGCACCCTCGACCCGCGCCAGGCGTACCAGGTGCTCGAGGGGATCGCCTCGGGATGCACGCAAGCCGGCTGTGCCCTGGTCGGCGGCGAGACGGCCGAGATGCCCTCGTTTTACCCGAAGGGGGAGTATGAATTGGCAGGGTTCTGCGTCGGGGTCGTGGAGAAATCGAGGCTCCTGACCGGGTCCACGATAGCACCCGGGGATGTGGTTCTCGGGCTGGCATCGAGCGGGCTGCACAGCAATGGTTACTCGCTGGCCAGGAAGGTCTTTCTCGAAGAGGGGAACTGTTCTCTCGCCGAGCCCCTGCCGGGCTTGAACCGCCCGCTCGGCGAGGAACTGCTCGAACCCACGAGGATCTATGTGCGACCCGTCCTCCGACTGCTCGAGAGGGTCCCGGTGCAGGGGCTCGCCCACATTACCGGGGGCGGACTTCTCAGGAACATCCCCAGGGTCCTCCCACCCTCGTGCACGGCACTTCTTGCGGTAGGCGCGTGGCCCGTGCCGCCCATCTTCAGCCTCATCGAGCAGCGCGCCGCGATACCCCTCGAGGAGATGCTCCAGACATTCAACTACGGCATCGGCATGGTGGTCATAACCCGTCCTGAAGATGCCTCTCGTGCCGAAGAGCTCCTCGAAGAGGCGGGCGAAAAGGTCTACCGGATAGGGTCCATCGTACCCAGAGATCCGGGTTTCGACCCTGTCGTCTTGAGACGGCAGTAGGGGCCCGTCCGGCCCCTGGTGCCTCGGCCGGCCGGTTTGAAAAATATCCTTGAATCCGCTATAGTCAGTGCGTCGTGAAGAAGGGAATATGTAGTGGTGCCCCTGTTCCAATGAGGACAATGCAATGGCCCGAATGTGCAGCGTATGCGGAAAAAGGCCTGTCGTAGGCTACCGGGTGAGCCACGCCCACAACAAGACAAAGCGGATATGGAAGCCCAACGTGCAGAAGGTCAGACTCGTCGTCGACGGGAAGGTCCGCCGCATGAACGTCTGCACGCGCTGCCTGCGATCTGGAAAGGTCCGCAAGGCCGCCTAGGTCCCCATTTCGGACGCCCCTCCCGCCCGTAGCGTGCCTACCGTTGGACGCGTTCGACATGAATGACGCCTCTCACCTGCTCGATCGATGCCATGAGGTCCTTTAGGTGAAAAAGATCTCTCACCATTATCTCGAAGTACGCAACAGCCTGCTTGTCTTCGGTGGTCCGCGCCTCGGCATTGGAGATATCGACATTCGCTGAAGAGATGACCTTGCTTATTGCGGCCAGCAGCCCCGGCCGGTCGACGCTCACCACTTTGATCCTCGTCCGTTGCCGCGGGGACGCCGCTGCATCCCAGCGCACGTCAACGAGTCGCTCCGGCTCGCAGAGCCTGGCCACAGGACACGAGGCCGCGTGAATGGTGACCCCTCTTCCTCTGGTGATAAACCCCACGATCTCCTCCCCGAGCAGCGGATTGCAGCATTTTGCCAATCGTACCAGGACATCGTGGACACCCTTGACGCTGATCCCCGTATCCGAGGCCCTCTCTGCCTTGCGCGCAATCTTCTCTATATCTCTCTCTAGGTGTCCCTCTTCCTTTGCCTCCTCTTTCCTGGCCGGCAGCGCGTCGTAGATCTGCCGTACCGAGATCTTTCCGTACGCCACGGCCCTGAGGAGTTCCTCGATGCTGTCAATCTGCAATGCCTTGAGGGCGCCTTTGAGCACGCCGTCCTGGACGAGTCGCGCGTACGTCAACCCATACTTTTTGAGACCCTTTTCCAGGATCTCTTTGCCCAGGCTCTGGCTGTGGATTTTTTCCTCGCGCCGGAGCCACGAGCGAATCTTGGTCTTCGCTTCACCGGTCTTGACGATATCGAGCCAGTGCTTCCGCGGGGACTGCTGTTTGGAGGTGATGATCTCCACCACATCGCCGTTGGCCAGCTCGTGCCGCAAGGTCACGAGTCGCCCGTTGACCTTGGCCCCAGCGCAGTGGTGGCCCACTTCGGTGTGGATCCTGTAGGCAAAATCTATAGGCGTCGCCCCCTTGGGGAGCTCCTTGACCTCTCCCTTCGGGGTGAACACGTAGATCTGCTCGGGGAAAAGATCCACTGCCGCCGATGCCCCCGGCGCCTTGGATCCGTCCGGCGTCTCCTGAAGGGCCTCGACGAGCTGGCGGGCCCATCGAGTGTGCCGCTCGTCCTTCTTGCTGAACCCGACTCCCTCCTTGTACATCCAGTGTGCGGCGATCCCTTGTTCCGCCTCTCTGTGCATTTCCTCCGTTCGAATCTGTATCTCGACACACTCCCCCACCGGGCTTATCACCGTGGTGTGAAGGGAGCGGTAGCGGTTGGCCTTGGGCTTCGCGATGTAGTCCTTGATCCGTCCCGGGACGGGTACCCAGAGGGAGTGGATTATCCCGAGAAGCTCGTAACACTGTCTTACGTGCGCGACGATCACGCGTACCGCCAAGAGATCGAATACCTGATCGATGTCGATCCCTTGGCGGAGCATCTTTCGGTAGACGCTGTAATAGTGCTTGACCCTCCCGCTGATCCGGCACTCGATGCCTGCCTGCTTGGCGGCTTCTTTGAGTGCGGCGCTCACCTGGTCGATCGCCTCGGCCGTCTCCTGAACGCGCACGGCGACTCGATCACGAATTTCCTTGTAGGCCCCCGGCTCGAGCAATTCGAACGAGCGGTCCTCGAGTTCCGCTCTCATCCAGTACATCCCCAACCGGTTCGCCACAGGGGCGTACAGGGAGAGGGTTTCCTGGGCCAGGCTCGTTCGTTGCTCCGCAGGAACGGACTCGATGTTTCTTATCGTATCCAGCCGATCGGCGAGTTTGATGAGCAGGATCCGCACGTCCTTGCTCATGGCTATGACGAGCTTCCGGTAGGATTCGACGTTTCGCTCCCTCTGCAGAGGGAAGGCCATCTTGCCGATCTTGGCCAACCCGTCGAGCAGAGCGCGTATCTCCGCGCCGAAGAGTCCCTCCAGCCGAGCGCCATCGACCTCTGCGTCCTCGACTGCCGCATGAAGGAGGCCGCAGCAGACCGTGGGGACGTCCATCCGCATGTCCGCCAGGGTCTTGGCCACTGAAAGGACGTGGCCGAGCGAACGGCCCCCTGCCCGCCTCAGCTCCTTTTTGTGCGCCATGGCGGCGAACACATAGGCCTTGCGCACGGTGTCCAGGTCCGCTGCCGGTGCGTAGCCCTTGACGGTCTGGAGGATATCCCTGAAACGCACCGGGGAACGGGGGGATTGAGGTCCCATGAGATCCTACCCTCTCGGGGCCCTTAGGAGCGCGCTGCCGCGTGGTCGCGTCGCTCAACGCGGTACGGGCTCTTCGGGCAGCTCGAAGGCGGCGAACTCCTCTCTCCACCTTTCCTTTATGTCCGAGGAGAGGGCCGCGGTCGCACAACGGGCCGCAATGACGATGGCGCGCAACTGATCGAGGGCGTCTTCGAAGCGCTCGTTGATCACGAGATAATCGTAACGATCTACGCTCTGAATTTCTTGACGGGCGGTTTCCATCCTTCGTGCCAGATCCTCGGTCGAGATCGGCCCGCGCCGTCGGATCCTGGCCACGAGCTCCCTTACGGATGCAGGCATGACGAATACCAAGACGGCACCCGGCATCTTTTCCTTTATTTTTGCCGCTCCCTTGCAGTCGACCTCGAGCAAGAGATCCGAGCGCGCGAGGAGTTCCCTGACCTGGCGTTCCGATGTGCCGTAAAAATGCCCGTGAACCTCGGACCACTCCAGAAAGGCGCCTTCGCGGACCATCCTTTCAAAGGCATCGGTATCGACGAAATGATAGTCCTTCCCGCTCACCTCGCCCTGCCTGGGAGGTCTGGTCGTGTACGAAACAGAGCCGGCCAGTCCGGTCAGACTCTCCAACAGCGCCTTGCACAAGGAGGTCTTCCCTGCTCCTGAGGGGCCGGAGACGACGATGACCCTGCCTGAAGATCCTCTGGGGGGGCCTGATGCAGTCACGTCCATCATTCACCGGCACTGCCGGATGACGCCGAAGCGCGGTTTTCGCAGTATCGCTGGCCGATAGTCTCGACCTGGACAGGGGAAAGGATCACATGGTCCGAGTCGGTCACGAGGATCGAGCGACACCGGCGCCCGTGAGTGGCATCGATCAGTTTCCCGTTCTTTCTCGATTCGTCCTTGAGGCGCCGCATCGGAGAGGAACCCGGGGCCAGGACTGCAACGATCCTGTCGGCTGCCACGAGATTCCCGAACCCGATATTGACCACGTCTCGTTTTCCGTTCATGGCTCGAAGCGTCCTCTACTGAAGATTTTGCGCCTGCTCCCTTATCTTTTCCAGTTCCATCTTTATGTCGACCACACAATGCACCAGGGAGGTGTCCTGGCCTTTTGCCGCCATGGTGGTGACCTCGCGCTGCATCTCGTGGAGCAGAAACTCGAGCCTCTTGCCCGAGAGCGTGCCCGCAGACAGAGAGTGCCCGAGCTGATCCATATGGCTCTTCAGTCTCACTATCTCTTCGGTGATATCGCTCCTTTCCGCATGGAACACCACCTCTTCGGCCACCCTGTCCGGGTCGACCTGTTCGAGAGAGGTCAAGCGGGAGATCGCCCGCTCGAGCCTTTCCTTGACGCGCGCGGGCACCTGGGAAGAAACGGCCTCTATCTGTCTCAAGCAGCCGTCTATGCGCGCGAGGCGTTCACGGATATCCCTGCAGATCGCATCCCCCTCTGCTTCCTTCATGCCTTCCATGGCCGAGAGGGCCTCCTCGGCTGCCTTCAAGAGCGCCGCCAGATCCCCCTCTGCCCCGTCGGTCTCCTCGGGCAGGCGCGTCACCTCGGGCAGGCAAAGGAGGGTCTTGACGTCGAGCTCGCCGGGGACCCCATAGGTCTCCTTGATCTGCCTGACCAGATCGAGATAGCCCTCGACGGCGCGCCGATTGAGGGTGCAAGGGGAGGTCGAGGCGTCGCGAACATCTTCGACCATCTGAACGCACAGATCGACCCGGCCGCGCTCGATACGCTCCTTGAGCCACTGATAGAGTCGCGCCTCGTACACCTGGTAGGCACGGGGAACGCGGACGCGAATGTCGAGAAACCTGTGGTTGAGCGATCGTATCTCCACGCGTAGCTTGCCCTTGGATACGGCCGCCTCGGCCGCGCCGAACCCGGTCATGCTTTTCATGTACAGGGCCCCTTCCAGCGAGACTCGAGCCTGTGTCGCTCTCTCAGCCCATTGGCCATGGCGAGAAACGCCTCCCCTGCATAGTCAGGGTAGGTCCAGGGGAGGGGGCGGTAGCCGCCACGCTCGTAGACGAGGGTGAGATCCGCGTATATCCCGTCGCTCACGTAGGGCCTGTGGGCCGCCCGTTTCGTCGTGGCGAGCACCAACCTCTCGGGCGTCAGCACCCCGGGGTCTATATTGACGCGCCTTCCCCGCTCGGGCGAGAGGAACTCTGCCTCTATCGCCGCCGCCTCCACCTTGAGACGCACGAGAGATCCTTGCTCCACGGGCTCGCGGAAGGTAAGGAACTTCCGGTACAGAGGACGCCCCATTTCCTTTTCGTAATAGCGCGTCAGGGTGAAAGGTATCCGCTGGCTGATGAATTCTATGGCCCCCCAACTCTGTTCGAGCCTCCCCAGGACCGGCTCGAGCTCAAGACAGCCGTGGTAGATGAGGCCGCACAGGAGCTTGCCTTTCGGGGGTGTCTCTGCTCGACCGAGACTGCCTGCGGCCCACTGCATCCGTTCACACCTCTTCAGCCGTGTTGACGAATCCCCGCCACAGCGTCATCCAGAGGATCTTCATGTCGAGCCCCAGGGACCAGCGCTGCATGTACTGGATATCATACTCGATCCTTTTTTCCAATGACGTATCCCCCCTGAGCCCATGCACCTGCGCCCATCCCGTCAGGCCTGCCTTGACCTTGTAACGCAACATATAGCCCGGGATCTTTTCCCGAAACGCGGCGATCAGCTCCGGCCGCTCCGGCCGAGGCCCCACCAGGCTCATGTCACCCTTGATCACGTTCAAAAGCTGGGGCAACTCGTCGAGGCTGTAGCGCCTGAGCAGGGCGCCGACCGCTGTCCTTCTCGGGTCGTTGGCACGAGGCCAGACCGGCCTGTTGTCTTCTTCCGCATTGACGTGCATGGTCCGAAGCTTCAGGATGCGGAACTCCTTGCCGTCGAACCCCATACGCCGCTGGGTGTAGAACACAGGCCTGCCAGAGCACAAAAGGACCATTGCCGCACTCAACGCAACAACAGGCGCAACGACCACTGCCGCCATGCACGCTATGACAACATCGAGGAGTCTCTTGAGGAACCCCTCCCAGCCCTGCTGGGGGCTTTGCCTGAGCTGGACGACAGGAATACCCTCGAAGTCCTCGATCCCAGGGCACAACGGCAGGATCCGAAACACATCGGGGACGACCTGAATGTCGACGGGCAGATCCTCTATTGCCTTGAGCATCGACGGCAGGCAGCCGTACGATTCCATCGCCGGCGCAAAGGCCACCACGTCGATCTTTTCTCTTTCTATCACCGCACGGATCTCACCGGGCGACCCCAACCGGGAAACCCCAAGGGGTGCGTCGCCCTCGCCGGGGTCCGCCACAATCCCATGGATCGCCATGCCCAACTCCGGCCGCGCCTTTACCCTCTCTAGATACATCCCCGCCATTGCGCTGGTACCCACGAGCAGCACTCGTTTGAGGCGGCGGCCGCGGCTGCGTATCCTTCGAGCCACCACTCTCGCCGCACCCCTGGCAGCGGACAGAAGCGAGAGCGAGACCAGAAAAAAGCAGAGGTAAAAGACCCTGGAAATCTCCGTCTTCAGTGCGAGGTAGACAGAGCAGACGACCGCACCTGTCGCAAAAAAGGACGCCTGCGCTATCTGCAAAAGCTCTCTGCCGAGATCCGGCCGCCTCCTTTGCCGATACACACCCATATAGACGAAAACGATCCCCCATACGGAGACGACAAGGGGGAGCAGAGAAACGTAGACACTGAATTCGGGGGTTCCGTACACAACGGGGATCAGCCCGCTGGTGAATCTGATGTGGTACGCAAGAACCCACGCCAGCCCCACGGCGATACTGTCGGAGAGGATGAACAACCTGGCCGGGGGCGTGCGATAACCTCTAAACACCCTTTTCCTCGCCTCTGCCAGACGGTGCCCTACCGGTCACTTGGCCCGCGGCCTTTCGATATCGCCGTGCTGCCCCTGTGCGAGGGCAGGACCGGCCGATCGATCGCGACCGCTCAATCGCGCATGACCAAGGACCTCTTCGTATACACCAATAGTCGCGGCGGCCGTGCGCCTCCAGGAGTACCACCCGGCCTTCCGTGCTGCACGGGCAGCCAGCTCCAGCCGCTTGCCCCGGTCGAGAAATACGCCTTGCAAGGCCGCGCCCCATGCCTGCCGGTCATCCTCCGGAACGAGGAGGCCGCAGCCGTCGAGAAGTTCGAGGAAGGCACCGCTCGCCGCAGCCACGACAGGAACCCCCACGGTCATGGCCTCGAGGGCAGGCAGCCCGAACCCTTCGTCGACAGAGGGGCAGAGAAGTGCCATGGCATTCTCGTAGAGCATGGAAAGCAGCGTATCGGAGACATCCTCGAGCCAGCATATCTGTCGGGCCCGGTCCGCGGGCACCAAAGAACTGCACTGCTCCCTGAGCCCTTCGCCTATGACGATCAGTCTCGCATCGCGGTCCCTCAACACCGGTATCGAAAGAAAGACCTCGACAAGGAACCGAACGCGCTTATGGGGTCTCGCGTTGGCTACGCAGAGAAAATACGGGGCTCGGTCGAGACCCCAGCGGCGACACCTCCTTTCCTCGTCCGGGTCGCGAGGCTGGCTGACCATGTGATCGCCGGCCAAGGGCACGACGGCGATCTTCTCGGGAGGGATGCCCAAAAGCTCGGAACAGCGGCACGCCGTGGAGCGCGAATCCACGAGGACCTTCGACGCCTTGTTCGCTGCCAGCCTCACAAAGCTTTTGTAGTAGCCCCGCAGCTGAGGCCGGAAATCATGGGGCCGGACCAAAGGCAGCACATCGTGCACTGTCATACACACCGGAGGCGGGACCAACAGAGGACACGCATAGGTGAGACAATGGTACACCTCCGGCCCGATACGGCCGACAACCCACGGCACGGTGAACTGCTCTGCCAGGGAATATGGCTCACTCTGCAGGCGCACGAACCGGATTCGGCCCGCGGTTCGCGAAAGAAACGAAAACGCTTCCGGATTGCGGCCTATCACATAGAACTCGTGGCCGCTCCCCAGGGCCGCGATCCCCTTGACGAGATTCACCGCGTACCTGGCTATACCGTGCATCCTCGGACCGACGGTCCTGGCGTCGATACATACCCTCATTGCGAGACCCCGGATCCGCACAGCTCCCTGTAGTGAGCCGCCATCGCCTCGGCGCTTCTCTCCCACGAGAACCGCAGCGATCGCGCAACACCCCTCGCCGCCAACTCCCGCCGAAGATCCTCGTCCTTGAGCAGAAGCAGCATCTTTTCAGCGATCTCCTCCACGTTCGACGGGTCCACCAGCAGGCCGGCCTCACCCACGCACTCGGGTATGCTCGCCCGATTCGACGCCACGACAGCCGAACCGGAGGCCATTGCCTCGAGAGGCGGAAAGCCGAAGCCCTCGTACAGGGACAGATACACCACGGCACGGGCGCCCTTGTACAGTGCCGGGAGGTCACGGTCCGGGACGTAGCCGATTAGCTTTATGCTTCGTTTCGACGAAGAGCGCTCAACGGCATCGTAGAACTCGTCGAGCCTCCACCCCGGCCGGCCGACAATAGCCAGTCTACACGATGCAAACCCTGCCCTTTGAACGATCCCGAATGCCTCGATCAGGGCAGGCAGGTTTTTCCTGGGCTCCAGGGTACCCACGTACACCATGTAAGGGTCTTCAAGAGCGTATCGCTCGAGCACGGCCCGCATATCCTGTGGGGACAGTGCACTGTAGAAGTGAGGCAGAGGGGCGCCTGGTATTACCACGACCTTTTCCGGAGGCAGGCACCACTGCTCGAGAATCTCCTTCCTGGTGAACTCCGAAAGGGTGATGACCTTCGATGCCCGCCTGACGGACCGCGGGACCAATAGTTCGAGAATGAGGCGATTCTTTCGCTCCAGGTATGCCGGGAGGCATCGGAAACTCAGGTCGTACACATTGACGACCGATGGGCAGGGGCAAAAAAGAGGCGAGAGGTAGAGCGATCCGTGAAAAAGATCGGCTCCGCTCCTGCGAAGCTCCAAAGGCAGGACCATCTGTAACCACAGGAGACCCTTCCACCCGCCCCGAATGAGAAAGCGCACTCGAGGGTCGCAGAGCACCTGAGCGGTCGCCTGGATGGGCCGGCACGAACAGAGAAGAAGCCGTCCGAGGCCGGCCGTTGCGACGAGCCCATGTAAAAGCCCCTGCATGTATCGGCCGATTCCCGTCGTGGGCGGGCATAAGGGTCGGGCATCGAACGCAATCCGCATAAACAGCACGGCCCCGCGAACGCCAGCGGTCGGCAGGCGTCACCGACCGAAAAGGAAGCGTGGCGAAAAGGGACCCCTCTGGCTGCTTGCTCCCCCTGCGTCCCCCACTCTTTTCAGGCAGGCCGCTCAGTCTCTCACCAGAAGTCTCCCTTTCTCCCCCGTATGAGGTGCAAGAACTCCTGCCGAGTCCTCTCGTCTTGTCTGAAGATCCCGAGCATCGAACTCGTAATGGCATAGGCGTTTTGCTTCTCGACCCCGCGCATTGCCATGCACAAGTGGAACGCCTCGATAACCACTGCGACACCCTTGGGCTTCAAATTGTCGTTTATGGCTGCAGAGATCTCCATCGTGAGCCTCTCTTGGACCTGGAGCCTGCGACTGAAGATCTCTATGATCCTTGGGATCTTGCTCAGTCCGATTATTCGCCCGTCAGGGATGTATGCGACATGGCACTTTCCGAAAAACGGCAGCATGTGATGTTCGCACAAGCTGTACAGGTCGACGTCTTTGACTACTACCATCTCGTCGTATTTCTCGAGAAAGACGGCCTTCTCGATAAGATCCTTGATATCGACCCGGTAACCGGATGTGAGAAAGCGGATCGCCTTTTCTATGCGCTCCGGCGTCTTTTTCAAGCCCTCCCGATCAGGGTCATCCCCTATTTCCACGAGGATCTGGCGGAACAAGTCTTTCATGATGCGCGTACCCCTCCTGGTTTTCTAACGAGATGTTTTTCTGTTATATCAATATGTTACGGAATTTTCTGAAATTACTATGTTAACTAGTTGGTATAACTTAGCTATTCATTTAACTTAAATATCCTAGGCCCTGTCGTCAGGGCGAGTGCGAGGCGGGCTTGGCCGAGGCGGGTAGCTCGGCGCTGCGGGGCGAGCGTCGAAAAACAAGTCGAAAAACAAGAAGATTTCTCTTGACACGGTGCGTACCTTTACATTATTATGGAAAATCTGAATTGGGGTGAAAACGGCCTGAGTAGGGAAACTTTTCGGGCCTTACCGAGTCAGTTATTTGCAAGGCCGTTGCACATACTACATAACCACAGCGGAACCTCACAGGAAAGGGAACAACGTTGGCAACGAAGGAAGAGACTCTCAAGGAATTCAAAAAGCATCTGAGCAAGCTCAACGAGATCGATGCCATTCACCCGACTCAGTACTTCCTCGCCAATCGTAGCATGCGGCTGGCCAGCGGAGAGAAAAAGCTCATGCTCGCCATCCTGAAGGACGCCATCAAGTGCTACAGGAGGAATTTAACAGGAAAGAGCATGCATAGTCAAAAGCTCTTTCTCGAAACCGAGTGCTGGTTCATCGATGACGATATGAGCTATCTTTACTCCTTCAGGAACATTTGTGCCTGGCTTGGCGTGGACTTCAAGCTCATTCGTGAGAAGCTCAACGAAATGAAGCAGCACTACACGAATAATTAGGTTTCTTGCGATCTTTCACCACAGCCCCCCTGAGAAGAGGAGCCTTGTCGTTTTCCCAAAGGCTCCTCTTCTGTTTTTTTGCCCCTCGCCCACACCTCCCGCGAGCCCCTAGAGAGCCAAAAGAGGGCCGCTTCCACTATTTCATCCATTTTGAAAGGCTTTGAAAGAATACCGTCGACGTACCTCGAAGAAACGATTTGTCCCCCCGGCGGCGGGTCCCAGCCTGTCATCAAGAGCACAGGGACAGACCCCTTCACCTCCTTGCATTGTTTGGCCACTTCCCATCCGGTCATGCCGGGCATTCCCAAGTCCGTAATCACCAGGTCGACGTCTTTTTTCTTCAGTAGCTCCAATCCCTCCCGGCCGGAGGCCGCTTTCCAGACGGTATGGCCGGTCGCCTCGAGGATATCTTTCAGCAGATCTCTTATGTGCTGTTCGTCCTCGATGACGAGAATATGTTTCCTCTCTTGTGGGGCGAGGGCAGCCCCTGGGACGTCCCGTACCGCTGGCAACCTCACCTCGACAATGGTCCCGCCCCCTGGATTCTCCTTGACTTCTATCTCACCCCCATGGCGCACCACGGTGCTATAGGCAGCGCTCAAGCCCAACCCCAGCCCTTGCGATGTCTTCGTGGTATAAAACGGGTCGAATACCCTGCGCCTGTCCTCGGCAGGGATACCGCGGCCCTTGTCAGAGATCCTGACAACCACCCACCCCTCTCGATCCTCGGTCTCCACACAAATTTCTCCGCCCTCCTCCGATGCTTCGACGGCGTTGACGAAAAGATTGTAAAAAGCCCCTCTGAGCGCTTCGGCATTTCCCGCGCACGGCAAAGACGCCCCGAAGCGTTTCTCTATCTCGTAGACGAGACCTTTGCCATGCGCCATATCCTTCCAGAGAGGACGGGCGACCTCGATCACTTCATGAAGGATGCGGTTTAGGTCGAGGATCCCCTGAACCGCAAGATCCGCCTGCCGGCGGGCGAAGTCTTGAATCCTCCTGACCGTTTCCGCCCCTCTCAAGGCGAGCGATTCCACGACCTCGAGCGATCGAAGGCTCTCCTCAGGGATCCCCTTCTGCTTCCATTGCCGCATGAGGAGCTGCACCCTGCCGAGAATGCCTGCCAAAAGATTGTTGAAATCGTGCGCCACCCCTTCTGCAAGCTCCCCGACCGCCTTCAATCGTTCGGTACGGATCAGATCTTCCTCTATGAGCTTTTTTTCGCGAATATCGGTTGCCGTCACTACGGCGACGTCGGCCAGGACCCCACCCTCGTCCGCGAGCCCTGTGATGGACACCAGTACGGGGATTCTCTCCTTGTCCCGGGAGAGCACTTCGGCCTCGAAGACCTCCCCCGGCTCGTGGGAGCGCCTCGCCTTCGCGATCCCCTCGGCGAATGCTGCCTTGTAGTCCTCGGGTACGATCGCAGAATATATGGACGTCCCCACAGCCTCTTTTTCGCCGTACCCCAGCATCCTTTCCGCACCCTTGTTCCAGGTGACGACGATCCCCCCGGCGTCGACGCTGATGATCGCGTCGCGGGCATGCACCAGGATATGGGCCAAATAGGAATCCCGCCTCTTGAGCTTTGTCTCCAGCATCCCTTGCAACCCGGACAAGAAGACTGGAAGGCCCGTGGCCGCAGGTCAAGAACCCGCCAGTCGCCTCTCAAGACTCATCTCATCGATTGTCCCGGCCCTTCCTCCTCTCTTCCTCTATCTGCGCCCTCCCCCATGCAATCCCTGCCTGCACACGCGGGTCGTCGCTCCTCCACGTTCGCTGCTCGAAGGTGCGTTCGCGCAGATTGCGCACGAAACGCTCCTGAAACTCCTCGAAGTAGGCCCCATAGATATGATAGGAATCGCTTATGTCCACATAGCGCCCCACCGAGACCTCGCAGCCGGTCTTTCGGGAGATCTCCTCGGCCAGTACACGCTGAAGATCCGTAAAGGCATAGATATTCATGAAGGCGGCCTTGAAGGCGTCTCGGGACCTCCAGTGCGTGTTCATGTGCAAGCACCACCCCCCCCGACCGTCGGCGGTCAGCCTGCACCAGATTCTCTGGAGACAGGGCGGATCGTCGGTGAACGGGTCGAGTGTCGGCATCCATGTGATGGCTTGAGCGCGGCGCGTGTGAGGCACTCGGGAAAGTTTTTCCACCATGTAAGCCACCTGATCGACCGCAGCGTACCCCCCGTCTCCCGAGGATCCTCGAACCGTGGGATGCCCGACTACGCAATAGGAAAACAGACGCTGGTGGTAGGTGTAGGTCCACTTCCCCTCCTGGGGGCACACCCAATGGTCGCGCACGCCTTCCACCACCTCCAGCCTGTACTTTTCCAGGTCCTCGATCCCGCCGGGGAACGCCAGATGGATCCTCGGCTCGGCAAAGGGGTCCTCTACGCACAGCACCACCGTGGCGTCTTTGCTCGGGGGATCCCCCTCTTTGTCGTACTCTGTGACGATCGAGGCCCCACGCTCCCATACCTCGATGACGCTCTTCTCCCACGCCTCGGGAAGCGTCTTGCCCGAGACGCTAATCACCGGGATACTCTGTTCGCTACGGACCACGTTACCACCCCTCTGTCTCCGTGATGCACCCGCACTCTGGCGCAGGGGCCGCCTCCGTCCGGGGCACACCCGGATCCGATTAAATATTATACTTTAACGATTTGAGTTATACAAATTTGCCGGCGCCTTTATTCGATCGGACACACTCGTGACGCGCGCACAGCCCCCGGCCGAGATCGGTTTCGGCGCCATGCCGCGTCCCCTCCCAGACCCCTTCCCTCTTCCAGACACCCTCCGCCCCGTTGATTTCACCGATCGCCTCCCCTA
>Ga0272448_1003819_pt1 | contig 17616 bp, 12 predicted proteins | sample YNPCB0191_FD_202220 | JGI IMG/M metagenome (GOLD analysis project Ga0272448, IMG submission 202220) | Hot spring sediment microbial communities from Yellowstone National Park, WY, United States - YNP-CB-019-1 | ecosystem: Environmental > Aquatic > Thermal springs > Hot (42-90C) > Sediment... | reverse complement strand
ACCGAGTCTCTCCCCTTGACTAGCAGTATGGGAACGTCCGAGAGCCTGGACAACCTGGAGATTTCGTCTTGATGATCGAATACGGTGTTCAGGCTCTTCAACGCGACCTTCAGCGAATTCCAAATGGGCCAACGTGGCATGCTCCTCGGATCCGCGCCTGAAGGAACCAGACCGTTCAAGTTCAGGAAGCCTATCAGGTCCTCCTCGTTTACTGGTTCGTGCAGCCCTGAGAAGAATCGCCTAAAGGCAGCCTCTTCCTCCGCGAACCGAGCATCTCCACGAGCAGCCCAGTAAGCGGCTGGCTCGATCAATGTGAGGGTGTGCAGTCGGCCAGGGTGATCCAAGGCGAAGTCCAAGGAAACCGCGCCGCCGTGGGACCATCCTACAAGGTTGACTGTTCTGTACCCAAGCGTATCTAACGTCATTCCTAGTGCTTCGCTTTCGGCCCTCAGCGAGTATCCTCTTCCGGGCTCTTCGCCCCTTTCCGCCGCCGCCATGTTGAGGAGTTGAACGCGGACCACTTCAAACTGCTTGGATAGGATTTCGGCGTGCGGCTTCCAGCTTGCCCAGCCGCTCAGTCCTCCGGGGACGAGGACGATGGGGTCCGTCCCTTCCGCTTTGCCGCTCACGTCGAACGGCAAGCCAGTCTCGGCCATAGCGAATCACCCTCGTGCCCTTACATAAGTACGATTCCGGGAATCCTAGCGGACGGTTCGGCCGCCGGCCTCGTCTAGCGGTCATTATAAGTTTCAAGCAACGATGTGGCTGACGAGTGCGACGGAGCTCGGATCTGCTTGAGAATGGACCAGATAATCGAATAATTTTGGCTTGTTCCTTTCAATACCGAGCAGACGGGAATACAAGAGGCCGGGCAGCGTGGAGGCTCTCATGCAAGTTCCGTCCATCGAAGTCGGCGACAGAGTGTCGGTCGCCCTGGAGACCAACGGAAAGGGGGTACTAGGCTACATAGTTCAGTTGCCGGGAGGTTTTGTGCGAGGCGCCACCGAAAGGGATGCGCTCGCCAAAGTCCCTTTGGAGGTCAAGTCATATGTTCGCTGGCTCGGCCTGAAGCCGGGCGGCAAAATGAGGACGACCATAGTGCAATGGCACCAGAGCGCTGTCGCCGTTCAGGACGCCGACAATGACATCCTGCTCGATGCAGACCGACGCCCCTTCAGGCCGGGCGAGTTCGACCTCCTCAGCCACCTCGTCCGCTGGTCAGGCCGCACCTTCGCCAAGCTGTACGAAGAGGCGGAGCTGAAGGACTGGGTGGACGAAGAGCGCCTCAGAAGGACGTTCTACGGGAATAACCCTCACAGCATCCAGGAGATATTCGATCATGTGAAAGGCTGCCATCACTATTATCTGTCCAGGCTGAACGCCCAGTGCCCAGTAGACACGGACGAATTCGTGGCCATAAGGGACTCCTGCGCCGGCGAGCTGCAGAGGCTTTACGACAACGGTTTCAATTCGACCGTCTTCCAGGTCGATAACGAGTTCTGGACCATCAAGAAGGTCTTTAGGCGCATTATATGGCACGACCGCATCCACGGCAAGGCCATAGTTAGGATTTTGGAGAAACAGCAGAGGCTGGGCCTGATAGACGGCTACCGCGACCCCTTCAGGTTCCTCAAGGCCTGCCTTAGGGGACCAAGGAACCTTCCCTCCCTATGATCTCGTCGGAAGAGAATCGCCTCTAGGAAAATGCCTTCTTGTGTATAGCGTTCACATTCATCGTGGGCAACGGGAGCCAGAAACCCGGTGGCTGCCGATTCATCGTCTCAGAACTGAACTTCCATACTGTGGACTCGTCGATAACATCAGAGAGCAATGCTGGCATTGAGCATGCCGGCGTTAATTGAGCTCGAGGGCATGAAGGCCCACCCCCTTCAAAGGACAGTTCAAGTTCAAGGCGACTTCTTTGGTAGAAGAAGAGCGATATAGCTGCATATCAAGAGCCCATAGAAGAGGCCGAAGCTCGGCGACGAAAGGGCCTCCTTGCAGCGGGGCTAGTTGGCATCTCTCCGGCGTTCCATCTTGGCGCTTTCCGCTGATATAGCGCGACCAAAGCCGCAGCCTTGCGCATCCTATTCAATCGATGCCAGCAAATCCAAACGAACAATTTTAAGCGCGGCGCTCGAAGATCCTTGGCAGCAATGCGGATCGTCACGCTCGTCAAGGTCGTTCCCGACGTCGCTCAGTTACAGTTCGACAGGGACAAGAAGACAATGATCAGGGAGGGCGTGAAGAACGTGATCAATCCCTTCGACAGAAGGGCGGTAGAGGAATCTGTCCGCATTAAAGAAAAGGTCGGAGGCCACGTCACACTCCTATCCATGGGACCGCCTCAGGTGGAGGAGGTGCTCCGTCAAACTTTGGTAGTTGGCGTCGACCGCGCTGTCCTCCTGACCGACAGGGCTTTTGCCGGCGCCGACACCTTGGCGACCGCGACTGCGCTCTCTATGGCGGCCCTGAAGTTGGGCTTCGACCTAATGCTGGGTGGCGTGGCCAGCGTCGACTCCGAAACTTCACAGGTCGTTCCCGAGGTGGCTGAAATGACGAAGGTCAACTTGATCACAAACGCGAAGAGGATACAGGTCATCGCTCCCGGAGTCTTGAGGGTGGACAGGGAATTCGAGGAAGGTGTTGAGCAGTTTGACGTGAAGCTACCAGCCGCCATAAGTGTGAACGAGAAGATCAACAAGCCCCGCTCACCAGCCCCAGAGCAGAAGGAGGAGACGCGTCCGTTCGGCGTCGAAAGATGGGCGGCGTCACACCTCTCGGGCGACTCAAGCCTCTTCGGAGCGGCTGGTTCTCCCACCAATGTCAAGTCCATCTTCGACGCAGCATACGATCGCGTTCCTTTCCTCGTAGACGGGTCGGTCGACCTCGACGCAGCCGTGACCGAGGCCATGGTTGGAGTGGAGCGGCGCCTTGTAAAGTCGTCCGGGGAGCACGTCGACATCGAGAAGGCTTCAGATGCCAGAGAAGCTTGGAGCGTGTTCTTGAGAGGGAGAGCCGAAGTAACCACAGGGAAGGAGACGCTAGGCAAACTGAAGGGCATCGGCCTCAGCCCCGTGGCGGTCTTCGTCGGCCAACCGGAAGATGCTAGCGTTCTCTCCACGGTGGGGCGCGCGGGAGCCATCAAGACGTTCTTGCTCAGGTCGGACGGCCTAAATGGTTGGTCTTCTTCCGCATGGGCAGACGCCTTGGCTCAAGCCATCTCTCTGCGGAACCCCTACGCAGTGTTCATACCGTCCACGGTCAGAGGCCGCGAAGTGGCGGCACTTGTGGCTGCGCGTCTTAGGCTGGGGTTGACCGGCGACGCGACGGACCTGACGCTTCAAGTGGATGGCGGCCTGATCCAGGTCAAGCCTTCCTCCGGCGGCAACATAATGGCGGAGATCCAGTCAAGGACCTTTCCACAGATGGCCACCGTAAGGCCTGGCGTATTTCAAGAAGCAGACTTAGGATCATCCGAAGTCCAAGAAGAGTCGCTGAACTTGAGTGTCGTCGACGCAGGAGGCGTAAACTTGGTGTCTCGCTCGATAACGATGGACTCTGGCCTTGGCGACTTGGACAGGGCGAAGGTCGTCATAATTGCGGGCTACGGTGTAGGCTCTCAAGGCGGGTTCGACTGGCTGAAGTCTTTCGCGGCACGCGTTGGTGCCGCGGTTGGTGCCACACGTAAGGTCGTGGACTTCGGCTGGGCTCCGCCGCAGGTGCAGGTGGGGCTGACCGGGAAGTCCGTCCGCCCGGACCTGCTCATAGAGATAGGGACCTCAGGTTCAATCAATCATACCATAGGCGTACGGCGAGCTCGGGTGGTCCTAGCCATAAACAACGACCAAGAAGCTTCCATTTTCAAGTTCTGTGATGTCGGATTGGTGGCTGACTATAGGGAAGCGCTACAGAAGCTCGAGGACAGGCTCAGGCTTCTGGTGCAGCGCCTCCATACGGGCTCTTTACAGACACCGACCTGAGCAGAGCTGATTTCCCCTCCTTCTAAGGCCGCCCGCGATCGGGTCATAGTTAATTAATGAAGGCGAACCCCATGGTTCGGTGAACCATGAAGCCCCGTACCGTATGGAAGTTCGGACGCGTCTTCTCTCCCGAACTCCTTTCAAAAGCCGTCGCCCATCTGAAAAGAAGGGACAGGAAACTGGCTTCCGTCATAGACAAAGTGGGGGACCTAGAGATCCTGCCTGGCTTTCGCCCATTCGACGCCCTAATTGTGAGCATACTGTACCAGCAGCTGGCCGGGACGGCCGCCCAAGCCATCTTGAACCGCTTTAGGGCCCTTTACGGCGACAGGTTTCCCACTCCCAAAGAGATACTGGAGACACCCGATGAGCGACTGAGGATGACGGGGTTGTCCAGACGCAAGGTTGAGTGCCTCAAGGATCTCTCCTCCAAGGTGGCGGAGGGCGCTCTGGACCTTGACGGTCTCTCCCGGCTCGGCGACGAAGCTGTGATAGCCGAGCTGGACAAGGTTAAGGGCATCGGCCGCTGGACAGCCCAGATGTTCCTCATCTTTCCGCTGGGGAGGCCCGATGTCCTGCCTGCGGGGGACTTGGGTCTGCGTATGGCCGTCAAGAGCCTGTATGGCCTGAAGGAGCTACCTGGGGAGGAGGAAGTTGAAAAGATAGGTGCCAAATGGCGTCCCTACCGCACTGTGGCGTCCCTTTATCTCTGGCGTTCTCAGGAAGTCAAGGCGCCGGCATGACCGCTCTCAGGCTCTGCGTCTTCGTTTGACATCTTCCACCGTTTAAGCCTGCGGGATTCCCATCATCTCGGGAGTTCTGGTTTTCGCTTCCGTGGCGATCATATCTTGGGTTGTTGACAGGGCTTCTATCCCTTCGCGTGCATCCGCCTCACCCCACCTCAGATCGGAAGCAAGGGCCGTGCCATCCATCATCACATCAGCCCGGGCCGCCAAGTCCCTCGAAGGGCCTAGCGTCGGCTGCTTTCCTTCACGATCCTTCTGCCCGTCCGAACCTCCCACCAGCTCACCCCCCGCCCATCTTGGGTTGGAATCCCCTTCTAAATTTGGGAATCCAATCCGCATTTGGGCCCGACTAGCCTTTCGGCTTGCTTGTTCGATTCGGCCCAACAGGACCATCATTCGCTCTACGTATTGAAGCGGGCTCGTCAACCTGCCCGTCAAAGGCGTAAGCTTGCGTTCGGCGGTCCGTCAACCCTTCCTGCAGAGCTCAACCGCCCTAGCGTAGGCCCTCTCGTCGCTGGCCCCGCCCCATACACCACCCACTTTGAAGTCAGTTTCGCCCAACAGCACCCCGTCCGACGCTTCGTAGAAGTCACGTATGTTGGCCAAGTCGATGCCACTGCCTATCAAGACTGGCAGCTTCACTGCGTTCCTCACCGACCTGACGGTTTCCATCGAAGGCGGCACGGGGCTGCGCGCCCCTGAGACGATGACGGCGTCCACACCGCCCCTCTCGGCGAGGTCTCTGGCGGCATCGTCGATGGGGACGTTAAACAACGGGTAAGCGTGCTTCACGTGAACGTCCCCAAAGATGAGCACGTCGGACCCCAATTCCTTCTTTAACCTCGCCAGCCTTGCTGCGCATCCCTGTATTACGCCTTGGTCCGTGACGTAGGCTCCGATGACGACGTTGCAACGTATGAAGTCCGCACCGCAGACGTGGGCTATTGAGAGGGCTTCTTCGCAGGCGTTGCGAAGCACGTTCACCCCCAATTTCATCTTGGTGTGGCGCTTGACCTCAGCCACGACAACGGCCATCGAGGCCACAGCGACGGGAGGCACGTGAGCCCGAAAGAAAGGCGAATCACCTACGTTTTCAACTATGGCGGCGTCCAGGCCGGCGTCCTCTAGTTTGCTAGACTCTGAAAGCGCGAAATCTATCAGGCCGTCTGTGGCCAACGCGTTCTTCGGCGCTCCCGGTAGAGCTGGCATGTGAATCATGCCCAGAATGGGCTTGCGAGGGAATAGTCCCTTGAAATCCACGGCGTTCGGTTGGGCGGAGCTACGATTAAACTCTTCTGCGGCCAGTATGGGCGACCAGCTCACGACTTGGCCGATTTCGCGATGGCAGTCTCCACAACATCAACGGCTTCGTCGGCCAGATCCAAGTCAATGACCAACGGCGGGAAGATCCTCAACGTCGACCTTCCGCAGCTGATGATCAGGACTCCATGCTTCCAAGAATAATCTATCACCTTCTCGACGTGTTTGGTTCCAAATTCCTTGGTCTTTCTGTCGTTGACGAGTTCGACACCGATCATAAGGCCTTTGCCGCGCACGTCGCCTATGATTCCGTACTTCTCCTGCATCTCTTCGAATCTCTTGCTGATATGCCTGCCCACTTTGGACGCGTTGGCCAGAAGCTTCTGCTCCTCGATCATCCTGATGGTGGCCAACGACGCGGCGGCGCTGACAGGGTTGCCCCCGAACGTAGAAGCGTGCGAGCCTGGCCCCCAAGTCATAACCTCCTTCTTGGCCACCAACGCACTCAGAGGCATTCCAGCAGCTATACCTTTCGCCATGAGCACCATGTCGGGTTCGATTCCGTAGTGTTCGATCGCAAACCACTTACCGGTCCTCCCCATGCCTGACTGCACTTCGTCGTCCACCATCAAGATGCCGCGGGGCTTGAGCGCCTTCTCCAACCTCTTGAAGTATCCTTCAGGTGCGGGCACGTAGCCCCCTTCGCCCTGAATGGGTTCGAAGAAGATGGCAGAAACCTCGTCGGATGGAACGTACTTCTCGAGGACCTGCTCCTCGATGAAGTCTACGCAATAGTAGTCGCATTCCGGAAACTCTAGGCGGAACGGGCAACGGTAGCAGTACGGGTAAGGGACGTGGGTGACTCCCGGCACCAGAGGCATGAAGCCCCTCATCTGGTGGGGCTTGCTAGCCGTGAGCGAAACCGCCCCCATGGTCCTTCCGTGGAAGCTCCCGGAGAAGGCTAGGAACCTCTGCCTCTTCGAGTGATAGCGGGCCAGCTTCATGGCGGCCTCCACGGCCTCGGCGCCACTGTTGCCGTAGTACACCCTCTTCTCAGACTTCCCGGGTGTAATCTCACACAGCTTGTCGGCCAGCTCAACTATATTCCTATAATAGAAATCGGTGTAAGAGTAGTGTAGAAACCTCTCGGCTTGGTCTTTGATCGCCTTCAAGACGGGCCGAGGCGTCGACCCAACGCTTAACACGCCAAGGCCCGAATTGAAATCTATGAAGATGTTTCCATCCACGTCCTTCACTAAGCATCCGTGAGCCGATTCGACAGCCAGAGGATAGAACCTGGCTATCGAAGGAGAGAGCAGGTCCTCCGTGCGTCCGACGACTTCCCTAGCCTTAGGACCAGGGGGTTCCACCTTTATCTCAATATGTCCGCCGCGCAAAGTCATTTGAAGTAGTCGCGTAACGTAGAAAAGGCTTCCCGTAACAAACCCGCACCGACTTGCTTCGAATTTGGCGTTATGATGGGCTCAAATCGAACATGCGCCACGCCCGCCTTGCGTTAAATGAAGGAGCACATCCGGATAGTGAGCCCGCCAAATCGTTTGGAACGGAAGGGGCCCGACGGAATCACCCAGGGAGGGACGCTCAGCCGAACCTGTACGATATGCCAGTCCCGCCCTTGGGGTTCACCCATCTGATAAACGGGCAGGCTATCCTGCACGTGCCACATTCCACGCAGTTCTCGAAGGCTATGAAGACCTTGCTGTCCTGGTAGGAGTAGACGTTCGCCGGACAGATGTCGAGGCAGAACTTGTCAACGCACTGAGCGCACTTTTCTTGGTCCACGCTTATGTGGGACTCTTCGTCAACCACGTGCCTTAGAAGGTACAGCTTCTCTTCAAGTCTCACAGCAGTTTCCTCCCAAGTGTATACAGGTCCTTCAAAATGCTCGCCACGTTCCTCTCCGATATAACGATGCCTCTTATTCTTCTCATCTTCTTGGCTCTGGTCTCGCCGTCCACTCGGAACCACTCTCCCAGCACGGCGTTGACTATTCCCGGATAGGCCTCTATGATGTCAATGTTCTCCTCCACGTACTGCAGCAGACCCTTCTGCTTGCGCATGTCTTCGAGGGCGAAGGACTTCAACAGCATTTCCCTGTACGACGACAGCATCTTGGCTGAATAATCGCCCACCTTGCAGGCTCTGGTCGCCGCTTCTCCCGCCAGCCTCCCTGAAAGGATGGCCAAGTCAGCTCCTTCACCGGTTATGGGATTGGAAAGCATGGCGGCATCTCCCGCCACTACGGCGCCGTCCACTGCCAACTTCGGCAAGCCATCGTAGCCGCCCTCCGGAATCATATGTGCTTGGTATTCCTTCACTAGGCCGTTTCTTATGAACGGCTCCACCGAGGGATCCTCCTTGAATTTCTCCATCAGTTCGTAGGGCTTGACTCGTGCTCTCATCATGGAAGAAATGGTGGCGCCCAGCCCCACCGAGAGCGAGTCCCTGTTCGTGTAGACGAAGCCGAAGCCCACCAAGCCCTTGAAGGCCGAACCCAAGTAGTGTATCGCAGCCCCTTCGTTCTCTCTCAAGCCGAAGCGCTCCTGAATGCGGTCGGCGGGCAACGAAATGACCTCTCTGACGGCGACAGCCATCTGCTGGGGCCTGGGCTTCTTTATGAACTGGGCCTTCTCGCTCAGCATAGTATTGGCCCCTTCGGACACCACGGTGACGTTGGCCCTGACATCTCCTCTGTCCGTCCTTACGCCCACCACGCGGCCACCTTCCAGAAGCAGCTCCGTGACGTTGGTCTTGGTGACCAACGTCGCCCCAGCGTCCTCTGCCTTCTTGGCGTACCAGCGGTCGAACTTCGAGCGCAGGATCGTAAATCCGTTAGGAACGTCGTTGGCTCCCACATGGCGATATGTTACAGTGGAGAAGTCCCTTCTTCCCATCAGGCAGTAGGAATGCTGCACTACGTTCCTTTCGAGCGGAGCTTCCTTCCAGAACCCGGGAAACATTTCGTTCAGTGTGTGCACGTACAGCACCCCGCCTATGACGTTCTTGCTGCCCGGGTACTCCCCCCTTTCCAAAATGAGAACGTCGATCCCCCTGCTGGCCATCACGTATGCCGCCGACGCTCCTGCGGGTCCCGCTCCCACTACGATGGCGTCAAATTTGTCTGTCAAATTCAGGCCCCCTGCGCCAAGGTGCGACGTTGCCGAACGATGTCCGTAAGGATGGGAACGATCTTAAGGGCGTCGCCGACGACGCCATAGTTGCACGAATTGAATATCGGAGCGTCCGGGTCCAAGTTCAACGCGATGACGGTTTCCGCCCCCTGCATTCCCACTAGGTGCTGTATGGCTCCCGAAATGCCAACAGCGATGTAAAGCTTGGGCCTCACCGTCTTGCCCGTCTGACCAACTTGGTTCTCCTTTTCGGCGAAGCCCGATTCCACTGCCTTCCTCGACGCTCCCACCGCGCCGCCAAGGGCGTCGGCCAAGTCCCTCACCAGCTGGAAGTTCTTCTGGGAGCCTAACCCCCTGCCACCCGACACCACCACGTCGGCCTCTTGGACCATGCTGCTTCTTTCCACCCACTTGAAATTCATCACTTCTGTCGGGACGTCCTCCTCCCTCAGGTCCACCCCGAACTCGACGATGTCACCCTTCGCCTTCCTCTTGGGTGGCTTGGGGAAGACTCCAGGCCTCACCGTGCTCATTTGAGGCATGTGCTTCGGCGTCATTATGACGGCCAACTGGCTGCCGCCAAAGGTCGGCCTGATCTGCAGCATCAACCCCGTCCCCGGCTCCACGTCGAGCATCGTGCAGTCGGCCGTCAGCCCTGTGCCCAAGTTGGTGGCCACCATGCCAGCCAGGTCCCTTCCGTTGCGAGTGGCGCCGATGAGTATCACCTGAGGCTTCTTAGCCGCTGCCAGCTCCGTAAACGCCTTGGCGTATGGGAAGGTGCGGTAGTGGCGCAAAAGGTGATGCTCTATCAAATATGCCCTCGACGCGCCGTGTTCTAGCGCCTCTCTTGCGATCTGTCGAGCGTCGTCGCCAATGACCACCGCTTCCAACTTCGTATCCAGCTTCTTGGCCACTTTGGCCCCTTCGCCCAAGAGTTCCCAAGAAACGTCTGCCACCTTCCCCTCGTTCTGCTCTACGTACACCCATACGCCTTCGTGCTCCATTTGAGGGTTGTGCTTCACTACCGGCTGCACGTCATCTTCAGCCAGCCCCTGATCGGCCGCCGCACCCGCTTTGCCCCCAAAGACCTTGTTGGAGAGTATCTTCTCGGCCAGCCACTGGGCAGCAGCCACCGGGTCCTTCGCGCCGTCAAATATGTCGCCCCGTCCTCGCGGCTTGGGTATGAACATCCTTTTGACGATGGTGGGCGATCCTGCCAGCCCCGTCTTGGCCGGGTCCGCTCCTATTGCGTCCTTGTTCCACATCTCCACTTTCGACCTTCTTGCGCTCAGAATGCCTCCGATCGTGGCCCTGCGGGGCCGGTTGATTTCTTCGAGGACGGATATGGCGGCCGGGAGCTTGACCTTCACGTCTTCGACGATTTCGTCGGCCTTCCTTGTGGCTATGACGAACCGGCCAACCGGGTCCACCTTCACGACCTTGGTAGTGTAAGTTATGATAGGCACTTTCAGCCTGGCAGCCACGCCGGGCCCCACTTGGCCCGTCTCTCCGTCCAAGGCCTTGTTGCCGAAGAAGAACAGATCCACGGGCCCCTCCTCCGATTCCAGCTTTCCTATGGCCTTGTAGAGCGCGTAGCTGGTGGCGTAGGTGTCGGCGCCCGCCAAAGCTCTGTCCGTTATGAGCACAGCCCTGTCAGCGCCCATGGCCAGGAGCTCCCTGAGTGCTCCCTCGGCCTGAGGCGGCCCCATGGTCATGACTACGACCTTGGCGCCGAACTGATCTTTCAGCTTCAAGGCCTCCTCTGCGGCGTTGACGTCTGTCGGGTTGATGACGGCCGGGATACCCTCTCTGACAAGCGTCCCCTTTTCGGGGTCTATTTTGATCTCCGTAGTGTCGGGAACCTGCTTAATGCAAACTACTGCGAGCAAGCGCTCTGTCTCTCGCCGCCGTATTGCTCATAGGCATATTTAACGCGTGCTGACCAGCGGCACGCTTCATCGGCCGACATCCTTGGACAATTCGTCTACGAGCTTGCCCATCGAAACGCGCCTCTCTTGTCTGGTGTCCATGTCTCGCACCACCACCTCCCCCTCGGCGTGCTCCCTCGGCCCCACTATCACTACCAGCTTCGCCCTCACTCTGGCGGCGTCTTCGAGTTGTTTGCTCAGGCTCCGCCTCTGCAGGTCCACGATCGCCCCGATGTCACCGTGCCTGAGAGTCGAGGCGACGGCCATGGCTTCCTTCGTCATGCCCCCTGTATAGGCCACGTAGACAGGCCTTCCACCGAGGGTCCACGGCACCGTTCCCTCCAAGGACATCATAAGCCGCTCCGCCCCCCCAGCCACCCCCGTGGCGACCAAGTCGGGCCTGCCGAAGATGCTGGGGAGCAAGTCGTACCGCCCTCCTCCCGCCAGCGCACCTAGGCCTGGTCTGTCCAAGTCGAAGGCTTCGTACACCGTCGAAGTATAGTAGTCTATGCCTCTTACGATCTTCACGCTCAAACCTATCTTCGCCCTTCCGGCTTGAAGCTGGTCCCTCAATTCGGCGAGGTGCTCGGCAGACTTTAAGGACTCTTCGTTCAACTTAGCCAACATCACGTCGGGGGAGCCCTCCGTTTCTCCGAAGTCCAGCATTCGCAACAGGGCGTCGGTGGAGAAGCCCTTTTTCGAATACTCTTCGACAAGCTGCTTCCTCGATTTCTTGTCCACTTTATCTAGAGCCCTCATCAGCTCCACGGCCTTCTCTCCCCTGTATCCCAGCTTCTTTTCGATGAACTCCTGCACCAACCTCCTGTCTCCTATCTTCACGATGTGGTTCCTGACTCCCGCCTTCTGCAGGAGGTGGCTCGTGAACTCTATCATCTCACAATCGGACTCGGGGTTCCTGCTCCCGTAAGTCTCGACGTCCCACTGGTAGAACCATCTGTATCTGGCGTGTTGAGGCTCGTCATACCTCCATACGCCCGCGAAGGCCCCCAGTTTGATAGGAAGGGGGGCCGCCCTGTCGGCGCAGGCGTATCTGGTCATTCCAACGGTGAGGTCGAAGCGAAGCCCCAAATCCCTCCCCCCCTTATCCTTGAAATAATAAATCTCGTCTCTGATGGCGGGTCCGCTCTTCTCTTCTAAAGTCTCCAAGGTCTCCATGGGAGCTGGCTCCATCATCCTGAAGCCATACACCTTCGCCAGCTCTAGAAAGATGGACCGTAGACCCTCCAGTCTAGAATAGTCATCGGGCGAATAATCCCTGATTCCTCGAAGAGCCCTCACCAGAACACCTCCTCTAAGGCCCCAAGGTCGACAGCTCCGCCAGCAGGGCCGTCAGCTGAATCTCAGAATGCGCCCCCTGCAACAGCCGGAAGTCGTAGTCCGCCAAGAGCCGGGCGGCCCTAGCTTGGTCGACGCCCTTGATCTCCCCCACGTCTTGATACACATACTTCAGGATGTCCGTTTCAGGCATGCCGTACACTTTGAGCAACTCCACCATTATTTCTCTGGCCTTCTTGAAGTCTCCTCTTACGGCCAGCTGCACCATCTCTTTGACCGAAGCCCTCTTTGAAACGCCGAACACCTTCTTGACGCTTCCCTCGCTCACTTCCCCCACGGCCGCCGTGGTCTGCAGCTGATTTATGGCCTGCCTCAAGTCGCCGTCGCTCAGCTCGTAGATCAGCTCGAGCGCTCCTCTCTCCGCCTTCACCTTCTCCCGTTTACATATGTCTGCAAGGTAGTCTACGACCTCCGTCGCGGGGAGCCTCGTGAACCTGAAGATTGCGCACCTGCTCTGTATGGGCTCTATGATCCCCGTCGAATAGTTGGCCGTAAGCACGAACCTGGTCGTCTTGGAGTATTCCTCCATTATCCTCCTCAACGCCGTCTGGGCGTCGTTCGTCATTGAATCAGCTTCGTCCAAGACGACAAGCCTGAAAGGGATGTCGGCCCTCTTGTCCGTATGGCGCGCGAAGACCTTGATCCTCTGTCTTACGTCGTCTATCTTGCGTTCGTCCGAAGCGTTCAGCTCGAGGGTAAAATCTCCCCAGTACTCCCTGAGCAGCTGGCGCGCAAGGCAGTTCGCCACGGTGGTCTTCCCCGACCCGGGGGGCCCCGTAAACAACAGGTGGGGCATATCGTCGGGCTTCTTCGTAAGCGCCGTGAGCCTTTCCACTATGTCCTTTTGGTCGACGAGCTCCGATAGGACCTTGGGCCTGTACTTCTCCACCCACATGAGAGAATCGTCCGAACTCAATTTCCTCGTATCCGCCACCATGGCAACCCTTTACATCTATTAAAGATGTAGATTCAAGCCGCAGGTAAGGATTAATTAACCCAGCCGTTTATGTTTTCGGGAAAAGGTATTGCCTAAGGACTCTTTGGATCAGTTCGTGACCTTTGTGAAGAACCGGGAGGCTTCCTTCTTAATGGCGCCCGTGAAGGTCACCGCAAAGGCTGACATCCCTGAAGCTAGGCTCAGCACTTACGCTTTAGAAGAGAGGAGCGAAGGCCAAGTCTTCGAGGTCCCCCGCTGGGTCGCCGAGGTGCTGGAGGAAAACAACTTGGTGCAAGTCGGGGAAGAAGGCGTGGAAACGGAGCTCTTCAGAGCGCTTCAAAGGGAGAAACTTCAGGGCTCCACTCAGCTGTCTCAGATACACAAAGACATCTTCCTCAAGCTGCGTCGACACCTCCTGATGCTCAGGAAGAGGGGGGCGGGTGATTCTCGGTACGACAAAGTCAAAGTCAACGCCCAAGACCTTATCACGATAAGGCTCGTGAAGATGGTCACGCTGGCGGGCTATACGTCCCAGCCGGAGCCGTCGACCTTCCTTTCTCCAGAGGAACTGCTCCTTTACAGGCAGATCAAGGAGCTCATCAACCAATGGCGCAAGTTGGTACTGGGTGAAGAAAAACCATGACGTCGCTTTCACAGGCCCGCATCGCCGAACAGCTCGAGTTCTTCCTTAAGGGCTTCCAGTCTCCGGACGGCACTCCCAAATATAGGTCTCGCATCGGTCAAATGATAGCCGAAGGCAAGGCCTCCATCACGGTCGACTACGACGACCTGCTTTCCTTTGACACGGCCCTTGCCACGGCAGCGATAGAAAGACCTGATGCCATCCTCCCCGCCTTCAACGAGGCCGCTTACGAGGCAGTGAAGACGGAGAACCTTGCCTACGCCGACGCCATCCGCGATAACCTCACGGTGAGACTGAAGGGCCTTACGGACAAGCTGCTGCTGAGGGGCGTGGCTTCCAAGTACTTGGACAGGCTCGTTGCCATCAACGGCATGGTGGTGAGGACGTCGGAGGTTAAGCCCCTGGCACAGATCGCGGCCTTCAAGTGCCCCAACGGCCACCTCACCTACGTCCGACAAGCTGGCGCGATGCTCAGGCATCCATCAAAGTGCGACGAATGCGATGAAACTAGGGACCTCGAGCTGGACAAGTCCAATTCGAAGTTCACCGACTTTCAAGTTATAAGGCTTCAAGAGCTCCCCGAAGAGCTCCCGCCCGGACAGCTGCCTCAGTCTTTGGACGCGGAGCTGGTGGGAGAGATTGTGAACAAGGCGCGCCCCGGCGACAGGGTCGTGGTTACGGGAGTCGTAAGGGCCGAGCCTGAAACCGCCATCGGAAGGGGCAAGCTCACCGTGTTCAGAACCAGACTTGAGACCAACTATGTGGACGTCCTAGGAAAGGAGCCCGAACAGGTGCAAATCAGCGCCGAGGACGAAGAAGAAATCAAGAGGATCGCAGCCATGCCTGACGCATACGAGAAGCTCATCCAATCGGTGGCGCCGTCCATCTACGGCTTTGAGACGCAGAAAGAGGCCGTCCTGCTCCTTGTGGTGGGGTCCCCTCAGAGGCTTCTTCCCGATGGGACAACGATCAGAGGAGACCTGAACATACTTATGGTTGGGGATCCCGGCTGTCTTGTCGCCGACGAAAGGGTGGTCCTGGCCGACGGCGCCATCGTCAAAATCGGCAGCATGGGCAGCCAACACCTTGAGTCCATACAGACGCAGGTCCTCACAGGAGAGGGCCGAGGCGAGAGGGCCACGGCTACAACCTTCCACGTCTACAGGAAACAACCCATAATTGAGGTCATAACCGAATCGGGGAAGAGCATCAAGGGAACCCCCAACCATCCCCTCTTGAGAGTGAGAAGGGAGGGCGTGAACGAATTTAGGGAGTGGCGCCGTCTGGACGAGCTGAAAGTGGGCGACAGGGTGGCCGTGGTGGACGGCTTCCCCTGCACGATCACGGCCTACCTCGACACGGGCTTCGCCCCGGTCAAGAGAAGAAGGTTCGGCCCCCGTTTCCAGGGTAGGCTGCCCGTCAAGGTGACGCCCGACTTGGCGGCTTTCCTCGGGTACGTGCTGGGCGGCGGTTGGGTCTGCAAGGACGGACGCCGCTTGGGCTACCGTGTAGTCGACCCTGATGTCGACGTCTTAGAGAGGCTGATTACGGTTACAAAGGAACTCTTCGGTTTCAAAGACATACACGTCTCCACCACCGTAAGGAAGGGTCTGAAGGCAAAGCTTCGTTACGTCTACCTTTGCAACAGGGACGTAGCGGCCAACGTCTCCTTCCTCAGGGAGAAGAGGGTGCCCGATCTGATCCTGAAGTCCGGAAACGAGGTGGCTTCCACCTTCCTGAAGTGGCTCTACGAGGCCCTCGGCAGCCTCTTAGACGACGGTAGGGGGAGGATGGCCGTGTCCCTAAGGGCAAAGAACATCGAGCTGCTGAGAGATGTGCAGATCCTGCTGCTCCGCTGGGGCATCCACTCAAGCATAGCGGGAAACTCACTTCTGATAAAGCGCGGAGCCGACATAGCCAAGTTTGACGAGCACGTGGGTTTCGCTTCGAAGAGGAAGAGGGACCTGCTTAAGAGGATGGCCTCTAAAGTGAGCCACTCCAACCGTCCCCGTCGACAGAGGAGCGAACGCATCGTCAGGCTGGTGCCCCGCGGTTACGACGACGTCTACGACATTGAGGTCCCCGACGGCCACAGGTTCATCGCCAACGGCATAATTTCCCATAACACGGCCAAGAGCGAGCTGCTCAAGTACGTCTCTAGGGTTGCCCCTAGGGGCCTGTACACGTCGGGCAGGGGATCCACGGCGGCCGGTCTCACGGCCGCCGTCGTGAAAGAGAAGTCCGGCCTTATGATGTTAGAAGCGGGAGCCGTGGTCTTGGCCGACCAGGGCGTGGCTTGCCTCCATCCAGAGACGCAGGTGATATTCAACCGGACCGTCGTCCGGGTCAAGGACTTGGCCGACAAAGTCCGCTTCGAGCCGGTCAGCTCGAAGGGTGAGCTGATGGAAGTAGGCGTCCTGTTGGGCAACGTCCTCTCGCTCGACCCGAGGAAGCTTGAGGTACACGAGACGGAGACGACGCTGCTACGAAGGAAGCGGTTCAAGGGGCGGCTCAAAGTGCTCAGGTTCAAGACCGGGAATAGCGTTCGGCTTACGCCCGATCATATGCTCATCGACGGTGGCACGCTCGAGTGGAGGCGAACAGAAACCTTCAAGCCAGGGGACTTCGTCGCAGCGCCCCTGAACCTCCCGCTCGCTTCCGCCAGGGTGGACCTCTGGGACGCGTTGCCGGACGAAGCTGTAGTGTCCTTGAACGAAGACCAGAGGAACGAGCTCCACGCCGAATTCGAGGGCCTGCGGGGCGAATCCATCGCCGTTCCGCATATTTCAAAGGGGAGGTTTCCTTCAAGGGTTTCTCTGGGCCAGCTCAAGGCCATCGCCCGTTCGGCCGGCGTGGAAGCCAAGTGGAGGAGCCGCGCTCTGAGGTACTGGGACACGACGGCAAAGACGTCATTCATCACCCCCGCAATGGGCTACGTCGTCGGGTTCATCCTTGGAGGCGGCCGACTTTCTCCGAAGAAGAACCGCGGCGTCTCGGTTGCACTCTCCCGACCTTCGATGCGCAAGGAATACGTCGAGCGTTTCTCCCGTTGCTGGAAGAGTTGTTTCGAGGAATCGCTATCAATGGAACCCAGCGCCAGAACTGCCAAGCCCGCCGCTGAACTGAAGCACATGAACGTCGAGCCCTGCGGCTGGCGCTCTACGAGCAAGGCGCTGTACCATATTTGTCGTTACTTGACTGGCGAGAAGTTCACAAGGCTGTTGGCCGTCCCCGACGACGTACTTGCTGGCTTCGTTGCTGGGCTAGTGGATTCTGCCGGACGGCTGGTTGAAGAGGATCGAGCAGAGGAAGGCGGACGATGCTGGAAGCTGGAGATAGCCTTGGGCAGGGACAACGACGAAGACTCCAACCTCAACCTCGCCTTGGCGCTTCGCAGGTTCGGATGTCGGGCCTACGTACGGTCGGCCGGCCAACGCGGGTCTCGTGTCTACGTCGCCGGCGGCAGGGACGTTGAACTCTTGGCAGGTGCACTGGACCTTTCCGCCAGGCTACGGAGACTGGTCTCTCCAGGCAGCGCGAAGACGCCCAGCCCTCAGGAAAGCCCGTGCAGGCGCGACGTCGTCGAGCTCATGTCGAACGCCTATTTGCGC
>Ga0272448_1003815_pt1 | contig 17624 bp, 20 predicted proteins | sample YNPCB0191_FD_202220 | JGI IMG/M metagenome (GOLD analysis project Ga0272448, IMG submission 202220) | Hot spring sediment microbial communities from Yellowstone National Park, WY, United States - YNP-CB-019-1 | ecosystem: Environmental > Aquatic > Thermal springs > Hot (42-90C) > Sediment... | reverse complement strand
TGCTGCAGACCGCACAGGTCGCCGTCTGTACAGTTCCGTAGAACCTGCCGGGGCCGGCAGGCGTTATCGCTATGCGACAGTTCGGTTCGATGCTTCGGATGCGCTCTGCGATCGCCGTTCCTGTCTGATCAGGTGGACCGTCTATCTGCAGCAGGCTCATCCCCCCGCCTCCGTTGAGAGGGACACATCTCATCACCTTGATTGAGAGATCACACGACGTGCACAGGGTTCCTATCCAATTGCCGGGTATGCGCACGAGCAGGGTCGCCGACCTCATCTGCCCCTCCTCCTATTGCACCGCCCCTTCGGGGGCGTCATCGACTCTTCACGGTCGATTACAGAATTCGATGATTCCACTGACTTCATCTTGAGCGCGAGGCCTCGGACGACGCACTCGGCTATCTTTTGCCTGCCGTTCGAGACTATCCTGCTGAAGGTGGGCTGTGAGATGTTCATCATCCTCGCCGCCTCGGCCTGAGGCAGCCCGAGTATGTCGGCGAGCCTGATAGCCTCCAGCTCGTCCAGACCGAGCTCTCTTTTCTCGAGCCTTTCCAAAGGGATCCCCTGCGGCTTGAAGTACGTATATCCAGGTTCGCAGCAGACGCGCCTGCATCTCTTCGGCCGAGGCATGTTTTGAATAATAATTCATAATGTATTTGAATGTTCGCATCAATACCTGATTCTCGTTCGAGGCAAGTCATGAGTCTCGGCATCCTGAGTCCATAGACACTGCATTAGTAATCGCAATGATTCTCTCTTCCCAGAATTGCAATTCATTTATATGCGCAGTCGATGTTATTGCTTTCAGGTATTATGATATATAATCGAATGGAGCGTTTCTTCCCGATCATGCTGATCGTCTTGATGCTCATTCTGGCACTATTGCCCGGGGTGTCATCCGCGGGTTCGGACCTCGAGCTCGTCTCCGTGGATGTGGTCCAGGTCGTCGTGAATCCGGACCTGCTCGTCGCGAACAAGAGCGCGGCGATGCGCATCTTCATCGAGAACAGCTTCTACGAGCGGAAATACGTCGATATCGAGGTCATATACGATTTCGGAAGGTCGTTCTATTTCGAACGAGGACCCGATGGCACCGGCGTTCCTCTGGACCCCGGAATGAACCTCGTCTACCTCCCCGGAGGCTGGTGCCGGGCACACCCCGAGACCTGGGAGACGGCCCTCCCGGCCTTCAAGTAGACATCCTCCGGGGCGGATTCGTCGGTCTTCATCAAGATGGACCCGGACAACAGGGTGCCAGAATCGGACGAGTCGAACAACATCCGGTCGCCGGCCGATCCCGTGCATGTTGTCTCGTCGAGGGAGATCAAGATCCTCGTGCAGCCGATATATAACAGCCAGCGCCCCTCTTTGTACCCGTTCAATTTCTCGCCGCCTCAGATTACGATATTGTCGCCGATGAACGGGTCGACGGTGAAGCGCGGGGATGAGTTCTTTTGGAACGCGACGGACAACGTTTCAGGCGTGGCGAGGTACGAGGTCCGGCTGAACTCGGGTCCATGGACGGATGCGGGGTCTGGAGACGCACTGGATGCTGTCACAGAACGTGACGGGTCCGAGCACGTTCGAAGTCCGTGCATATGATGCCGCCGGGAATATCGCGGCAAGATCGGTAGAGTTCGAAATCGCGGAGCCTGGTGGTGATATCCCATGGGAGATATTGCTCGGGATAGCGGTAGCTATATCGGTCGTAGCTATTGGCTTAAGGGTATATCTCTGGAAGAAGAATAAGAAATGAGGCAGAACTTCTGACATATCATTGATATTCTAACGCAGGATGTTTTTTCCTCGAGGCAATCAATCGTTCCGATTTTCAGGCAGGAGGAAGATTATTCTAAGGCAAATACGATGGCTGCTCAGATTAGTATGCCACCTGCCGCCGTAAAGACCATCCGGGATTTGATTTATTGGCAGTACGCAAAATTAATTGCGAAATCTGCGGGCCGAATAAAGAATTATGGTTTTATTATGGATCGATTCAAGAAGCTTCAGTCTGGCGAGATATCCTGGTCAGGTTCTATAAGGGAATATATCAAAGAACAGGAAATAGTTGGAAAATGCATCTATTGCGGAAGCACAGAGAATCTAACTGTTGATCATTTAATCCCACGAACAAGAGGAGGACCAGAGTCTGGTGATAATGCCGTGATCGCTTGTAAATCTTGCAACTCCTCCCGAGGAGATAAGGGAATATATGAGTGGTTCGAGCTCGAAAGAAGAAATGAGATTCCTCGAATAGCGGAGGGAAAGTATCTAAAAGAGCTCTATTCGCTTCATGAAAAGAAAAGGACTCTGGATTCGAATTGCAGAGATGCTTTTCTACAATAAGATTTATAATGACTTTATCATATGATTTACCTGGATTAGTCACTAGATGCAAATCTTATGGAGAACTCTTGGGGGATGAATAACTGACCTTTCGGAATATTCCGCTCAAGAAGGCGTATGATTCAGATACGGATGATATCTTGAATTCCTTTTTTATCCCAGTATTATCTGAAGCGGTTACTTATAGACGACTGTCAGGTTTCTTTTCGTCGAGCGTATTGGCGGTTGCAGCCCGCGGACTTGCTCGTTTCGTGACTCATAACGGTAAAATGGAACTAATCTGCGGCGCGAAACTTTCGAAGGAAGATGTTGACGCAATACGCAAAGGTTCAATGGACATATCAAGAGTTCTTGAGCAAAATCTTGCTGGAGAAATTACTGACATCGAAGATAAGCTTATTAGAGACCATGTTGCAGCGCTGGGATGGATGATAGCTAGAGGTAATCTCGAAATCAAGATCGCGATGGTATTAGATGAAGATGGAAATCCGCTTGATGGTGCTACGGCTATGGCTAGCGGTATTTTTCATCAGAAGGTAGGTATCCTAGAGGATATAGAAGGCAACCGAATATCTTTTAGCGGCTCAGATAATGAAAGTGCAACTGCTTGGATTAGACATATCGAGGAATTCAAAGTATTTCGTAGTTGGATTGAGGGTGAGGAAGAATATATCTCTTCAGATCTTGATAAATTTAATAAGTTTTGGACAGGCAGAGGAAAGAGAACGCTGACAATCCCAGCGCCCGAGGCAATTAGAAGAGGATTAATCGAATATGCTCCTGAAGAATTTTCAGAACAAGATTTGACAAAATGGACAGATACATGGCAAAGAATAGGAAAGCCGGGTCCGAGACTATGGGCGCATCAAATGGAAGCAGTCGAGGCATGGTTTAAAAATAATTCGCAAGGTATTTTTGAGATGGCTACTGGAAGTGGTAAGACAATCGCAGCTTTGGAATGTATCCGAAGACTATCTAAGAAGGAGAACAGGCTACTGACCGTGGTTACCACTCCTTACAGTCATCTCACAAAACAATGGATCAAGATTGCAGAAAGCTATGGAATATGTGATAAACCTCTTGTCGCTGACGCCTCTAATCCTAATTGGAAAAATGAATTGGCTGACGCGTTGCTTGATATGAAAAATGGATTAAAATCTAATATTGTTGTGTTCACAACTCACACGACATTTGGCTCAAGCGATTTCACCAAATTGATAAGTTCATGCGCTGCCCCTGCTTTCCTTGTAGCAGATGAGGTTCATGGCATAGGCGCTCCAGAACGACAGAATGGATTGATATCTGCATATATATATCGATTAGGTTTGAGTGCAACTCCAAAACGATGGTTTGATGAAGAAGGAACAACTACAATTTATAATTATTTCGGGCCCGTGGTATATGAATTCTCACTTTATCGTGGAATTCACGAAATAAATGAAGTCACGAATCAAACCTTTCTTGTTCCATATGAGTATTTGCCAAGGTTCGTACAACTTACTGAAAACGAAGCAGAAGAATATCGAAGTATTACCGAAAAGATAACTAGAAAGTTCCATGCAATTAAGGACACAATAAAGAGAGAGGAAGCACTTGAGCTGCTGTACTTCGAAAGGGCTAAAATACTGGATAACGCAATTGCCAAGTATGACGAATTAAAGAAAATTCTCAGCGAGCTGGGAGAGATCCGCAATTGTCTGATCTACTGTTCGCCGAAGCAACTGCCTATCGTTCAAGACATTCTAAACGAGAAAAAAATTATTCAACATAAGTTCACAATGAAGGAAGGAGTTGTACCTTTAAGCAAGTATGGTGGGCACTCAGAGCGAGAGTATATTCTTGACTGTTTTGCTAAAGGTAAATATCAAGCATTGGTAGCAATTCGGTGTCTTGATGAGGGCATAGATGTACCCTCTGCTAGAACGGCTATTTTAATGGCAAGTACCAGTAATCCACGCGAATTCATTCAAAGACGGGGAAGAATCTTGCGGAGGCACGAGGGCAAAAATCGTGCTACTATATACGATATTATTGTTCTTCCACCGCTTACTTCCGGAAAAAGATCATACGAAGATAAAGATATTGAGAAAAAAATTCTTCGATCGGAATTGAATAGATTCAAGGAATTCGCTAATGATGCGGAGAATTCGGTTGACTGTTTGCGAACAATTAATGAAGTGCAACGTAAATTACTGAGAAAATGATACTGCATATACACATGAGAGATGAATCCTATGTCTAACGGTGGCTCGCTAAATCGTCGTATTCTCAATTATATTGATGAATTGGCTAAAACTGAAGAAGCAAGAAAATTCCTTAAATGGGCAATTGGCTTCGAACTTGAGAGAGTAATGGAAAACAATCCACAATTTAGGAGAGAATATGAGAGAAAAATCATTGAATTAATCAAGAAAAGAAAGGAGGATCTGTAAAAGTGTGGATTGAACGCATTTCTCTCAAGAATTATCGTCAGTATGAGGAGGCGGAAATCGAATTCTGCCGCCCTACTGGAGGGAGGAACATCACCGTAATATTAGGCGATACTGGCTCAGGGAAAACGAATCTTGTCAACGCTATTACTTGGTGCCTATATGGAAATGAGAAGCATTTGACTGCAAGAAACAAAGGTCTGGATATATACAACACGCTCGCGGCAAAGAATTTGAAACCAGGAGAGACGTTTCAAGTCCAAGTTAAAATTCATCTAGGGGAAAGTGATGGTGGAAGGATAATTGTAACCCGCTCCCTTAAATATAAGGTTGAGTTTGATGGCAGAGTTGTCAGGATTCCTGACCACCTCTCAAAAGCTGAGGATCAATCGACGTTAGAGATGATGCGCATGATTGGAAAGGATATGAAAGAAGTCCAAGATCCCGAGTTCATCATCCAAAAATTGATCCCAGAGCAAATCGAAGAGTACTTCTTTTTTGATGGGGAGAGGTTGGACGAATATTTTAAGGAAAAGTCCGGTGTTAAAATTGCGGAAGCTGTTTTCAAGATCTCTCAGTTAGAACTTATTGAACGTGTAATTAAGCATTTGAAAGATTTAAAGCAGTTTTTCGTGAGGGATAGAAATGATTTAAGTCCTAGGATTGAAGAAATACGGGATTTGATTGATAGATTAACGGCCACGCTTACAGACTTGAATGATAGAAAGGAGAAAGCAGAAGCGCAGAGAGACGAAGCGGAACGATTAGAACTTGAGGCAAGAGAAAAATTGAGAGAAGCGCCAGTTCAGAATATAGGCAAGCTCGAAGATGAAAGAGCTGAACTTGAGGAGAATATCGAAAAAACAAGAAAAGAGATAGAAGAATTGAAGAATGAAAAGATTCAGTACCTCTGTTCCATAGCACCAGCAATTCTAGCGAGCTCATGCATCCAGAAGGCAAGTAAATTAATCGGTGAATCAGAAGCCTCGGGCATAATTCCTCCAGAGTATCAACCGGGATTTGTGAATAAATTATTGACGACCGGCCGTTGCATCTGTGGTCGGGATCTTATAAAAGGTAGCTCCGAATATGAAGAAGTGAAGGGTCTTCTGAACAAATCGAGCATTCTTGCAAGTTTGACAAGAATTTTAATTGAAGATGCTGGACGTTTGGAAAACTTAAGACAGATGGTGCAAGAATTTCCTGATAAAATAACTCGCATGAATAGCAGAATCCAGAATTTAGAAAGAAATATCGAGACTATGGAGAAACGAAAGCTCACGATCGATTCACAAATAGCTAGCTGTGACTCAGAAAAGATTAGACAATATGAAAATGAAGTTCAGGAGTATCTGAAGAAAAAGGAAAAGCTCATAGAAGAAATAGGACAATTAAAGCAACAGATCCAAGCTACGCAAAGCAAAATTGCGATGGAGGAAAAGGAACTCGAAAAAGAGCTGAAAAAACAAACGAAGTATAAGGAGCTAGTGGCATGTTTGGAATTCTGCCAAGAATTATTGGATGTAGCTTCTGGTGTTAAAGAGAAGACGATGGAAGATGTAAGAAAAGAAATCGAACAACAAACGAAGGAACTCTTTTTTGGTATGATTTGGAAAGAAAGAACTTATGCGAACATAGAAATTGATGAACACTACAATGTCTCAGTGAAGCATATATCTGGAAACGAAGCCATTGGAACACTATCTGCAGGAGAAAGGCAAATTCTCGCCCTTGCATTTGTGTCAGCGCTTAACAATGTATCTGGTTTTGACGTTCCTATTGTGATTGATACTCCGCTGGGACGAATATCAAGTGGGCCAAGGGAAAAGATCGCGAGATCCTTGCCATCATGCTTCTCAGATAGACAGGTAATACTTCTTATGACCAATGAGGAGTATACGTCAGAAGTGAAAAAAGTTCTGAGCGAGCATCTCTCCAAGGAGTTTTCAATCGAATTCACTGAGTGCGCAGATGGTTCAAAGGCTAGGGTGATCGAAAATGATCGAGAATGGGAAAGAAAAGGAGCCTCGTACTCTTAATGTTAGAAAGTCTGATCTCGAGTTTTACCATCGCTTGCTAGCGGAAGACAGCCCTTTCAATGGAATGGATAATAAGAGAATTTTTCTTCTTGCGATGGCGACCGGATTCTTTGAGGAAAAGTTCGCAGATGTCAAGGATATGACATCATTTTGCCGTACGGAAACCCTAATACCAGAAGAAAGAGCATTAATTGATGCAATTGCGGTATACAAGGAAGGTAGCTTAGACGTGCTAAGCAATCCGAGAAAGGTTTTTGAAATCGCGGAAGGATATGCATCTGGTGGCATTAGATCCCTTTATGAGCAAGTATTCGAGGGAGAATTCGGAACCTATTCTAAACGACTCGAAGCAGAGTTGCGAAGCATTGTTGAGAAAATGGGAGGGGGAATAAAAAGTGACTCAGAGGAAAAAGAAGAGCATTCTACTCGTCATGCCTGATTTCCCTATCCCGCCAAAGCGAAAGATACATCATGACTATTTGCCCATTGGTCTATTGAAAATTGGCACGTATCTACGACATGCCAAAGGTTATTCTGTCGAGCTTATCTTCGGAAATCGAAAACCCAGTATGATACCAGACGAAATTTGGATTACTTCTTTATTTACCTATTGGTCGGAATATGTTGGAAGATCTGCAAAATATTACAGAAGCCTTTTCCCCAAGGCTAAGGTTATCGTGGGAGGAATCTATGCATCTCTTATGCCAGAACACGCGAAGTTACTAACAAAAGCTACGAGGGTTCATCAGGGACTCTATATGCCTGCTGAGAGGTGGGCAAAGACGCACTCTCTTGACTATTCACTCCTCGGAAAAAATGTCGACTTCCAGATATTGCATGGTATGCGAGGCTGTTTTCGCAGATGCGAATTCTGTGGAACTTGGAAAATCGAACCGCGTGAGGAGTTCGATTTCGAAATAACAAAAAGAATCAGATCAAATCATGTCATTTTTTATGATAATAATTTCCTTAGACATCCGAATATTAAGCAGATTCTTAGCGAACTGGCTAATGTTAGATACAACGGAAAACCGGTCATATTTGAATGTCAAAGTGGATTCGATGGTAGAATTATGGATGAGGAAATAGCTCGTCTTCTCAAGAAAGCTCGTTTTATAAATCCGCGGATAGCATGGGACCATTCTCTATTTGATGAACGGATGATAAGGGAGCAAATAGGAATGTTGACAAGAGCTGGCTACAAGGCAAAAGATATTTATGTTTTCATTCTGTACAACTGGAATTACGATTTCCATACTTGCGAGTCAAAAAGGTTAAAGTGTTGGGAATGGAAAGTTCAAATTGCTGACTGTCGATTTCGTCCTCTCGATTCTACATCGGATCATTATAATCCTAGAAAAAGACAAAGCTCAAAGGATTATTTCATTCATCCTTTATGGACAGACGAAGAGGTGAAGCTATTCAGAGCTAATGTTCGCAGACACAATATTTGTGTGCGACATGGTTTCGGATTTTATTCGCGTATGCTTGAACAAATGAGATTGCCTAAAGAAAAGCAAAAAAGGCTATTAAAACTAAGTATGCTCAATAAATCGGCATTGAAGCAAGCTTTGCCCGACGCATGGTTTCCGGATGAGTATCATGGGCCTGATCGAAAACAAGCTCCTATAGAAAGTTTCATCGACATTGCCTATGTAGCTTCTGATAAGCCAGCAACGGAGATTATTTAGCTAGAATTACTAAGACCACCTTTAACAAATTGATGGTAATTTAATTAGTGCTGACAAAGTATTCTCAAAAAAAGTGCAGGGAGCCGGATTTGAACCGGCGGACGCCTGCGCGACTAGACCCTGAATCTAGCGCCGTTGGCCAGGCTTGGCTATCCCTGCTTCATGCGATAGGCTCTCAGCTATCTTACACGCGATATTAAAGCATTATCGGGATCGGAAACGTCCCCCATAAATCGGGGGAAAAGAAAAATCAAATCTCAAAGGGTTTTGTGCGAGGGGCTGCAGGAAAAAATGAAGAAGTGATGTTCGAAGTTATCTACTTCGACTTCTTCATTATCTTCATCCAGCCGCCGCTCTCGTAGACCTGGAGCTTCTTCTTCGTGAGGATGTTCTTGAACTCATCCCAGTCGATTATCTCGAACCGGTCGTTCTTGCCCTTCGTGAAATAGATCCCGTCCGTTCCCTTCACTTTTCCGGGCTTCAGACCTTTCTTCTTCGCGATCTCCATGGCCCTTTCGATGCTTATCGGCTCCATCATTCTTGTCCCTCCTGATCGATGGCTGCCCTATCCAGTCACAGCCAGTATGTAATGAATTTACTCAGTATATAAGTCTTTTCACATCCTGGCTCGGACTGGCTCCAAAAAATGCGACATTCCAGCAGGTTTATAATATGAATTCCCGCGGCTATATGGATTGATTCTTCGACGGACTGGCTATCGCGATTTCCGTTCTCTCAGCTTCGGCTTCTGACGAACGATCGCGCCGTGCGCACCCCGAGCTGGCTGGGCACAGGGAAATCCTGAGGCATCGATCGGACTTTAGATAAGAATAATATACGCAGTGCACAGTTTTCGACCGCCGGGTTTCTTCAGGGGCGTTCGCGGAGCTGGGTTAAAGATGCGATACTTCGGGTCGTCCGGGATTCGCGGGATTGCCTACAAGGAGTTCACGCTTGATTTGGCCAGCAGGATAGCCTTCGCCACGGCATCGAGGTATCGCGACGTTGTTCTCGGCAGGGACGCGAGGCTCACGGGCGAAGCGTTCACATCGGCTATCGCCGCGTCGCTCATGAGCGGGGGAGCGGAGGTCTGCAACGTCGGTATCGTTACGACTCCTACGCTCGCATACGCATCGAGATCCAGGGACTGCGGGGTTATGGTCACCGCGAGCCATAACCCTCCCGAGTACAACGGTATCAAGCTCTGGAACCCGGACGGCTCCTCCTTCGACACTCGCCAGATGGAAGAGATAGAGTCACTGATGGACAGAGAGCTGCTCGCGGCCGACTGGAAGTCCGTGGGGACGATGACGGAGGACAGGAACGCGATATCTGAGCATATGAGCGCGATCCTCTCCAGGATCGGAGAAGCCAGGCTGAAGGTCGTTGTCGATTGCGCAAACGGCCCTGCGGCGCTCATCACGCCTTTCGTCCTCGAGAGGATGGGATGCAGGGTGATCACCCTCAACGCGCATCTCGACGGCCGATTCCCCGGGAGACCTCCGGAACCGGTCGAGGAGAACCTGTCATCACTGAGGAACGCCGTCCTGAGCCTAAAGGCGGACCTGGGCATCGCGCACGACGGCGATGCCGACAGGATGGTCGCGATAGACGACAAGGGCCGATACGCCGGCGGGGACGTCCTCCTGAAGCTCTTCGCGAGAGAGCTCGGCGTAAAGAGCGTGGTCGCTCCTGTGGATGCGACAATGCTTCTCGAGGACTGGTTTGGACAGAACGTCTATAGGACCAGAGTCGGCGACGCGTACGTCTCCGAGATGGTCAAGCAGAGGGGCGCAATGTTCGGAGGCGAGCCCTCGGGTACCTGGGTGTTTCCCGAGATCTCCCTCTGCCCGGACGGCATATTCGCCGCCGCGAAGCTCGTCGAGATATGCGCGAAGAAGAAGCTGTCGGAGCTGATAGATTCGTTGCCGTCATTCCCGATGCTGAAGGAGACGTTGAGGTTCGACCAGTCGAAGAGGGATACGATATTGGCGAATCTCGAAAGAGAGATAGCCTCGATGGGCCTCTCCAGGGTCGATAGGACCGACGGTTTCCGCCTGAGTTTCGAGGACGGCTGGGCTCTGATACGCCTGTCGGGGACCGAGCCGAAGATGAGGATAGTGGTCGAGGCGAGAACGGTCGAAAGAGCGAAGGAGATATTGGCGAAGATGAAGTCGATCGCGGAGGTCTGCGTCAGATGAAGGGATTCATACTCGCCGCAGGCGAGGGCACGCGCATGCGCCCTCTTACCACGAATATTCCGAAACCGCTCCTGCCGGTGGCGGGCAAGCCGATGATAGTCCACACGCTGGAGGCAATGAAGCAGTGCGGGATAAACCAGATATACGTGCTCGTCGGCTGGCGCGCGCAGCGCCTGAAGAACTACCTTGGGGACGGCGGAAAGTTCGGCGTCAGGATAGAATACGTCACCCAGGATCAGAGGCTTGGGACCGCGCACGCGGTCAGCATGCTGCGCGACAGGCTGACCGAGAGATTCTGCTGCATCTACGGCGATGTTGTTGTCACCCCGAGCGCGCTCCGGGAGGCGTTGAGCAAGTCCATGGACAGGAGGGAATCGGTAATGTGCGTCGCGCCGGTCGAGGATCCGTCCAGGTATGGAGCCGTGAGCGTATCTGGCGATGAGGTCACCGGTATCTGGGAGAAGTCGCAGACCGCTCACGGGAACTTGATAAATGCTGGCATCTACGTGCTCAACCCGAACATATTCGACTACATCGAACAGACCGAACTGTCCCCGCGAGGAGAGTACGAGCTGACGGACTCGCTGTCGCTTTTAATGAAGAAGGAGCCTCTTAAGGCGCATCTGATCGAGAAGGGATGGCTAGACGTCGCGCGCCCCTGGGATCTCCTGACCGCCAATGAGATCATCATGAAAGAGCTCGTGCCGGAGGTGAAAGGCTCCGTCGAGCCCGGGGCAGTCCTGAAGGGCCCTGTGCATGTCGGGGAGGGCACCGAGGTCCTCGCAGGGTCGTATATCGTCGGCCCGGTATACATCGGCGAGGAGTGCGAGATCGGCCCGAACTGCTTCATTCGCCCGAGCACGTCGATAGGCGACAGGTGCAAGGTCGGGAACGCGGTCGAGGTCAAGAACTCGATCATCATGAACGACTCGAAGGTCCCGCACAACAGCTATGTCGGGGACAGCATCATCGGCGAGAGGTGCAACTTCGGTGCGGGCACGAAGGTCGCGAACCTGAGGTTCGACGACAAGCCTGTACCTGTCATTATCGATGGCCAGAAGGTGAGCTCCGGCAGGCGGAAGCTGGGGGTCATAATGGGGGACGACGTCAAGACGGGGATAAACGCGTCGATCGAGCCGGGGACAATAATAGAGGAGGGGGCCATCATCGGCCCCGGGGCTAACGCATCCGGATATATCGCGGCAAGAAGCAGGATATATTGACCCTCACAGGACCTCGAGCTCGATCCTGTTGCCCGCGATATCGTACGCCGCCCAGTCCTCCATCGTGTACGGATAGCACACTATGATGTGTATCCTCCCGGACCTGCGGAAGAAGTCAAGATCGGCCTCGGACGGCAAACAGCTGCCAGACGGGTGCGAGTGTGCGCTGCCTATTATCGAATAGTCTATCGGGAGCATGCTGAGATGGAAGATCGCATGCGACCCGCCCGATATCGTCCCCGGGAGGAGGACGAGCTCGCCAATCTCGTCATCGACGACGCGCAGCAGGGCGCCGAATTCCTCCGGGTGCTGCGATTTGGCCGATTCCAGGATCATCTTCAAGGTCTTTCGCTTGATGGCCCTGACGCTGTTCCTCTTGTCCTTCCCAAAAAGCCCCATTAGATACCTCCTCCGAGCCTACGGAGAAGCCTCTCCGGGTCCGTGCAGTCGATCATGATCTCCTTGACGTCCCGTCTCAGCAGTGTCCCCGTGGTCATCTCCTCGCTCAGGGTCAGCAGGATGGCGCCCTTGCCGGACCTGAGCACGGAGTATCTCCGGTCAATGACGGAGTAGCGCGTGCCGATCGGACCCGGGGATGATAGCGGTCCGCTGGATTCGATGATTTCGACCTTCTCGATGTTCTCAAGAGGTATCGCCATGTTGAAGAGGCAGCCGAACCTGACCACGAGCTTCGTCGGCGTCAGGAGATTCGGCGTCAGGATGGGCCAAAGGAAGAATATCAGCGCGAACGCGAGCACGGAAAGACCGATCGTCAGCCCGATCGCGGATGTGAGCTCGTCCGCGAGCAGCCTGCTGGTAAGCACGAGGTATGCGCCTATCACGATGAACACAATCGAGAGTATCAATAGCAGGAGCGTGTTCGAGCGCAACCTCTCGACCACGAGCTTCGTCGAACGCCTCATTTGCGTCCCGCGTTCCATCGGTACTGCCTCACTGTGAGTACGATTCCGCCGTTATCGTGAGCGCCTCGAGCAGCTTCTCGTTCATCCTCTTGTAGAAGTTCGGGTCGAACCTGACGAGCTTTGCAGGATGCTTCGATTTCATCACCTCGAGTCGCTCCCCGCCCTCGATGGTAACCTCGTCCCTGCCGTCCGCGACGATCGTGCACGGCCTCGGGACCTCGAGCGTGACCGTTATCGTGCTCGTCGCCGGTACGACCGTGGTCTTCGCGGCGAGCCAAAGCGGGGCTATCGGGGCTATAACGATCGCCTCCAGGCGGGGGTCGATTATCGGTGCACCGACGCTGAGCGCGTATGAGGTCGAGCCTGTCGGGGTAGCGAATATCAGGCCGTCGGACCTTATCCTCGCGGCCAGCTGGCCGTCCACCTTGACATTGAACTGCCTCAGCTTCGCTATCTGCGACGTGTGTATGACGACCTCGTTCAGGGCGTCCGGCAGCTTCTTCCCGTCGACCTTGGACGAGATCCGCATCTTCTCCTCGACCTGGTACTTCCCCGCTATCAGCCGCTCTATCCCGTCCTCCAGGTCCCTCTTGTCTATCTCTGTGAGGAAACCCAGTAGGCCCGCCCTCACGGACAGTATCGGGACCTGTTTAGGTATGTTCTGGATCGTGTACAAGACGGTCCCATCACCGCCTATGGTGATTATGGCGTCGACATCGAAATCCGAAAGCGGTGCTGCGAGCTTTGGGTACTTCGCCGCTATGCTCGTCTCGAGCAGCACATCATGCCCGTCCAGGACTGCGAGTGCCCTCCTCAGGAACTCGTTCAATCCCTTCAGCTGCGGGTTCGCGACTATCCCGACTTTCACAGTATCAGCTCCTTCGTGCTCTTGTCCCCGAGCGCGATGAAGTTTACTTTGTCGTCGAGCGAGAAGTTCACGTCGAGTACCTTGCCTCTCAGGTCGTACACCTCTCCGCCCGCCTCACGTAGTATAAGTGCGCTTGCTGCAATATCTACTATTCGCATCCTTTTGCTGAAATCGTCACAGTTGAAGTAAAAACCATCGGCTCTGCCGCCCGCCACGAAGCACATCTCCAGGGACGCGCATCCGAGGGACCTCACCCTCCTCGGTATCTCGACGACTTTCCAAGTAGCAGGGTCGGTCTTCGTGCCGACATATGCGAAGAATAACGCCTCGTTCCGCCTGAAGCTCCTGGTCCTGATGCGCTTGCCGTTCAGGAAGGCGCCCTTGCCTCTCTCCGCATAGAACGTGTCGCCGTTGACCAGGTTCCTCACGAGCCCATGCGTGACATCGGACATCTTCGAGCTCCCGATGGCCAGCGAGACCGCATAGAACGGTATCCCGGCGTTGAAGTTCGCCGTGCCGTCAATCGGGTCTACAACGAGCGTGCTGTCCGCCTTCAGGTCGATGGCCCCTGCCTCCTCGCTTAACACGTTCAGCCAGATGTTGTTTTTCTTGAGATGCTCGAGGATCGCGTCCTCCGCAAACTTGTCGATGCGCGAGGTTGCTGAGCCACTGGCCCCGCGTCCGATCTCCTCGTGCCCCGCGAACCCCTCAGGAAGGTCGCGGAGCTTGGCCTGAACGAGGTCGGCTATCCCGAAGAGCAGTTCCTTCATGTTACCAGGACGAAGAAGGCGGTACGATATGATTATTATTGTTGTGCTTCCCCCTCTCCCGCCGATAAGGAATATATGCAAGCTCAACGCTGATTACTATCGCAATGGAAAAGCTGAGGCCGTTGGACTGCCCGAACGTGCTCACGGACGGAACGTATCTTTACTCGAAGAACCTCGTGCCGGGGAACTCGGTTTATGGGGAGAAGCTCCAGATGTATGATGGTGTGGAGTACAGGCTCTGGGACCCCGCGAGGAGCAAGCTGGCGGCCTATCTACTGCTGTCCGAAAAGGGGTGCGACCTCAGGCAGAACGACGTCGTCCTCTATCTCGGAGCATCCACCGGGACGACGGTCAGCCACGTCTCGGACATCGTGTCCGACGGCAGGATATTCGCGGTCGAGATTTCGAAACGGACCTTCAAGAAGCTGATGGCGAACGTCGCGCCGAGGAGGAACATCATCCCGATGATAGGCGATGCCAGGGACGAGAACCTTATGGAGGGGATACTCCAGAAGGCGGACTACGTGTACTGCGACATCGCACAGCCCGACCAGGTCAGGATCTTTCTGAACAATATGTTGCAGTACAAGTGCCGCTCTGGCATGCTGATGCTGAAGTGCCGGTCGATAGACGTCGCGTCGGACCCGACTTCGGTCCTGAGCGAGGCCCTGAAAGAGATCAAGGACAAGAACCTATACGCCGACGCACCTGTCGACATCTCGCGGTACGAGAAGGACCATTACGCGATACTCGTGCGGAGGACGACACGTTGAGCTTCGTGTACGCAATCGCCTTCTCCGGCAAGAAGTTCGTGATGGTCAGGTCGAGGAAGAGAGGCCTTTGGGAGATGCCCGGAGGAGAGGTCGAGGAGGACGAGACCCCGGAGGAGGCCATTGGACGAGAGTTCGAGGAAGAGACGGGCATGAAGCTCGAGATAATCTCTAAGAGGTCTATTGACGGCGGGACGGTCTTCTTCGGATACGCCCGTGGGTGGCCGAAGAGGATATCCCCCGAGATCGCTAGAGTCGAGCTTTTCGATAGGCTCCCGGCGAACCTCGCTTTCCCCAGGAAGGAGTATGAAACAATGCTCCAGGAAGCCCGTGAGATTCTGAAAAACTATATTAAGGGGGATTTCATAGTCGGCTCCACTTCGGTCATCTGACCCATGGATCAGGAGACATAACGAATGGCAAGGATGCATGCGAGGCGAAGGGGATCGCATGGTTCTAAGAAACCCTTCGTCAAGGAGAAGCCAGATTGGATTCCGCTCGAGCCTCAGGAGGTCGAGGAGCTCGTGGTAAGGCTCGCGAAAGCGGGGAACTCTGCGGCGAAGATTGGTCTGATACTTCGAGACACATACGCCGTGCCATCCGTGAAGCTCGTCACCGGGAAATCGATAGGGGAAATACTAAAGGAGAAGAATCTCCAGCCGAAGCTTCCGGACGACCTCCGTGCCCTCATGAAACGTGCGGTCAGGCTCGAGGAGCATCTCCAGAAGAACCCAAGGGACATCCATAACAGGCGCGGCTTGACCCTCATCGAGTCGAAGATACGAAGGCTCGTGAAGTATTATGGCAGAGAGGGCCGGCTGCCGGCCGGCTGGAAGTATTCGCTCGAGACGGCAAAGCTCGAGATAGAGTGAGGGCGGCTCATGAAGCGGGGCATCGCACTCCCGCATGATTTTTCGTCGCGCGTGAAAGCAGGCGTGAAGCTGTTGCGCAAGCACTCGTACGTCAGGGTCGTGTCACATTATGACGCTGACGGGATCGCCGCGGCAGGCGTGATGGTCTCTGCACTGAAGAGGAGCGAGACGGAGTTCCTTGCGACAATATCGAAGAACCTCGACAGGAGGATGATAGATAGGCTCGCATCGGAGAAGAACGAGTGCATCCTGTTCCTCGACATGGGTTCGGGGCAGATCGACGCGCTGGAGAAGCTGAACACGGACGTCGTGATTCTTGACCACCACAAGCCGCTCAGGGACTCCGAGCGCCTGGTCCAGATAAACCCCCATCTGTTTGGACTCGACGGAATGCGCGACGTCTCAGCGAGCAGCGTGACGTTCCTGTTCTCCACGATGATGGACGACAGGAACTGGCAATCGGCCCCAATAGCGATTGCCGGGCTCATCGGGGACATGCAGCACCTCGGGGGTTTCTCGACGATCAACAGGGCAATAATCAACGGCGCCATTGATAGGGGGCTTATCAGAGAGGTCGTAGGGTTTAAGATGCCGGGGAAGAGCCTGACGGACATGATATCGGACTCGTTCATCCCGTATCTCAAGGGCATCTCTGGTAGGCGGGGGGCGACCCAGGGGTTCCTGGAAGACCTCAAGATAAATCCCTCCTCATCCCCATCTGAGCTGAGCGAGCCGAATACGAGAAAGCTGCTGTCTGCATTGACGCTCAAGCTGCTCGAGCAGGGCTGTGACAGCGATGCCCTCGAGCAGCTCTGGGGCGAGACGATGCCTATCCTTTTGCCGGCATTCGAGGGCCTGAGGATAGACGACCTGGTCGATCTGATGAACGCATGCGGGAGGACGGGACACCCGGGCGTCGGGCTCGCCGTCTGTCTTGGGGACCAGCAAGCTCTCAAGGAGGCGATGACACTCCGGAACGAGTATGTGAGAGATCTGCTCGACCACCTGCGCAAGGTCGAAGAGGGCGCGGTGGAGACAAGAATGAACATCCAGGTGATACGCCCGGCGAACCCTTCACTGGCAGGTGCGGTCTGCGGGATAGCAATGGCGTACCTGCTTGACCAGAACAAACCGACGATAGCGGTCACGCAATCGGACGGATCTTCAAAGATCTCCGCAAGGGGGACTCGGAAGCTTGTCGAGCGCGGTCTCGATCTCTCGGAATCACTTCGAACTGCAGCGACAGCGGTGGGCGGGACTGGCGGGGGACATGCCATCGCTGCAGGGGCGACCGTGCCTGCGGAGAAGGAAATCGAGTTCCTGAGGAAGCTCGACGATATCACAGGCAGGCAGTTGAAGAGAAGCTGATCATTTCCTCCAGATGACCTCTACCTCGTCCGTCCTGAATCTCTGTTTGATGACGGTCTCGTCAATCGACATCCTGCTCCCGCTCTTGTACATCAGCAATCCAGTCCACGCGATCATCGCGCCG
>Ga0272448_1003813_pt1 | contig 17628 bp, 10 predicted proteins | sample YNPCB0191_FD_202220 | JGI IMG/M metagenome (GOLD analysis project Ga0272448, IMG submission 202220) | Hot spring sediment microbial communities from Yellowstone National Park, WY, United States - YNP-CB-019-1 | ecosystem: Environmental > Aquatic > Thermal springs > Hot (42-90C) > Sediment... | reverse complement strand
TAGATCAGCAGCGTTGCGATAAGGAAAAGCGCCGCCAGGATGCCCGCGACGAGCGCCAGCACGGACAGGGGCAGCCATACGGGATCGCCCGCAACGAGGCTCATGGCGAAGACGAGGAGTTCCATGATGAGCAGGCTTGCGGCGACCACGCGCAGGAAGTCCCACCAGATGAACGGATTGGTCGCCAGCGGCAGAGCGTATTCCCAGGTCAGGGTCAGGCGCTCCGCACCCGAAAGTTCGTCGTCCGGCATATTTGCGCCTCGTGTGAAGTGGCGCCACTGTAGCATGGCGCGGGCGGGCTGTCAAGCGCCAGGTGGGCGCGCCGTGCGTCGGCACTACCTGCGTGCGGCGTTGGGCTTGGCCACGTACACGCCCGCCATGTCCGTGCCCAGGAAACCGGCGTCGTACATGCGCTTGTCCACGGGGCGCAGGTTGCGCACGGCTTCAGCGTCCAGCAGCGGGTAGTGGCGCACACGGTCCAGCCGCGCGCCGATGATCTCCAAATCCTGCTCGGTGGTCATCCAGTGGATGTCGTCAAAGATGCTCAGGTCCACTGGGCGCGAGTAGGCGCGAAGGCTCTTTTCCCCAAGCGTGTTGAAGTATTCCTCAAAGTACGAGAGCGCCAATTCGCGCAGGTTGCGGAAGATGGGTTCGCGGTAGCGCAGCCCGACGAAGTTGGACTTGGCGACGGCTCCCCAGTGTCCTCGCCAGCGATAGACGGCGATGACGTGGTCGTCGTCGTTCTCGGCACGCAGGTCCACCACAAGGGGCGGGTGGCCGTGGAAGCGCAGGGCTGCCGCGGCGAAGATCGCGCCTTCGGTGCAGTGGGCGCAGCGGTCGCGGAGCACCCGCCTCGGCGAGCGGGTCTGATGGTCGGTGGTGTAGGGGATGCTATCCAGGAAATCCTGCACCCGCGCAGGGGTGTTGAGCGAGGCCAGAATGGCCTGTTCTTCGTCGGTCCAGAGCGAGTGTAACGACATGCGTACTCCCGCAGTGATGGTGTGGGATGTGGCTTTGTGCCTTTTGCACGCCATTATGGGGCGAGCCGCCGTGGATGTCAAAAAGGCGGCGTGCGCGGGATTCACGGCTGGAGGCGCGGGGTGAAGGGATGGGATTTCATCGCCGAGGACGCCAAGGCTCATAGCCTTGCGCCGACGTTGACAGGGATGCGAAAACGGGTATCATAGCGCCGCGCGCCAGGGAATGCGCCTGTGGCCCTCGCGTTCCGACGGCAGGCGCGGTTGGCGCGATTGCAAGTCCCGCTGTTGTCTGCGGCGAAAGATTATTCCGACCAGGTGGTGCGACATGCTTGAATTGCTGAAGCCGGCGTTGTTTGTGCTCCTCTCATGGGCGGGTCTGTTCGCGGTGTTCAGCGGTGTGGGCCTGTTGGGGCTGCGGTGCGCGCCGCGACTCGGGCGGGCGGTGCCCTTCCCGCGCAGGGTGTTCCTCGCGTTCTGGATCGGCTGGGCGCTGACGCTCGCGTTTCTCCAGATTTGGCACATCTTCTTCGCCGTCAACTGGCTGGCGCTGACGGTGGTGTGGCTTTTGGGCCTGGCCGGCGTAGGGCTCCACTATCGCGACGTGTGGGCGCTGATACGGGCGGAATGGCGCGGGCGGAGGCGGGTCTGGTTGGCCACGGCCATCATCGGCCTGTGGTTCGCCAATCTGGCCACGGCGGGCACGGCCAACTACGACGATGCTCTGTACCGCATCCAATCCATGCTCTGGGCGAAATCGTATCCGATCGTGCCCGGGCTTGGCAATGTGCATGGGAGGCTGGCGTTCAACAGCACGTATTACCTGTACGCGGCCATGCTGGACGCCGGCGAATGGACGGGCCGGGCGCTGCACCTGGCCAGTGGGTTGTTGGCCGCCGTCCTGATGGCGTATGCGGTGCGGAGACTGGCGGCTCTGTTCGCGGGACACGACGGCGAGCGTGCCTATCGCCTGTACCACGCGCTGTTGCTGGCGCCTGTGCTGGTGGAGGTCTCCGGCGGCAATATCGCCACGCTGTCCCCGTCCTTGCCAGTCTTTGTCCTTGCGGTCGTGATGTTGGGGCAGTTGCTGGGGTTCCTTGCGCGGGCCGGGGAGATGGAGCCGGCCGAGGGGCAGTTCTGGCTCGTCTGGTTCGCGCTGATGGCGTGCGCCGGGGTCGTGGTGGAGCGGAGTTTCGCTGTGCTGGGCATAGGCATTTTCGCCGTGGCGCTCGGTGTGGAACTGGCGCGTCGCCCCGCGCCTCGCGAGATGGTTGCAATCCTCGGGTGGAGTTGCGCGGCGGTCTTGCTGCTCGTCGTGCCGTGGATGGCGCGGGGCGTTATCCTGAGCGGCTATCCGGTGTACCCGAACACTTTCGGGGCGGTCAACGTGCCGTGGCGGGTGCCCCGCGCGCTGGTGATCAGCGAGGCGAAGTGGCTACAGTCGTGGGTGCGCACGCCGCAGGTCTTCTGGGCCGACGTGCTGGCGGATATGGCGTGGGTGCGCAAGTGGGCCGACAGCCTGCCGGCGGACGTGCCTCGGGCCATTGGCGTCGCGCTCGTAGCGGGGTTGGCCGGGCTGCTCGCGCCCAAGTCCGGCGGACAGGCAACCCGCAAGCGCCTTTGGCTCGTCCTGCTGCCGCCCATCGCGGCGCTAGTCGCCTGGTTTTTGACGGTTCCCAGTCCCCGCCTGGGGATGGGTGCGTTCTGGGGGCTGGCGGTGGGGGCTTTGGCCGTGGCCGCGATGAGGTTGGTGGGCGAGACGGACGCGGGGGAGGGGCGGCAATCGGGTTTGCTGCTCGCTATCGTGCTGGCCTTTTTCCTGTTCCTGTCGCCCATCCGCGCGCCGTATTTGGTGGCGCCTGGGTCGGATGCCGGTTTCAGTGCCTTGCCGAAAACAGCGTATCAGAGCCGCGTAACCAACGCAGGGTTTGTGGTGTACCTGCCGAGGGAGGGCGACCGCTGCGGCACCGCGCCGCTGCCCTGTGCCCACATGTTCCGCCCGAATTTGGGGTCGGTTGTTGTGGCCGGCCGCTACGGCTTCATGCTGGATGATTCCATTCGCTATCTGGACATCAACGGGGCCATCGCCATGCCGTCCGGCTCGGGCCTGAGTATGCTGTACCAGTCGGGATGGTACAATCCGGAGCCTGGGACGGGCGTCCGCTGGATGCAGGCCACGGCGCGGATGCTCATCTACACCGAGGATGCAAGGACTGCGCATATCTTGCTCACGCCGGTGAAGATGCACGTTCGCGGCACGTTCGGGGACTTCGGACGGTTGCGCGTGTTGGTGAATGGGCGGGAGATCGGCACGTTTGACATGCGCAAGGATGTGCTGACGGATGTGGCGCTGCCGCTGGCTCGCGACTTCAACTTCGTTACGTTCCAGTATCTGGGCGGCAGTTTTGTGCCCAAGGACTCGGTGCCCGGGAGTTTGGACGAGCGAACCTTGGGCATTGGGTTCTATCCGATAGAGGTGCGCTAGAGGGTTGGGAACGCCCAACCCTTTCCTGGTGGGACGGCACGTGTCTGCGCGACATTCACTCGGGCCAGATGACGCTCAGGCAGGTGGGGCCGCCGTCGGCCTTGGCGAATTCGGCCAGGTTCACCGGCTGCACCTGAAACCCCAGTTCCTTGAGCAGGTTCGCGGCCCGCGGGTATCCAGCCGGGATGACCACCTTCGCGCCGAACAGGAGCACGTCGGCGGTGATCTCCTCGCCTCGCGGCACGGGAATCCATTCCAGGCCGATCTGGGCAGCGAGGGGAGCGAACGCGGCGACAGCGTACAACATGCCGTTGCCCAGGTAGGCGGCGCCGGATTTCAGGTGCAGCATACCCGGAGGCAGGGGGACGGGGTGGGCCTCCACGCCCAGTTTGGCGGCCAGTTGGGCGATGCCCTCTCGGTTGGTGCGGTCGCCCAGCCCGACGTAGGCGACATCTTCTACCCAGAGGACATCGCCGCCGTCCAGGGTGCCGGGCGGCTCAACCTCCACGATTTGCAGATTGTGCGCCTGGAGCGTCGGGCGCAGGGTTTCGCCTTCGCCCTGGCGCGATGGCGCGCCCGAACGGGTGAGCAGCGCCTTGCCGTTCCGCACAACGACGGCATCCTCCACGAAGCAGCCGTCGGGGAAGCGCTCGTCGGGCGGGAGGGTGATGACCTCCAGCCCGATGTTGCGGAGCGCCTGGCAGTAGCCGGCATGTTGTCGGCGGGCCTCGTCAGGGTCAATGCTGGCCGCCGTGGAGGATATGGCCTTGACATAACTCTGTCCAGGCGTGCGTGTGAGTGCAATCCAGCGCATGGTTGCCTCCTAGCATCGTTTACGTCGCGCCCGGCACTGGAGCGTCGGGCTGGGCGGGATGGATTTCGCCGCCGAGGGCGCCGAGCGCGCAGAGAGTCCAGATTGGCCCGCACAGCATGGTGTGCCGCTACGGGCTGGTTTTAGCCCCGAAGGGGGCTTCGCCCGTTCAGCGCGGGGGAATCCCCGTGCAGATGGCATCCCTCACCCTAGCCCTCTCCCAGCGGGAGAGGGGACAGCGCGCAGTCGCCCGATTTCGCCGCCGAGGGCGCAGTTTGGCCCGCACAGCATGGTGTGCCGCTACGGGCTGGTTTTAGCCCCGAAGGGGGCTTCGCCCGTTCAGCGCGCGGGAATCCCCGTGCAGGTGGCATCCCTCACCCTAGCCCTCTCCCAGCGGGAGAGGGAAGGCGCGCTACACGCCTTGGCCGGGCCGTCCCGCGCTAACTGAACCAGTACACCAGGCCCGAGTCAAAGGGCGTGGCCATGTCGGGATGGTGCGGCAGAATGCGCACGGTGTACCCGTGCAGGCCGCTGGTGGCGAAGTTCACCTTGCCCTCGTAGATGTAGGCCGAGTCCACTTTTTGCTTGAGTTGCATCGGCGCGATTTGGCCCTGCTGTATCTCGCCGGCAGGATTCACGTGGCCATAGTACAGTTGGACGCGGACGTCATCGGGCGACAGGCTGCCCAGGTTCACGCGCGCCGTAACGACGACCTCCGCGTTGACGTGGATCTCGGCGAGAGTGTTCGCCTCTACGCTTTCCACCCGGAGTTGGCTCCAGTTCTGGCGGAGGTTCGCTTTCCAGGCGGCCAGGTCTTTGGCGCGCTGGGCCTGATTCTCCTGCATGGCCAGGTAGTGGGCGCTGACGGGCAGATAGTACTTTTGCGTGTACTCCATGAGCATGCGGTCGGTGTTGAAAACGGGCGCCAGCCGGCCAAGGGCGGCCTTCATCTTGGCGATCCAGGCCCGCGGGAGGCCATCCCGGCCGCGCGAGTAGAACAGCGGGACGATTTCCTTCTCCAACAGTTCGTAGATGACCTGCGACTCTATGGCGTCCTGATACTCTGGGTTGTCATAGATTTCGCCGCGCCCGATGGCCCAACCGACTTCGGGGGTGTACCCCTCGTCCCACCAGCCGTCCAGGATGCTCAAGTTGAGCGCGCCATTGGCGGCGGCCTTCATCCCGCTGGTGCCGCTGGCCTCCTGCATGCGGCGTGGGGTGTTGAGCCAGACATCCACGCCCTGCACCAGATAGCGCGCGATGTTCATGTCGTAGTTTTCCAGGAAGACGAGTCGGTGGCGGAAGTCCTCCTGCCGGGCGGCCTTGACGATGGCCTGGATGAGTTCCTTGCCGGCTTGGTCCTGGGGATGGGCCTTGCCTGCGATGATGATCTGCACGGGCCGCTCGCGGTCGTTCAGGATGCGCGCCAGGCGGGCGGGATCGCGCAGGAGGAGCGTGGCGCGCTTGTACGTGGCGAAGCGCCGCGCGAACCCGATGGTCAGCGCCTCGGGATTCAAGACCTCGTTGGCGATTTCCACTTCGGAGGGCGGCGCGCCGCGGGCCTCCAACTGCGCGCGCAGGCGCTGTCGGGCGAAGTGCACAAGGCGCTCGCGGCGCCGCTCGTGGGTGCGCCAGAGTTCTTCGTCGGGGATGTCGGCCACCTTCTGCCAGACCGACATGTCGCTGGGTTCTTCCCTCCACCGAGGGCCCAGGTAACGATCCAGCAGCGACGCCAGGTCTCCCGAAACCCAGGATCGCAGATGCACGCCGTTGGTGATGTGGCCTACCGGAATCTCCTCTTCGGGCACGCCGGGCCACAGGTTGGCCCAGAGCCGCCGGGCCACGGTGGCATGGAGGGCGCTCACAGCGTTGGTGTGGCTGGACATGGTCACGGCAAAGACGGCCATGTTGAATGGCTCGCTGGCGTCGGCGGGGTGCTGGCGACCCAGGGCCATGAATTGCTCGCGCGTGATGCCCAGCATGGGGTACCAGCCGCCGAAGTAGCGGTCCACCAGGTCCGGCGCGAACACGTCAATCCCCGCCGGCACAGACGTGTGGGTGGTGAACATGTTTCCGGCGCGGGCCAGTTCGGCCGCCTCGTAGAAGTTCAGGCCGAATCGGTCCATGAGCACCCGCACGCGTTCCAGACACAGAAAGGCCGCGTGCCCTTCGTTCATGTGGCAGACGGTGGGTTCAATGCCGAGCGCCATGAGGGCGCGATAGCCGCCGATGCCGAGGAGAATTTCCTGGCGGATGCGCATCTCGCGGTCGCCGCCGTAGAGTTTGCCCGTGATCTCGCGGTCGCGGGGGCGGTTCTGCTGCAGGTTGCTGTCCAGCATGTAGAGTGGCACCCGCCCGACCTGGATGCGCCAGACCTGGGCGCTCACGGGTGCGTCGGGGTAGTTGACCTGCACGATGACGGGCGCGCCGTCGGGCTTGCGCATGAGTTGCAGGGGCATGTTGTAGAAGTCGTTGACCGGATAGTATTCCTGTTGCCAGCCGTCGGGGCTGAGGTACTGGCTGAAGTAGCCGAACTGATACAGCAGGCCCACGCCCACCATGTGAATCCCCAGGTCGCTGGCCGACTTGAGGTGGTCGCCGGAGAGGACGCCGAGACCGCCCGAATAGATGGGAATGCACTCGGTGAGGCCGAACTCGGGCGAGAAGTAGGCCACGCGGCACTCGGGCGCTTCGGCGCAATGCTGGGAATACCAGGCGCGCTGATTGGCCATGTAGCGGTCAAACTGCTCGCAGACGCGCTGGAAGTGGGCGAGGAATCCATCGTCCCGCGCGGCGGCTTCCAGGCGCGATTGGGCGATGGCTCCGAGCATGGCGACGGGGTTATGGCCGCTCCGCTCCCAGAGGTCGCTGTCCAGGCGGCGGAACAGGTCTCGCGTGTCGTGGTCCCATGTCCAGCGCAGGTTGTACGCGAGTTCTGCCAGCCGAACGAGGCTCGGCGGAAGCGATGGAATCACATTTAGGATCATATAGGGTCGCATGAAGCGTTGCCTCCTCAGGTCCGGCGCCGGGCTTATGCCTCTGGCGCCTTGGATTGTGCTTTGGGCGAATTGGCCTGCTCCATGATAACACAGAGGGCTTGAGGCCGCAAAAGGCAAACAATTAGCGGCTGCCAGGGAACAGCCGCTAATTGGGTGTGGCAAGCGGTGCCAGGGAACACCGCGTTGGGGGCTACTCTTGGCGAATGTGGGCCAGGGCCTCGGCGAAGGCCTTGCCGATGTGCTCGCTCGCGAGGGAGTAGTACACCATCCGCCCTTGCTTTCGGTTCTTGAGGATGTTGACGGTGCGCAGCAGCCGGAGTTGGTGGGAGATGGCCGACTGCGTCATGCCGAGCGACCCGGCGATATCGCATACACAGACCTCTCCGGCGCTGGCGACGGCCGAGATGATGCGCAGGCGGGTGGGATCTGACATGGCGTCAAATACATCCGCCAGGTGCGTGGCATCCAGGCCACTGATGAGGGTTTCCGAGATCTTCTTGACTTTCTCGGCGTCAATGATACGAACCTCGCAGCGATCCTCTCTACGCATTTCAGCCTCCTAACAAAGATTTGGGTTCGCACGTTTTGTATTGTACCATACTTTTGTACTTTCGTCAAGAGGGGAGTTTTCCATTCAGGCAAGAATGGGGCGCACGCTTGCCCTACGTACCTTCGCGCCCGCACTGCCCGCAACCGATGTGTGGCTCGGGGACGACCTGGCGGGTCTTCTGGCACACGGCTGTAACGCGCACGCGTTGCCATAGCCCCAGTCGGCGCTGGACGCGCCCGTAGAGGATCATGTGCGGGCAGGCGTTGGCGCGGAGGATGCCCGGGACGGGGCACGTTCGGCACAGCGCGGGCTTCCAGGGCTGTTCGGCGGCTTCCAACAGGCGACAGATTTCGGTGTGCCTGCCGCGCGCATAGTCTCCGTAGAAGAAGCGGCACTCCTGTCCGTCTGGCGTTCGGATGGTACACCTCCCTGGTGTCAAAATGCGGGTACGGATAGGTCAAGCCACGTCTGCCCGTCATCGCGGCTGACGAGGAGACGATAGGGTTGTGCCGAGACGGTGCCGGTTCCCGACACGGCCACGTAGAGGGCTTTGGGCGCGCGGGCGTCCACCGCGAGAGGTTCCAGATAGCCCACGGCGAACGGCGGCGTCAACGTGCCCAGCGACAGCGCCTCGGCCCAGGTGATGTTGCGCGAATCCGGCTCGTGGGCGTTGTTGGAGGCGAGCATGAACAAGCGGGAGTTGTTGTAATAGTAGGCGTCGCACCCCACGTACAGGCGGCGCAGGTTGGGGTCAAACGCCAGACCGTGGGGCATGCACGCCCCCTCGGAGAAACCTCCGCCTGTCGGCTGGTCGCCCACAGGCAGCGGCTCCCAGTTCCCGGCCCGGCCGCCCCGGTAAAGCCAGCCCTCCGGCCACCCGAACCGCCCGCCATAGCGAAGATTGGCGTAGAGGACATCGGGGTTCACGGGGTCAATGAGGATGCGCGTAATGCCATAGCCCAGGTACGCCTGGATGCCGAAATCGGCCTTGCCCCAGGTTCGCCCCGCGTCGGTGCTCTTGAGGATGACGGCCTTGTACTCCGTCGTCCAGGACACGCCCGCCCACAGGACGTTGGAATCCACGAAGTCCACTGCCAGTGCCTGCGCGTTGAGGGGATGCACGAACTCCCACGCAGACGCGCCAACGCGCCGATAGATGCCGCTGCCGGTGGTCAGGTAAATCACAGACGGGTTGCGGTAGTCCAAAGCCAGGGCGAACAGTCGCGACGCGGGCGCGATACCCGTGAGATCCAGCGGCATCCACGTCGCACCCCCGTCGGCGCTCCGATACGCATTGTCGCCGATGATGGCGTACAGGGTACGGTCTTCGCCCGAGGAGACGACCAGGGACCGGACGGGCGGAATCGGGACGACGGTCGCGGTGGGCGTTGGCGCGGCGGGGGTGGATCTCGTTGGCGTGCGCGTGGGCGCTGGCGTTGCCGTGGGCGCGAGGGTCGCGGATGGGATCGGCGACGGCGTAGCGGATGGCGGCGCGGTCGGCGTGGGCGAAGGCGCTAAGGTAGGCGCGGCAGGCGTTGCGGGAGCCGACGTTGTGGTTGGGGCTGGCGGCATGGGCGTTGGCCCGCAAGCCGGGGCAAGCGCAAGGGCGCCCGCAAGCACCGCGAGGGCGAGAAGGCGAAACGCGCCCCCGCACCCGGAATGTAGGCGTTGTCGGCGTCGTCCCATGGTATGCTCCCTGGTATGTCTGCGCGATTTGTGATGCGAATTGCAGACGCTGGGCTATTGTAGGAGGTTCCGCTGGGTCGGTCAAGCGCGCCCCGCATGTCAGCCCGACGCTGAAGCATCGGGCTGAAGGGGCGAAGCCCTGCGGGCTGGGGGCGAATTCGCGTTCACTGGCGTGGATTCGCGGTTACTCGTCGCCCGACGCTGAAGCATCGGGCTGATGGGGCGAAGCCCTGCGGGCTTGGGGCGAATTCGCGTTCATTGGTGTGGATTCGCGGTTACTCGTCGCCCGACGCTGAAGCATCGGGCTGAAGGGGCGAAGCCCTGCGGGCTGGGGGCGAATTCGCGTTCATTGGTGTGGATTCGCGGTTACTCGTCGCCCGACGCTGAAGCATCGGGCTGAAGGGGCGAAGCCCTGCGGGCTTGGGGTGAATTCGCGTTCACTGGTGTGGATTCGCGGTTACTCGTCGCCCGACGCTGAAGCATTGGGCTGAAGGGGCGAAGCCCTGCGGGCTTGGGGTGAATTCGCGTTCACTGGTGTGGATTCGCGGTTACTCGTCGCCCGACGCTGAAGCATTGGGCTGAAGGGGCGAAGCCCTGCGGGCTGGGGGTGAATTCGCGTTCATTGGCGTGGATTCGCGGTTACTCGTCGCCCGACGCTGAAGCATCGGGCTGAAGGGGCGAAGCCCTGCGGGCTGGGGGCCGTCCGTGGGGGCGGCGGGCGCCGGATTTCACCGCCGAGAGCGCCGAGGACGCAGGGGCTACAGATTGGCTCGCACAGCCTGCTGTGCCCGCGTGCGGTGCGCGCCCTGGCGAACCCCGCCCCACGTCCACCTCCTTGCGGCCACCCGCAACGTTTCGCCGACTTCTTCGTTGATAGAGTTGGTAGAAGGGAGCGCGTTGTTCCGTGGGTAGGGGCAGATCGTTCGTTCGCGTGATACTGGGGGCGGCAGGGCGCGGCATCGTGGCCCTGGGCATTGTGTTTGCGCTGCTGCCTGCCGGCGGCCACGCAACGGAGCCAACCCCTGTCGCCAAGATGAGCGCGCTTCTCCAGTACCAACTGGCGCTGAAGCGGGAGTTTCTCGCCAACCCGGACGTGGGCATCGCCGAGGCGCTGACGGCTACCGCGGGCAGCCGCTGGAATCCCCAGAGGCAGCGCCTGTTCGTGTACCTGCAAGGCGCTCCAACCTCGCAGTGGACACAGCGGGCGCAGTCCCTGGGCGTCATCCTGTACGGGCAGACGTGGATTCCCCCCGTGGGAACGCATCCGTATGGCTTCGTGGTTGCCGACGCGCCCGTCCAGCAGGTAGCGGCGCTGGCTTCGCTGGACGACGTGGTGCGCCTGGAAACAGCCGAGCAGGTTCTGCGTCCCAACAACGATTTGGCGAGGGAGTTCTCGCAGGTGTCTTGGGTGCAGGGTCTGGGATTCACGGGCGCTGGGGTGCGTGTGGCGATTCTGGACGCGGGGCTGGACGTTGACCATCCGGATATCCCCGCCCCGATTGTGGCCAGGGATGTGTCCGGCTTTCCTGCGTTGGATGACGATGTGTGGAATCCCTATTCGGGGCATGGCACCCATGTGGCGGCCACGGCGGTGGGTCGTGGCGTGCTCTCGGGCGGGCGTTATCGGGGCATGGCGCCAGGCGCCGACCTCATCTTCTTGAAGATCGGCCTAGACGAAGAGGGCGCGCCCGCGACGAACGATGCCTTTGTCGCGGCGATTCGCCAGGCCGTGGAGTCGGGCGCGGAAGTCGTCAACGTCAGTTATGGCGAGTGGGATGCCTATCACGACGGTTCCTCTCCGTTGGCGCAGGCGGTAGATTGGGCTGAAAGTCAGGGACGGCTGGTGTTCTGCGCGGCGGGGAACGCAGGCGACGATGGCCGCCATGCGTCGGTGGAACTGGGGGCGGGCGGGGCGTTTGCCAAAGACGTAAGGCTCCAGGTGCAGGCCGCCGCCCCGCTTCTGTTGCGGCTGGTGTGGAACGATGGCGTGGGGCGGAGCGAAGCGTACACGGTTACGCTATTCGCCGAGGGCAACGCGGCTGTGGCGGTGGATGTCGTTCGGGAACCGCGCGAGAGCGAGGCGGGCACCGAGTCGCTATTGATCTCTCGCCCGACGCTTCGGCCGGGCGACTATCTGCTGCGAATCCGCAGCATGGGGCCTGTGGTGGTGGGGCGCCGCCTGCACGTGTACAGCGAGAACGCCGACGTTGTGTTCACCCAGCCCGATCCCAACTACACCGTGGAGACGCCGGCGGACGCGGCGAGGTGCGTGGCTGTCGGCGGGTATGTCAGCCGGGCGGTCTGGACGAACTATCAGGGGCAATCGTACGCTTTCAGCCCCTCGCCGGGCGCCGAGCAAGGCATGGCCTGGTACAGCGGGCGGGGGCCAACGCTGGACGAGCGCAAGAAGCCCGACATCGCGGCGCCTGGCACGGCCGTGATTTCCGCGCGCGACCGCGTGTACCCCCCCGGCAGTCGCTACGACCCGCAAATCGTGGACAACGATGGCGTCTCGGACGGCGCGGGCCCGGCGGACTATTTCGTCATGGGCGGGACGAGCATGGCCAGCCCCGTTGTCGCGGGGGCGGCGGCGCTGCTCCTGGAGGCTTATCCGGCGCTGAGGGGTCGCGCCGATATGCCGGCTATCGTCAGGGACGCGCTTGCGCGTGGCGCTGTTACCCATCGCCTGCCTCTATGGGAAGGGGCGGGATACTTGAACGTTGAGAACGCTTATCGGCTGCTGCGTCGGTTCGCCGAGCCGACGCCGACTCCCCCGCCCACGGCCACAGATACGCCTGTGCCGACGGCAACGCCCACGTGGACCGCAACGGCCACGCCGACCGTGGAGCCGTCCCGGACGCCCACGTTGCCCGCGCCCACCCCTACGCTGTCGGCGACCGCGACGCCCACATGGACGCCGACGGGTACACCCAGCGCAACGCCGACCCTGACCGCGACGCCTGCGCCGATTACGCCATCTCCGACGCCACAGGAGCCGACGGCCACGCCATCGGCTACCGCTACGCCATCTCCGACGCCGCAGGAACCGACGCCGACGGCTACCGCAACCCCCACGCCCACGCGGACGGCGACGGCTACTGCGACCCCAGCGCCCACGCCAACGCCCACGCGGGCGGTTGTCGCGCCGCCGCAGTGCTATCTGCCACGCGTGGCGCGGAACTACCGCTACCCGGCTGGCGGCACTCCGACGCCGTTCTTTGACGACTTCAGCGATCCCATGAGCGGCTGGCCGAGGTCTGCCGACAATCCGGCCTTCGCGATGGGGTATGTGGGCGGGGAGTATCAGATTCTAGCGCGGCAAAGCGGCCTGGTCTTTGTGAGCCTGGCGCCGGTGCAGATGCAGTCCGACTGGATTCGCATTCGCGTGCAGGCCCGGCGCGCGGGCGGCGGCGAACTGGCCTACGGAGTCGTGTTTGGCGGATCGGCGACGCACGCCTTCATGGTATCGCCGCGGGGGTGGGTGGCGCTGTGGCGGTACGACGCGCAGGCGCGGCAGTGGCTGGAGGTTCGCGGCTGGACGCGGTGCGGCGCGGTTCGCGGGGGCGATGCGGCGAACATCCTCACGGTGGACAAGGAAGACGGCCTGGTGCGTTTCTTCGTGAACGACACGCCCGTGGAGTTCACGCCCGCATGGCAGGATAAGGATGCGTTCCTGGTGCGGGGCATGGGGCTTGCGGCTATTCTGTTCTCGGAGACAGGGCCGGCGGCGGATTGCCGCTTTGACGACTATGCGGCCACGTACCCCGACGCGGCGATCGTGGAGCCGCCCGTGCCGTAGGGGGTTCGGAGCCGGCTATGTCCCCTTCACGACGATGTCGCTGATGAGGTTGGCGGCCTCGTCTCCACGGTCGGCGCTGTTGCTCAGGTGGCGCAGGATTTCCCGCAGTTTGAGCACGCGGGTTACGTCCTCTATGGTTTTCACGCCCTCAAACAGGTTCACAAGCGCCTGCCGGTAGAGGTCTTCCACGCGGTTTTCCAGACTCTTGGCGCGTTTGGCGTGCTCAATGGCGACACCCGGGTGGTCGCTGAGGCGCAGGACGGCCAGGTGAATCTCGGTGGCGGCGTCGCTCAGGAGTTTCACGATGTTCACGATGTCGGCGTTGGGTTCCACCTTGAAGAGCGCCATCTCGTCCACGGAGGTATGGGCGTAGTCAATGATGTCGTCAATGGCGCGCGACAGGCCGAAGATGTCCTCGCGGTCAAAGGGAGTGGCGAAGGTGCGGTTGAGTTCGTCTATCAAGATGCGGCGCAGTTCGTCGGCTTCTTTCTCGGCACGCCTCAGGGCGTCCACGATTTCGGGGCTTGGGGCGCGCACGTACTGCTCCAGGAGTTGGACGCCCTCCAGGGTTTTGGCGGCCTGGTCGGCGAGGAGTTGCCGGAACCGGTCGGGTTTCTTGCGGAAGAGATCTTTCAAGCCCATCTGTTTGCCTCCGAATTGCTGGATAATCTAGCCGAGCCATGCATGAAGCGGGATGTAGATGAGCGCGGACATCAGCATGGATGCCGGAATGGTGAGAAGCCAGGCGATGGCGATGTCGCCCGCCACCCCCCAGCGTACTTTGGACACGCGTTCGGCCGAGCCGACGCCGATGATGGTGGAACTCACGACCTGCGTGGTGCTGACCGGCCCGCCCAGCACGGCCGCGCCCAGGATGACGGCGGCGGATGCGGCCTGGGCGCTGAAGCCGTGGATGGGGCGGATGCGGTAGAACTTGGCGCCCAGCGTGCGGATGATGCGCCAGGCGCCGGTGAACGTGCCCAGGGCGATGGCGCTGGCGCAAAGCGCGATGACCCATACGGGCACGTGGAAGGAATCTATCAGCCCACCGCTCACCAGGGCCATGGTGATGATGCCCATGGACTTCTGCGCGTCGTTTGTGCCGTGGCTCAGGGCCAGGCCGATGGAGGTGAGCACCTGCGCGCCCTTGAAGAAGTCATTGGCGCGGGGCGTGGCGGCCCGCGAAAGCCACATGAGGAGTTTCATGAAGAGATAGCCGACGATGAGCCCCACGATAGGCGACGTGAAGAGGGCGATGACGGTCTTGCGGATGCCCGCGACCTGGATGGCCGAGAAGCCATGGGCGACGGCGACCGCGCCGACGAGGCCGCCGATGAGCGCATGGGAGGAACTGGACGGGATGCCGAGAATCCACGTGATGATGTTCCAGGCGATGGCGCCGAGCAGGCCCGCGAAGATGACCGTCGGGCCGATGGCCGTCGGCGAGACGATGTCGTGCCCGATGGTCGTGGCGACGGCGACGCCGAACAGGAACGGGCCAGCGGCCTCGGCGACGGCAGCAAGAACGAGCGCTTTCCTGGGCGACAGGGCGCGCGACGAGATGGTCGTGGCGACGACGTTGGCGCTGTCGTGGAAGCCGTTCAGAAAGTCAAAACTCACAGCCGCAACGATGAGCGCGATGGTGATGGCGGTGTCGGAACCCATTCCCACTCCTGATTTCAGGGTTGCGATATGGCGGCCATTGTACCACGGATGCTGGATTTTGGCAACGTGTGCAAAGCCAGTTTTGCATAAGTGGCCGTTCAGTCAGGGCGATTTCGGAAACTCTGTCAGTCCAGGCGGAAATGGCACCCTCGGCTTTCGCGGTTGCGCCAGGCGGCTTCGGCGACGATGATGGCCGCCTGAACCGCGTTGCGCAGCCCGACGAGGGCGTCGTTCAGCCGCGTGGTGCGGTAGAAGCGTGTGATGTCATCCTGCAGGTCGTACAGGTCGCCGATGGCGCGTTCCAGGCGCTTGGTGGAACGAATCAAGCCCACGTAGTTCCACATGATGTGCTGGATGGTGCTGAGATCCTGCTGGATGAGGGCGGGGTCGGCGAAGTCCTCCAGGCCCACGTCGCGCCACGGGGGCAGGTCGGCAGGCCCAAGCGGCGCGCGCTTCGGGAGGCTCTGGCGGATGTGGTCGGCGGCCCGCCAGCCCCAGACGAGGCCCTCCAGGAGCGATGCGCTGCCCAGTCGGTTCGCGCCGTGAACGCCTGTGCAACTGACCTCGCCCACGGCGTAGAGGTTGCGGATGGTGGTGCGGCCTACCGAGTCGGCCCAGACGCCGCCGCAGAAGTAGTGCGCCGCTGGCACCACGGGCACGGGCTCGCGGGTGATGTCCACGCCGAACTTGAGGCACGTCTCATAGATGTTCGGGAAGCGGCGCAGAATCTTGGCGCGGTTGATGTAGGAGGCCAGGTCCAGGTACACGCAGTTGGCGCCCGTGGCCAGCATTTCCTGATGGATGCTGCGGGCGACCACATCGCGGGGGGCCAGGTCTTTCCACTGGGGCGCGTACTTCTCCATGAAGGGTTCGCCCTGCTTGTTGATGAGGCGAGCGCCCGCGCCCCTCACGGCCTCGCTGATAAGGAATTGGGCGGCGTTGAGGTGGAAGAACACGGTAGGGTGGAACTGGATGTACTCGGCGTTGATGATGCGGGCGCCCGCGCGGGCGGCCATGGCCAGGCCGTCGCCGCGCGCCAGTGGCGGGTTGGTCGTGTGCAGGAAGATGCGCCCCAGGCCGCCCGTGGCCAGCACGGTGGCCTTGGCCAGGAAGGTGTCCACGCGGTTTTCCGCCTGGTTCAGGACGTAGGCCCCGCCACACGAGAGCGGCTCATAGACCCGCAGCCGATTGAGGGCGTGGTGCGATGGGGTCAGCAAGTCCACGGCGGTGTGGGCCGACAGCACTCGGACGTTCGGGCAGGCCCGCAGCGCCTCAACCAGTTTGGTCTGAATGGCCTGGCCTGTGGCGTCGGCGGCGTGCAGGATTCTCTCGGTGGAGTGGGCGGCCTCGCGGATGTATTCCAACTGATCGCCATGGCTTCGGGCGAAGGGGACGCCCAGCCGCTTGACCAGGAAGTCTTCCACGAGGCGCGGGCCTTCGGTGGCGAGGATGCGCACAGCACGGCGGTTGTTGAGGCCATCGCCCGCCGCGATCAGGTCGCGGGCCAGCAGGGTCGGCGAGTCGTGCACGCCGCTGCCGATGATGCCGCCCTGGGCGTAGAACGTGTTGGATTCCAGCGGGTCGGCGGCGCTGGTGATGACGGTGATGGAGAGCGCGGGGTCTTCGGCCAGACGCAGGGCGGCTACGGCCCCCGCGATGCCGCACCCGATGATGAGAACGTCGCTTTGAATGATGTCAGCGCACATGGGAGATTCCCTTCATGCAGCGGTTTAGGCCAGGGCGAGCATGCGCTCTAGCGCCTTGTTGGCCCACTTCTGGATGCTCTTCGGGACGCGGACGCGGTTGACCAGGCGGCCCTGGGTGAGTTCGTCCAGGACGTAGGCCAGGCTCTGCGGCGTGATGCGGTACATGGCGCCGCACTGGGAACGGGCCAGCGGCACGACAGTCTTGTCGGGGTTCTGGGCGGCGAGCCGCTCCACCAGATGGATTTCGGTGCCGATGGCGACGGTGGTTCCTGCGGGCAGGTCGCGCACGTACTTCACGATGCCGCTGGTGGAAGCGGATGCGTCGGCACGGGCCACCACTTCGGCGGGGCATTCGGGGTGGACGATGATCTTCGCGTCGGTATAGCGGGCGCGGATGGCGTCCACGTCGGCGGTCGTGAAGCGCGTGTGCACGTGGCAGAAGCCCTTCCAGACGATCATGCGGGCGTCGCGCATGGACTCGGCGTCGGGCGCGTCGGGGTCCCAGACTCGGATTTGGGACGGCGGCACGCCCAGCGCCAGCGCCGAGTTGCGCCCCAGGTGCTCATCGGGGAAGAACATGACGTGCCCGCGCCGCGAGAAAGCCCATTGGAGGACCTTCTGCGCATTGGCCGACGTGCAGACGGCCCCGCCATGCTGCCCGCAGAAGGCTTTCAGGTCGGCGTAGGAGTTCTGGTAGGTAATCGGCACGATGTCGTCGCCCCACAGGGCCACGAGGGCGTCCCAGGCCAGGACGGCTTGCTGGCGGGTGGCCATGGCGGCCATGGGGCACATGGCAGATCTTTCGGGTATCAGGACGGCCTGGTCGGGGGCGCAAAGCATGGCGGCGGTCTCGGCCATGAAGTCCACGCCGCAGAAGACGATGTAGCGGGCCTGGCTCACCTGGGCGGCGCGACGCGAGAGTTCCAGCGAGTCGCCGATGAAGTCGCCGA
>Ga0272448_1003812_pt1 | contig 17635 bp, 16 predicted proteins | sample YNPCB0191_FD_202220 | JGI IMG/M metagenome (GOLD analysis project Ga0272448, IMG submission 202220) | Hot spring sediment microbial communities from Yellowstone National Park, WY, United States - YNP-CB-019-1 | ecosystem: Environmental > Aquatic > Thermal springs > Hot (42-90C) > Sediment... | reverse complement strand
GATCATCCTTGGAGGAAGTTTAGATTGCCCGGCTCTTTAAACTATGAAGAAAAAGAAGGAATTTTAAGTTGTACTTCTTAAAATATGAAATTTCTATTTTGCTTTTACACTAATTTTATTTTGCCCTTGACAAAACCTATCTTTGTAATATAATTTTTTAAAATATTAGGGTGGGTTGGGTAGGGAAAAGTAGGTAGTTATAAATTTTTATATAGATTTATATAATTAAATTTTAATTTTAACCTTCCATAATCCTACCCTAACAAAAATAAGCTAATCTAAAAAATTTAAATTTTATAGAACAGGACTTTTTGTTTTTAGTTAAAGAAAGGAGGTGAGGAGGGATGGGTAAAGTAATGAAGCTTATGTTAGTGGGTCTGGTGGTAGTAGGATTGGTGGGGATGGCGGTTTCGATTTTTGCTCAAGAGAAGACCGAAATTCCAAAAGCCACCCAAGTTTCTAGTGAGATAGTCTCTGTGGATTTGGTAAAATCAGAGGTGGTGGTAAAAAAAGTTAAGGATGAACTATTAGGCACCTATGAGAATATCACTTTTAAAGTTTCACCAGAAACAAAAATCTCTAAAAAAGATGCGGTTTTGAAACTTTCGGATTTAAAAGTAGCTGACAAAGTAACGGTAAGTTATACCACCGATGAGAAAGGCAATCAGAAAGTAGAAACTATTGAGGTAAAAGCGGAATAAATTAAAAATCCCACCAAAAGGGCAGGCTATTATTAAAATTAGCCTGCCCATTTTTAAAAAATAGGAGTAAAAAATGAAAAAATTTTTGGTAATTACAAGTTTTTTGGTTTTAGTTTTTTGTTTTGGTTGTAAACGCAGTAGTGAAATAGCAAAGACCCAAGAGCCTCTATCCCAGATAACTCCTCAAGAAACACAAAATATAACCACTACTAACCAAACTCTTCAAGAGCCAGTTCCTTCAACTGAGCCAATGCCCGCACCTTCAGAAACCAAAGAGACTTTACCTTCATCTAAAGAAATCCAAACCGCATTAAAAAACGCAGGTTTCTATGAGGGTGCAATTGACGGAAAGATTGGGCCTAAAACACAAGAGGCAATAAAAAAATTTCAGCAAGAAAACAACCTTAAAGTTGACGGTAAAGTAGGACCTAAGACCTGGGCGGTTTTAAAGAAATATTTGACAAATACCTCTACCTCAGAAACTACGCAAACCAGTGCAATTAAGGATTAGTTTTTAAAATTAATTTTTAAAGCATAACTTTTATTCTTTAAAAATATGCATCTTGGCCTTATTATCTTTATTCTCACCTATATTATTATTGGAATCCAAAATATCCCCCGCTTACATATCAACCGACCCGCGGGTGCGCTTTTGGGTGCGGTAGCGATGGTTTTATTTGGTGTTTTAAATCTTAAAGAGGCATATTCCGCAATTGATTTAGATACAATTTTATTTATTTTAGGGATGATGATAGTAGTTGCTTATGTAGAGCTTTCAGGATTTTTTGCAGTGGCGGAAGATTTTATTTTAAAAAATGCCAAGTCTGCTTCAGGTCTACTTTTGCTTTTAATTATCTCCTCAGGTTTACTTTCCAGTTTATTTATGAATGATACGATATGTCTGATATTAACTCCCCTTGTTTTGCGGATTACACGCAAAGCATCTTTAAATCCTATACCTTATCTAATCGCTTTGGCTACTTCTTCAAATGTCGGCAGTACTATGACGATTATTGGGAATCCCCAGAATATGCTTATTGGATTATATTCAAAAATCCCTTTTTTGGAATTTTTAAGAATTTTGGCACCTGTAAGTATTATCGGATTGTTTTTTAATTTTCTGATTATTAGATTTATTTATAGAAAAGAGATAAAAAATAAGCTTATTTTAATAAACAATAATGATTATCCTAAGGTAGTAATTCAAAAGGAGTTGTTTTTTGTTTCTTTAGTTGCGTTAGTTTTGCTTTTGGTATTTCTTTCTTTGGGGTTTAGTCCACCGGCGGTTGCCATAACTTTAGCCTGCTTACTTATTTTGGCAGGTGCTACCAAACCCCGCAGAGCCTTAGAAGAGGTAGATTGGACGCTTTTGTTATTTTTTTCTGGTTTATTTATTGTAATGAAAGGAGTAGAAAAATCCGGAATTATCAATTCCATATTTAATTATGTTCAACATTACCTTATTGATGGAAAACTAAGACAGGTTTTTAATCTATCTTTGGGTTCGGTGATAATTTCGAATATAGTAAGCAATGTGCCTGCGGTGATGCTTTTTTCAAAATTTTTAAATCCTTTAGTCAATGCAAAACTTGCCTGGCTTACTTTGGCGATGTCTTCTACTTTGGCAGGAAATTTGACTATTATTGGCTCAGTGGCTAATATTATTGTATTTGAATCTGCTAAAGATGAAGTAAAGGTGGGTTTTTTTGAGTATTTAAAAGTGGGGCTTCCTTTAACTTTAATTACTTTATTAGTAGGGATATTAGTTTTGTTATTTTTGGGTTAAAATAAAAATGACTGAGAATGTTTATAAAATTTTAAGGAAGTTTTTCTTTTGGTTTTTCTTTTTAGCTTTTATTATCAGCACTCCCATAGTTGTTTTTTATTCCTTAGGTTATAAATTCAATTTTCAAGCAAAACGCTTTGAGAAGACAGGTATTATTAGTATTAAATCTTTACCGGATGGGGCAGAAGTCTATTTAAACCAAAAGAGGTTAAATAAAACTACTCCTTGCAATTTAAGGGAATTAAGACCTGCGAAATATAAAATTCGCTTGGAGAAAGAAGGTTTTTATTCCTATGAGAAAGAAATAGAGGTAAAATCAGGTTATGTCTTTCCTTTAGATGTAGTTTTGCTTCCGAAGATAAAGGATGTGGAGAAGATAAAGCAGGATTTAGATATAATTAAATTCTTTGTGGTAGAGCATATTTTTGGCAAAAGAATAGTTGCTTTTAGTAAGGATAGTATTTATATCCTTAACGAGGATTTAGAGGAAATTGCCAAGGTTAGTCCTTTAAATATGGATGAAGAAAGTATTAATTCCATCAAAGGCATAAAAGAGATAAAGAATAATTTTATTTTCTTTAGCCCTACGGATATCTGGTTTTTTGATTATGGAGCATCCCTGGCGAAAAAAGAAAATTGTTTAGAACATCTCTATAAAAGTGATGAGCCGATAAAAGAGATATTTCTTGGTTTAAAGGATCGTTATATAATAATCCATAAAGATAGAGAGGTTATTGCGGTAGATATGAAGCATAAAGATGTGGTATTTAAAATTTATCAATTAAATAGCAAAGATGCCCAAGTTTATTACGATAGTTCCTCTGATGTTTTATTTGTATCGGATAGGGTTTATCCTTCAGAAGCCTTTTCTTTATTTAAAATTGAAATGGTAAAGAAAATCTATGAAAGTAAAAAAGATTAAAAGAATTTTAGAGATTTTACCGGGTGCTTTAAGTTGGTCAATCATTCTTTTATTTGTTGGTTTGGTAGTTTTTAGACCTTTCTGGGCAGCGATCCTTTTAATTGTTTATCTTAGTTTTTGGTTTTTTAGATTGTTGTATATGAGTTTACTTTTGATAATGGCGCATCGCCGGATGTCTTTGAAAAGAAATATCGATTGGCTTAAACTTTCTAAGGAAGTCAAAACCGATAAATGTTTTGAGGATATCTGGCATGTAGTTCTTTATACCATATATAAAGAACCTATTGAGGTGATCCGTGGGAGTTTATTATCTTTAACTAAAGTAGATTATCCGGGCAATAAAATAATTGTAGTTTTAGCAGGAGAAGAAAGAAGAGATAATTGTTTTGAGATACTTAGTTCTATTAAAGAAGAATTTAAAGATTATTTTGCCGATATACTTATTACTATTCATCCGAAAGATATCCCTGGTGAAATTCCTGCTAAAGGAGCCAACGCTACTTATTCAGCACGCTATGTAAAAGAATATCTTGAAAAAAATAATATTGATTTAGGAAATGTGATTATCTCTTGCTTCGATGCAGATACCTGTGTGGATAGAAAATATTTTTCTTGTCTTACTTACCATTTTTTAATTAATCCCAAAAGATACCAGTTAAGTTTTCAGCCTTTGCCCATTTATAATAATAACATCTATTATGCCCCTGCTTTTGCGCGGGTAATTGAATTCGGTTCGACATTTTGGCAGTTAATTGAGAGTATGCGCTGGGAGAAATTTATTACTTTTTCTTCGCATAGTATGAGTTTTAAAACCTTAGTAGAAGTAAATTACTGGCCAGTGGATATGATTTCTGATGATTCTTTAATTTTTTGGCGCTGTTTTGTTAAATTTAATGGTGATTACTATACTTATCCTTTGGATATTCCGGTATATATGGATATCGCTATAGGTAAAAATCTTTGGGATACAGTTAAAGTGCAGTATAAACAGAAGAGACGCTGGGCTTGGGGGATAGAAGGGTTTGTTTATTTAGGGATAGAGTTTTTAAATAATAAAAATATCCCTTTAAGTTTAAAATTAAGAAAATTGTTTCAGGTTTTAGAAGGTCATATAAATTGGGCAACCTGGTCAATTATCATCAGTTTTATTTTACCTTATATCCTTTTATGGACAGGATTGAACCATCGGGAGGATTTAGTTTTCTTTAATCTCTCTTATATGAATCGGATCATCTGGCAGATATTTAGTTTTATTTTGTTAATCTGTTTAATTATAAGTAGAGAGTTTATCCCTCCCCGACCCAAGGGAGTTTCTAAATGGATTTATCTTTCTTTTATTGGACAGTGGTTTTTCACTCCTTTGATCTCTGCCTTTTTGGGCTCTTTTCCTTCCTTAGATGCCCAGACACGCATGATGTTTAATAAAAAACTAAAATTTTTCCCTACTCCTAAGATAAGGCAAATTAAAACCAAAGAAGCGATTCATAATGAGATTAACCCTTGTCAAGTGATGAGTTAAAAAATTAAATTTATATGGTAGTAGAAATTTATATTAATAAGTAGTATAATAATATTGTTTAAATGTTTTTAATAAGATGGCGAAAAGAATTGGTTTTGATAATGAAAAGTACCTTAAAGAGCAGATCCATTGAGGGTAAATTTAACCTGTGACGGAAAATTCTCCTCCCATAATCTTTTTGTGATCTAAAAATGTATCTTTTGGGGATTGATGAGAATGGTCTGGGTTTGACCAATCAAGTGATGTTAGGACCTCTTTTGATTTGCGCAGTGGGTTTTGAATTTGAAGGAAACTCTTTTCCTATAAAAATCCCCTTTAGTTTTAAAGAAAAAATTAAAGTTGATGATAGTAAAAATATCTTTAAGGCAAAAAAGATCAATACCTATAAAATTGGAGAAACCACCGCCTTAAGTTTTATCTCTTTTTTAAAAGGAAAAAATTTAGCGGACTTTGATAGGGATATTTTTAAAGAATTTAATCTCTTAAATAATCCTTGTAATTTATCAGGTTTCTGTTTTTCTAATCCTTTAAAAATTCCTGTATGGACTGAAACTTTAGAGGATATAGATGATTTTTTAAAAGAAAAAAAGGTAAGATTTATCTACTTTAAATTTTGCTTTTTATGTCCGAAATTGCTTTATAAAAAAGATAAGTACCAAAAAGAAGCAGAGGCAATTTTAAAGATTATTTTAGATTGGCAAAATTTTATCAACACTAAAGACTATAAAGTCTATTGTGGAAAGATTAAAAATTTCTCTAAACAAACCGTTAAGAGTTGGTTTAAGGAGGAAGGATTTTTATTAGATGATAATATTGAATTTATTACTAAAGGTGACAAAAAGGAGTTTGTGATTGCCCTTTCCTCTATTGTTGGCAAATATATAAGAGAAATCTTTATAAAAAGGATAAATGATTATTTTTTTCAATACGATAAAAATATCCCTTTCTGTTCCGGCTACCGCCAAAATAAAAAATTTGATGAATTTATAGAGAAAATAAAAACTATCTGTCAAAAAAATAATATAGAACTTTGTTGTATCTTGCGTGATTATCCTTTAGTTTAGAAGATATGCGCGCACTTTTAGTAAATCCTTGGATATACGATTTTGCCTGCTTTGATTTATTCTCTAAGCCTATTGGTTTTTTAAAATTAGCCTGCCTTTTAAAAGAATTAGGTTTTAAATTGGATTATATTGATTGTTTAGACCGCCTGCATCCCGCAATGAAAAAATTAAAATCAAAAGATCATCCTTTTGGTTGTGGAAATTATTATAATGAAGTTGTAGAAAAACCCGATATTTTTAAAGACATCCCCCGCTATTATAAAAGGTATGGTATGCCTCCTTATATATTTAGAAAATTAATTAAAAAAATAAAAACTCCCGATATAATTTTAGTCAGTTCCGGAATGACTTACTGGTATAAAGGGGTATTTGAGGTAATTGATATTTTAAAGAAAGAATTTAAAAATGTTCCTATAATTTTAGGCGGAATCTATCCCGGTCTTTGTTTTGAGCATGCCAAAAATTTTAGTGGTGCGGATTTTGTCTTTAAAGGAAAGATTAATGATTTTCTTAATATTTTAGAGAAAATCTTTAATAAAAAATTTTCTTTAGATAGAGATTTTAAAAAATTAGTTCCTTTATATGAGTTGTATCCAAAATTAAGTTATATATCTTTGCGCACTTCCTCGGGTTGTCCTTTTAGATGTAGTTATTGTGGTTGGTATTTAATCGATGAAGAGATTTATCAAATTCCCTATGAAGAAGTTTTTAAGCAAATTTATTATTTTCATAAGAAATTAAAGGTAAAAAATTTTGCCTTTTATGATGATGCACTTTTATACAATTCAGATGAACATATAAAACCACTTTTAAAATTAATCATAAAAAGTAAATTAAATTTAAATTTTCATACTCCCAATGGATTAAATGCTATCTTTATCGATGAGGAGCTGGCTTTACTTTTAAAGAAAGCAGGGTTTGTAGAGGTAAGATTGGGTTTAGAAACGACTGACCCTGAAAGACAAAAAATTACGGGAAGAAAAATTGATAACCCTACCATAAAAAAAGTAATAAAATTTTTAAAAAAAGCAGGCTTTCTTAAAGATAAAATTGCTTTATATCTTTTAATGGGACTTCCCGGACAGACTTTTGAAGAAATAGAAGAATCGATAATTTCTGCGCATAATTTAGGAGTAAAAGTATATTTAGAAGAATATTCTCCGGTTCCGGGAACATTAGATTATCAGCGTTCAGGGTTACCTAAAGATTTAGATCCTCTTTGGCATAACAATTCGGTATTTCCTTTATTTAAAGGATTGGATAATTATTTAAGATTCCAGAAACTTAAGGATTTAAATCATAAACTTAATATTAGTAGGTAGTAGATAGTAGGTAGGAGTTAGGGAGTTAGGTGAGTTAGGAAGTTAGGTATTTAGGTGTTTAGGTGTTAAGGGATAGGATAAAAAATTTAATAAAAACTATACGCTAAACGCTATACGCTATCCGCTATTAAAAAGTAGTCAGTAGTGAGTAGTCAGGGGTTAGGAAGTTTAGGAAGCAAAGGTTTATTAGAACTATACGCTATTAGCTATTATTAGTAGAAAGTAGTGGATTATAAAAATTATTTAAAAAGAGCAATTTTTTCTTTTTTATTTATCATAGTTTTTTCTAATCTTCTGCATGCAAATAGTTTTCAGTCTCAAATTATAAAATTAAGAAATTGGTTATTAATGAATAAAGATCACGCTACCGGTTTGCCTTATAGTCACGTTGGGGATGACAGGTTTGAAAATTGGGCAATCACCTATGATTCAGCAGTAGTAACACTTGCTTATATTGCAACTGGAGAAATAAAAGAAGCACGAAAGATAATAGATTTTTATATAGATACACCCAATGTTTGGAGGTTAGGGGGAATAATTGAAGCAGTATGTCCAACCAATCCTGTATTAGGTGAAGATTGGTCGGTAAGAACAGGATCAAATCTATGGATGGGTATTGCTGGCTTTCATCTTTATAGAGTAACAGGTGAAAGTAAATATTTGAATTTTGCTAAAAAATTAGCAGATTTTGCTATATCTTTACAGAATAACGATGAAAGTGATTTCAATTTCGGAGGTATTCGTTTAGGTCCTTTAGGTAGTCCGAATGTCAGTGGTGACCAACATCTCGGTTATGATGCAGACCAACCTGCTTTCTATGAGATATTTGCTACAGAACATAATATCGATGCTTATGCTCTCTTTAATATGCTTTATCAAGAGACAAAGGAAGCAAAATACAAAGAAGCAAAAGAAAAAGTTTTAGAATGGCTTAAAAGAGTTGCCTATAATAAAGAAGAGCATAGATTTAATCGAGGTTATAAAAGAGGTCTTGATACTAATTTTGCCACAGATGTACATTGTTGGGGTATTTCAGCTTTAGGAGTAGATGTTTTGGATACTTTTGAGTCTGGCTTAGCAGAAAAAATGATTGAATTTGTTGAGAAGAATTCTCTAACAGAGGTTTATTACACCAAGCCTGATGGTAAAAAAGTAAAGGTCAAAGGCGTGGATTTCATAGATTATAAAACTGCTTCTAATTTAGGCAGAAAACCTATTGTTTCACCAGAATGGACATTTCAATTAATCAATGCTTATAGGAGATTGGAATTATACTTTAAAGAAAAAGGCAATATTGAAAAAGAAGTTAAATATAAAGAAAAAAGAGAAGATTTGATAAGAAGTATGTTAGATTTAGCAATTGAGTTAAATGATGGGACATTAGCTTATCCTTATGCTACACAACCAGAGGCTATCATTGGTCATGAATACAGAACACCTAAAGAAAAGACTTTAAGTGCCATTGGTGTGGCGTATAGTATTTTAGCTTTATTAGAAAATGATCCTTTAAGGTATTGATAGTAATTGGAGTTAGGTAAGTTAGGCAAGTTAGGTAAAGTTAGGGAGTTAATTAGTGATTAGTTAATTGAGTTAATTAACGAAATTAACGAACTAAACGAAAATAACGGAAGTGATGGATAAAGTTTTAAAAGTTATTCAATTAATAGAAAATCAACTTAAGCCATTTAATATAGGTTGGCTTAAAGAAAAGCATAAAAAAGAAGATCCTTATAAGGTATTAGTAAGTTGTGTTTTGAGTCTGCGCACCAAAGATCCGGTAACCGAGGAGGCAACAAAAAGATTGTTTAAGAAAGCAAATTCTCCTTTTAAAATGGTAAAACTTTCTAATAGAGAAATAGAAAAATTAATTTATCCAGTGGGTTTTTATCGCCAAAAAGCAAAATACATTAAAGAATTAAGTAAAAAAATTATTGAGGATTTTAAAGGAAAAGTGCCTTCTCGTTTAGAAGAGCTATTAAAATTAAAAGGAGTAGGACTTAAAACCGCTAATTTAGTTTTAGGAAGGGGTTTTGGAATTCCGGCAATATGTGTAGATACGCATGTGCATAGGATTGCTAACCGAATTGGTTGGGTAAAAACTAAGAGCCCAAAAGAGACTGAAGAAAAATTAAAAGATATTATTTCTAAAAATTACTGGATAAGGATAAATTCTTTATTAGTTTCTTTCGGTCAAAGGATATGTCTTCCCGTATCGCCTTTCTGTAGCAGATGTTTTATAAATAAGTTTTGTAAAAAAGTAAAAGTCAAGAGAAGTAGATAGTGAATTATATACTCGGGATAGTTTTAGATAAAGATATAGAGCTTAAAATTAAAAGTTTAGGAAAGATAAATTTTAAAAAAGGTTTTTATCTTTATGTTGGTTCAGCAAAGAGAAATTTTAAAGCAAGAATAAATAGACATTTAATTAAGAAGAAAAAGAAATTCTGGCATATCGATTATTTGCTTTCTTTAAATAAGGCAAAAATAAAAGAGATTTGGATAACCGATAAGATTAAAGAATGCCAGATAGCAAATTTTCTTAATAAAGAGGGTTATAATTTTATCGATAGATTTGGCAGTTCTGATTGTAAATGCCCAAGCCATTTATTTTTTATAAAGCGAGAAATAATTAGGATTAGAATTTTACTTAAAAATAAGGGGTTTTTAAAATACAAAGGAGATAAAGTTGGAGACCTTAAATCCGAATTTAAAAGAAAAAATCTTAAAAGCCCAACAGAGTGAAATTAATGATTATCTTGTTTATAGAAAACTCTCCTCTATCTTAAAAAATAAAAAACATTCGGAGATTTTAGAGAATATATCTAAAGAAGAAATTAAACATTATGAATTTTTAAAAAGCTTAACCCATCAAGAATTAAAACCTAATAGATTAAAAACATTCATTTATATATTTATTGCTAAATTATTCGGTTTAAATTTTTCCCTTAAATTTATGGAAAAAGCAGAAGATATGGCGCAGGATACTTATGAAAAAATAAGAGAAATCTCTTCCCAGATAGATGAGATACTTAAAGATGAAAAGAAACATGAGAGCCAGTTAATTAGTCTAATAGATGAAGAACGCCTAAAGTATGTAAGCTCTATGGTTTTAGGTTTAAATGATGCCTTAGTAGAATTAAGCGGAGCTTTAGTGGGCTTTACTTTTGCTTTACAGAATACAAGATTGGTGGCTATTGTTGGCTTAATTACGGGTATAGCTGCTTCTCTGTCTATGTGCGCATCCGAGTATCTATCCACTAAACAGGAAGAAACTGATAAAAATCCATTTAAGGCAAGTATTTATACTGGTTTTGCTTATATTGTGACTGTAGTGATTTTAGTTTTACCCTATTTTTTATTTAAAAATATATATTTCTGTTTAAGTTTAGTAATTTTGGATGCACTTTTTTTAATTTTTATTTTTACTTTTTATATTTCGGTTGCCAAGGATTTAGATTTTAAGAAGAGATTTTTAGAGATGGCAGGTATAAGTTTAGGGATAGCAATAATTAATTTTATTATCGGATTAATCATCAGGAAAGTTTTGGGGATAGAAATATAATTTAGTAGGTAGTAGATAGTAGGTAGGAGTTAGGGATAAAATTAGTAATTGGTAATCAGTAATTGGTAAATGGTAATTAAAGTGAATTTTTAATCAGTATAACGAAAATAGGAAGTTAGGTAAGTTAGGAAGTTAGGTAAGTTAGGAAGTAAAAAACGATAATAATGAAAAATTACACAAATCTGGGATTTTAAAATAATACGAGAAAATTAAAAATTGACTTTTAAAAAAATCGTATTAAAATGGAAGGTATGATTGAGCGAAGCCTATTTTCTGAACTAAAAGCCCATCTTAATAAAAAAGAGATCAGTTTCATAGTCGGACCAAGGCAGGCCGGAAAGACCACCCTTATGCTTATGCTTAAAGATTATTTAGAAAAGAAAAAAGAAAAAACCCTTTTTTTAAATTTAGATATTGAGATGGATAAGGAATATTTTTCATCCCAAGTTAGTCTGATAAATAAAATTAAACTGGAATTTGGCAAAAAAAGAGGTTTTGTCTTTATTGATGAGATCCAAAGAAAGGAAGAAGCAGGGATATTTTTAAAAGGGATTTATGATATGAATTTGCCTTATAAATTTATAGTTTCCGGTTCAGGAAGTGTAGAATTAAAAGAAAAGATTCATGAGTCATTAGTAGGTAGAAAAAGGATTTTTGAACTTTTTACTTTATCTTTTGAGGAGTTTGTTAATTTTAAAACCCAATATAAATACAGAAATAAACTTACGGATTTCTTTTTGGTTGAAAAAGATAAAACTGAAGAGCTTTTGGAGGAATATTTAAATTTTGGCGGATATCCAAGGATAGTATTAGAAGATGAAATCTATGAGAAGCAGAAACTGATGAGTGAAATTTATCAGAGTTATATTGAAAGGGATATTTCCTATTTACTTAAGGTAAGTAAGACCAACGAATTTATTAACCTTGTAAAAATAATTGCTAGCCAAATTGGAAATTTAACCAAATTTTCTGAGTTAGCCTCTACTTTGGGGATTTCTATTAAGACAGTAAAAGAATATCTGTGGTATTTAGAAAAGACTTTTATTATTTTTAGGCTTTCGCCTTATTTTAAAAATATAAGAAAAGAAATTACCAAATCTCCAATTTTTTATTTTTATGACCTTGGTTTAAGAAACTTTGCATCGGGAGATTTTGGTAGATTAAAAGAGAAGGGATTTATTTTCCAAAATTTTATATTTAACATTTTAAGGGAAAAAATAAAAGATACCTCTATAAGGATTTATTTTTGGCGCACAAAAGATAAGGCAAAGGTTGATTTTGTTATGGATTTAGGAAAAGAAGTTATGCCCATAGAGACAAAATATAAAAAAATGACCTCACCTGAAATGACCAAGTCATTGAGAAGTTTTATAGAAAAATATAACCCATCTCAAGCATTAGTAGTTAATTTAACTTTAGATAAAACCATTAGGATAGGACATACAGAAGTTAAGTTTATACCTTTTTACAAACTTCTTCGGGGGACAGGTTTCGCTTTGGATTGAGAACCGTCCCTATTGAAAGTCAGTAGTTAGGAAGTTAGGTAAGTTAGGGAGTTAGGAAGTAAAAAACGAAATTAACGAAAATAACGAACTAAACGAAATTTAAAACAATGATGGTAAAGATGATGTATTTTTGGGAATTATTTAAGGTATTTTCTCCGATTGTAATTTTTTTGTTTACTTTGGCAGTTGCTTATATTTTAAGGAGAATAATTTTTGTTAAATTAAGTGTCTGGTCAAAAAGAACGAAAAGTAACATTGGAGATATAATCATTTCTTCTTTAAAAAATCCTTTTATTATCTGGTTTATCTTTTTGGGCACATATTTTGCTTTAAAGGCAAGTTTTCTTCCCCTACATTTTTACCCTTACATAGAGAAAATCTTTCTTATTGCAGTTGTTTTTTCAGTAAGTTTATTTTTATCCAATCTAATTGTAAAATTAATAAAATTATATGCAGGAAAAATAGAAGGAAGCCTACCAATTACTTCTCTTACCCAGAATCTTAGCCGGCTCATTATATTCGGATTAGGAATTTTAATCATTTTAAATAGCTTAGGCATTTCCATCACGCCAATTTTAGCAACTTTGGGTGTAGGAGGTCTTGCGGTAGCATTGGCTTTACAGGATACCTTGGCGAATTTCTTTGCCGGTTTTTATATCATTGTCTCCCGGCAGATAAAACCCGGTGATTATATTAAATTAGAAAATGCAGAGGAAGGTTATGTAGTAGATATTAGTTGGCGAATTACCCGTATACGCACACTTGCCAATAATATGGTATTAGTGCCCAATGAAAAATTGCTTAAGACAGTGATAGTAAATTATTACCAACCGGATAAAGAATTGGCGGTTTTAATAAATTTAGGAGTACACTACAATAGCGATTTAGAAAAAGTAGAAAGGATAGTTTTAGAAGTGGCTGATGAGGTAGTTAAAGATTTAGTAGGAGGGATGAAAAATTTTAAACCCTCTTTGCGTTACCATACTTTCGGCGATTATAGTATTCAGTTTACAGTTATATTGAGAGCAAAAGAATTTACGGATCAGTATCTAATAAAACACGAATTTATTAAAAAATTGCATAAGCGTTTCAAAGAAGAAAGGATAATTATCCCTTATCCAGTCAGAGCAATAAACTTCTTTCAGGAAAAAAATAGGGACGGTTCTTAATTTGTTCTCAAAACTGTCCCTATTCGGGGGACAGGTTTCGCTTTGGATTGAGAACCGTCCCTAAGTATGCGTATGGAAAGGATTTTAATAGTTGAGGATGACAAAAATATCTCTAAATTAGTTAAATATAATTTAGAGAAAGCAGGTTATGAATGCACAGCGGTGGTTTGCGGAGAAGAGGCATTTAAGGTTTTAGATAAACAAAATATAGACCTTATTATTTTAGATATTATGCTTCCTAAGATGGATGGTTTTGAAGTCTGCCGTAAAATTAAACAAGAAAAAAACCTAAAAGATATCCCTATTGTGATACTTACCGCAAAGGCAGAAGAGATTGATCGTATTGTTGGGCTTGAACTCGGCGCGGATGATTATATTGTAAAACCTTTTAGCCCCAGAGAATTAGTTTTAAGAATAAAAGCAATTTTACGCAGAACTAAAGCCAAGGAAGAAGAGCAGAAAGATATTCTAAAAGCAGGCATCCTTAGCGTGGATATTCCTCAGCATAAAGTTACGGTAAATGAAAAAGAAATTAAACTTACTCCTATAGAATTTAGACTCTTGGTTACTCTGATGCAAAGGAAAAATAGAGTACAAAGCAGAGAGGTGCTTTTAAGTGATGTCTGGGATATCCATGCGGATGTCACGACGCGTACCGTGGATACACATATCAAGCGATTAAGAGAAAAATTGGGCAAAGCGGGGAAATATATCGAAACCATTATTGGTATAGGTTATAGATTCAGAGTAAAATAAAATGAAGATTAAACTTCGCTTTAAACTTACAATAATTTTTTGTCTTAGTGTATTATTTGTTCTTTTAGTAGGTTATAGTTACCTTATCTTTCATCTTAAAAATCATATTGAAGATACACTTAAAACTAATTTAAAGCATCAAATTTTTTTGGGGAAGGAACTTTTAGAAGAAAAGATTAATCAAAACAACTTATATTCTTTAGATATCGATGCTCTTGCGGATAGATTAGGCAGACAACAAGATTTAAGAGTAACGATTATTGATAAAAATGGGAAGGTTTTAGGTGATTCTGAGTTGGGACAAGAAGAAATTGAAAAAGTAGAGAATCATTTAGATAGGCCTGAAATTCAAGAAGCGATAAATAAAGGTATAGGGATTAGCCAAAGGTATAGTTATACGATAAAAAAATATATGCTTTATATGGCGGTTTGTTTTGGTAAACCTGAAAAAATAGGGTTTTTAAGATACGCTATACCTATTTCTTATATCAAAATATTAGAAGATAAATTAAAAAATACCGTTTCCGGCGCACTTTTTTTAGTATTTATATTGAGCTTAATCTTTTCCTTAATTATTTCATTTATTCTCTCCAGACCCCTTGAAGAGTTGGCAAAAGTTGCTAAATCTGTTGCTAAGGGCAATTTTTCCCAAAAACCTCATATCTACTCTAAAGATGAGATAGGGGAATTGGCAGATGCTCTAACATATATGTCTTCAGAAATAAAAAATAAAATTGATATAATTAAACAGGAAACCGCCAAACTAAATACCGTTTTATCGAGTATGTCTGAAGGGGTGATGGTGGTAGATGAAAATGGGAGAATAATTTTGATGAACCCATCCTTAAAAAAGATATTTTTTGTTGATTTAGAACCAGAGTATAAAACACCAATTGAAGTAATCAGAAACCATAAAGTTCAGGAGATGGTAGATAAAATTATAAAAGAAAAACAAAAATTTTTAAGCCAGGAAATTATCGTTGATTATCCTACTAATAAGATATTAAAAGTTAATGCTGTTGCGATAATAAGAAATGAGCTAATAGAAGGAGCGGTTTTGGTTTTTCATGATATTACGGAACTACACAACTTAGAAAAAATTAGACAGGACTTTGTGGCAAATGTTTCTCATGAATTGCGCACACCCATAACAAATATCAAAGGTTACGCCGAGACCATACTGGAAGGAGCGTTAGAAGATAAAGAAAATATAAAGGAATTTATTAATATCATCTATCAGGAATCAAACCGTATGGCAAATTTGATTGATGACCTACTGGATCTTTCAAAAATTGAATCTGGAAAAATAAAAATGAATTTTTCTGCCTTAGAGATAAAGCCTATTATAGAACGCTGTCTGGCAGTTTTGGAAAAACCCATTAAAGAAAAAAATCTCTCTGTATCTTTTAATATCCCTAAAAGTTTATCTAAAGTTATGGCTGATGAGATAAGATTAACGCAGGTTTTATTGAATCTTCTTGACAACGCAGTTAAATATACAAATGAAGGAGGCAAAATCACAATAGATGTATTTGAAAAGGATGATTTTGTCCAAGTAGACATTACCGATACAGGTATAGGTATCCCTGAAGAGGATTTGCCGAGAATCTTTGAGCGGTTTTACCGTGTGGATAAAGCGCGTTCCCGCCAACTCGGTGGTACAGGTTTGGGACTTTCTATTGTTAAACATATTGTGCTTGCTCACGGTGGAAAAGTCTGGGTGAAATCAAAATTAGGTTCTGGCTCTACCTTTAGTTTTACCATCCCCCGCGCATAAACCTTCCTTTTTCAAAATAAAAATTCACAAAAAATTTACAAATCCTTAAAGAGATCGTCACAGCCTTTATGCTATACTTGTTTAAGGAATTCGTAAAAAAGTTTTTGTATAGTTTAAATGGAGGTAAAAATGAAAGAAAAGTTAAGAAAGATAATAAAAAAGATAATGCGTTATCTAAGAGAATTTATCGAAGAAGAAATGGCAATAATGGATGCGTTCTACGGTAGTTTTGGTAAAGCTAATAGATAAAGAAGATGAAAAAAATTTTAAAGAATATTTCGAAGCTGATGGGATACCTATTTAACAAAATGGTAGAGAAAAGCACTGAAAGGGTTCTTAAGTATTACAACATTTTAGAAAACAAACCGGAAAGGAGGTGGGAGGTTGTATTAAAGAATGCTAAGGTTAAAGAGCGGGGTAGAATTAATACAAAAAGAAAAAGGAGGAAAAGAGATGAAAAAAAGTTTATGGATGTTGATTGTATTGATGCTGATCTCTTTGGCGACCATACCTTTATATGCAGGTGAGATCGATATTCTTCTCCAAAAATTAGTGGAGAAGGGAATTCTTTCACCCGGTGAAGCGCAGGAAATTAAAATAGAAACACAGGAGCAGGTTAAAAAAGAAATTGCGGAAGGTAAATTTTCTAGTTTGCCCAGTTGGGTTCAAAATACAAAATTAAAAGGCGATTTTCGTTTAAGGTATCAACATGATCATTCAAAGAAATTGTCCACTACGACTTCTCCTACAGATAGAGATAGAGGTCGTATCCGTTTAAGATTGGGGTTAGAATCAAAAGTCAATGAAAAGCTTTTAGTGGGGGTAGGACTAGCTACGGGTGTCAACGATGGCTCTGCGGATGCATCGCGTTCTACCAATGTAAGTTTTTCGGATAGTTCCAGCAAAAAATCAATCTCTTTAGATTATGCTTTTGTCCAATATAGCCCTTTTGGTTGGCTTACTTTAATTGGCGGTAAATTTAAAAATCCGCTTTGGGAGCCGGGTGATCTTATTTGGGATACGGATATTAACCCTGAAGGTGGAGCTTTTAAATTGTCAAAAAAACTTTCCTCAAATACCGAGCTATTTATGAATACAGGTATTTTAGTTATTGATGAATCAAGCGGTTATGCCTCTGATCCTACTATGTATGTAATTCAGCCTGGTCTTAGCTATAAATTTAATGATAATATCTCTTTAAAAGGTGCTTTTTCTTATTATGGTTTTAGTGGAGTAAAAGGCAAAAAACTCGATGGAACTATGGGGACAAACTCAAAAGATGCATCCGATAAGTTAATTTACAATTATAAAAATATTGTGCCTGCGCTGGAATTAGGGTTTAAAGAGCCGTTTAAAATGCTAAAATTAGATATCCCCTATCTTGCTTTATTTGCTGAGTATGTACAGAATGTGGATTCTTCTGTGAAGCAGGATAATACTGGTTATATGTTGGGTTTTAAGTTAGGAGCAGAAAAAATTGAGAAATGGGCTGATTGGCAACTGCGTTATAATTATGCCCGCTATGCCAAGGATGCGTTTTTAGATATACTGC
>Ga0272448_1003810_pt1 | contig 17646 bp, 14 predicted proteins | sample YNPCB0191_FD_202220 | JGI IMG/M metagenome (GOLD analysis project Ga0272448, IMG submission 202220) | Hot spring sediment microbial communities from Yellowstone National Park, WY, United States - YNP-CB-019-1 | ecosystem: Environmental > Aquatic > Thermal springs > Hot (42-90C) > Sediment... | reverse complement strand
GCTCCGCCCACACGTCCTGGCGTGATTGGAAGTAACCGCTGACGCACACGGCATCGATTCGCGTGTCGAGGGCGCCGGCGTAGAACGCGATGAGGCCGCCTTCACCGTAGCCGATAACACCGACGGGCACACGGGCGATGTCGGATTCGAGATTGCGGACCGCGGAGGAATCGTGTCGTCGGGCATCCTGACGGGGAGCGTCGCCCGCCCGAATCTCCGATTGGAGATCCGAGGCGGCGGAGGGAGTGGCGTCCGGGGGCGAGAGAGAACGGAACCAGTCTACGGCGGCGAGGACCTTCTGCACCTCATAGCCGATGATGTGGCGGCCCATTTCGAACGCCATGCGGTAGATGAATTCGCGATGCGGCTGGTTCGTCATACGGACCTTCGGGTTGCCGGACCAGGTGTCGCGGCGGTCGATCAGCACGGGGATGAGTACCTGGCAGCCGTTCTCCGCGAGGCGACGGGCGAACTGTCCCGGGGATTCGACGCCGGGTTCGAGGCCCGCGAGCATCTCCGGCGTCCAGTCCGCGTCAGGCAGGGCGACGATACGGGCGATCGGCTTGCCCCTGGGCTGGAGCAACAGACCTTCGGCATCGACGCCGTCGAGCACCGGCCAGCGGACGGCCTCGACGGTGTATCCGTCGCGGTCGGCGATTCGCGCGGGACGTGTGGTGGTCGCCACAAGGTGCATCTCGACCGGCGAGACCCGCGCATCGACCGCGCCGATGATCCTGGCGAGGCGGGCGCGGTTGGCCTCGACGGAGCGGCTGTAGGCCTCGGGCGAGCTGTAGTCGCGGTGCCAATGGCGCTCGCGGCGATCGAGCGAAGCGGCCAGCTCGCGTGTGAAGAAGCGATCAATCCCCGCCACCATTTCCCGTGCGAGATCGCCGGACGCGGTGAGCGGTTGCGTGCCCGGCAGACACTCGACGGCAGGCCGGGTTTCCTGTCCCGCGGCCGCGCCGCCGAACAGGATCAGGAGCAGGAAGGGCCGGATCCCGCCGTAGCCGGCCCTGTGCGATTCGGTATTCATGCCGCGGGCCTCGCGCTGCTTTCTCCGGGGGAAAGCGGTCGGGTCGTTCAGACCTCGTCGGGAATCACATACGGTTCGCGGCCGACGCGTTTGAGCAGCTTGTCTGCTTCCGGGTCGCCGACAAACTGCTCCGTCCGGCCGTCGAACCGGAGCTGCCGCCCGCCGAGCCGGTAGGAGATGTTCGCGATCTGGCAGAGGATCGTCGAGCGGTGCAGTTCCTCCACGTCGCCGTTGGGCTTTTTGCGCGACTCGATGCACTCGAAGAAGTTGTCCAGGTGGGCGTAGTGCGGGTGGATGTCGTGGTCCTTGGCGATCACCTTCTCGCTTTCATCGAAGACCTGCCAGCCGCCGCCGTGCCGCTCGAAGTACAGGATGCCCTTCGTGCCGTACACCTCGACACGCATGCCGTCGAACGGCCAGTTCGGGAACGTGTCGAGCTTGTCGCGGAGTTCCCAGGGCATCTTCTTCATGTAGGGCGTTCGCAGCATCAGTTCGAAGGTCATCCGCAGGTTGTGAAAGTCCCAGGTTGCGATCTGCGTATCGGGCACGTCCGCATCGTCGTCCGGGGTGTCGAACTTGCCGCCGGTGGACGTGACGGCGGTGGGATAGTCCTGACCGATCAGCATGCGGGCCGCGTCGATCTGGTGGACGCCGTCGTTGATGATGTCGCCGCCGGAGTAGTCCCAGTGCCAGTGCCACGTGTAGTGAAAGCGGTTGGGGTTGAACGGCCGCTGCGGGGCGGGTCCGAGCCACGCATCGTAGTTCACGCCCGGGGGCACGGGCGCATCCTCCTTATGGCCGATACTGTCCCACTGTTTCATGTTCACGACGCGGACGAAGTACACCGGCCCGAGCTTGCCGGAGCGGATGTACTCGGCGGCGGCGCGGGTGTAGCGGCCGCTGCGGGTCTGCGCGCCGACCTGGACGACGCGCTTGTACTTCCGCGCCGCCTCGACCATCTTTTTGCCCTCCCAGACGTTCTGGGAGCACGGCTTCTCGACGTAGACGTCCTTGCCGGCCTGACAGGCCGTGATCGTCGAAAGGGCGTGCCAGTGATCGGGCGTGATGCTGAACATGGCGTGGACGTCCTTGTCGTCGAGCATCCGCCGGAAATCGGAGACGGCCTTCGGCTTGCGGCCGGTGAGCTTTTCGACGAGGGCGGCCACGTCGGCCAGCCGCCGGGCGTCGATGTCGCACACGTAGGCGATCTCCATATCGGTCCGTTTGGCGAGGCAGTCGTTCAGAAGGAACGTGCAGCGCCCGCCGCAGCCCATGATGCCTACGACGTACTTCTTCCTGCTGTTGCCCGCAGCCGGCGCCCTGGCGGGAGTCAGGGCCGTGCCCGCCGCGATGCCCGCGACGGCGCCGGCGGAACGATTCAGGAACTCACGACGACTGAGATTCTTGCCTTTCATGAAAGCACCCTCGCACGTCAGAAGGCCGTCTTCCCGGGCGGCATTGTACGGCGGCGAGCTCGCCGCGACCAACCCCGCGGTGCGATCGGGTTCGGCGGGGTGCCGCCGACGGCGGGCCGGGGGCCGCACGGGTCGGGTTACAGTTTCCAGCCGTTGTGATACTCAGGCCGGATGAACTTGCCGGCCTCCGGGGCGTTCGTTGCCCTCAGGCTTGCCGCGTCCCACACGATCTTGCGGCCCGTGCGGTACGCCACGTTGCCGAGCAGGACCGTTTCGGTCAGGGCGCCGGCGTAGTCGAAGTTGCACGCCGTCGGAGTGCCGTTCTTGCACGCCTCGACCCACTCGCGGTGGTGGCCGATCGACTCGGGGATGAACGGTGCCGGCCGCTGATAGTCCTTGAATCGCTCCTCGGGCAGGAGGAGGTTCCGCTCGTAGTCGCACAGAAGCATGCCCTTCTCGCCGATGAACAGCACGCCGTCGCCCCACTTGGGCAGCTTGCCTTCCGCGAAAAGCGGGGGGCGTTTCCCGCCGCTGTACCAGGTCAGGGACACCGCGGGCAGGTTGCGCCGGGCGGGGAAGTTGTAGCGAGCGATCATCCACGCCGGGGCGCTCTCGTTGCTTACGGGCGGTCCTTCGGCTTCGATGCGGCTGGGGTGGCGCAGCCCGAGCGCCCAGAAGGCGAGGTCGATCAGGTGGCAGCCCATGTCGCCGAGCGTCCCGCCGCCGAAATCCCACCAGCCGCGCCAGTTGGCCGGGGCGTAGCACGGGTTGTACGGGCGGGCCGGCGCGGGGCCGAGCCAGAGATCCCAGTGCAGACCTTCGGGCACGGGCGGGTTGTCCTTCGGACGCTCGCCGCCGGCCCAGACGCGATCGGCCCACACGTGCGCCTCGCGCACGGGCCCGATGGCACCCGTCTGGATCGCCTCGACCGCGCGGCGGTAGTTCGAGCAGGCGTGCATTTGCGTGCCCATCTGCGTGGCGAGCTTCGTGCGGGCGGCCGTTTCCGCGACCAGTCTGGCTTCCCAGACCGAGTGCGTGAGGGGTTTTTCGCAATAGACGTGCTTGCCGGCGTGCAGGGCCATCAGCGTAGCGGGGGCGTGCGTGTGGTCGGGCGTGGCGATGAGGATCGCCTCGACCTGGCGATCGTCGAAGATGCGGCGGAAGTCGACGTAGAACTTTGCCTTCGGAAACTGCTCGCGGGCCCCGGCCGCGCGTTTTTCATCCACGTCGCAGAGGGCGACGATCTCCTCGCCCGTGAGCTGGCCCAGGTTCCATGCCCCCTGGCCGGCGACGCCGATGACCGCGATACGGAGCTTGTCGCGGGCGGGTTTGCTCTGCGCATGGGCCCGATTGCCGGCGATCCAGAACCCGATCCCGGCGGCGGCGGAGCGTTGCAGGAACGCACGACGCGAACTCTTGCGGGACATTCAATGTTTCCTCCGTGGCATGCCTTTGCGGTAGCGTGTCGGGGTCGAACACCCCCCTACGAGTCTCGACGGAGCAGGGACTTTCCTTCCATCTCCTTCGGCGGTTCGAGGCCCATCATCTGCAGCAGCGTCGGGGCAATGTCGGCGAGGCGGCCGTCGCCGCGAAGCGTGTGGCCTTTGAAGCGGTCGTCCACGAGGATGAGGTCCACATCGTAGATCGTATGCGCCGTGTGGGGGCCGCCGGTGGCCGGGTCGATCATCTGTTCGCAGTTGCCGTGATCGGCGGTGATGATGAGGGCGCCGCCCTGCTTGAGCACCGCATCCACTACACGGCCGACGCACGCATCGACGGCCTCGACGGCCTTGATTGCCGCTTCGAGCACGCCGGTGTGGCCCACCATGTCGCCGTTGGCGTAGTTCAGCACCATGAAGTCGTACCGGCCCGACCGGACGGCGTTGACCATTTCGTCGGTGACCGGATAGGCGGACATCTCCGGGCGCTGGTCATACGTGGCGATATCGCGCGGCGAGGGAACGAGTTTGCGGTCTTCGCCGGGAAACGGTTCGTCCCGGTAGTCGTTGAAGAAGAAGGTTACGTGGGGGAACTTCTCCGTCTCGGCGCAGCGGAACTGCCGCAGGCCCAGGTTGCTTACGTATTCGCCGATCAGGCCTTTCATCTTCGGGGGCTTTTCGTAGGCGACGTGTACCGGCAGGTCCGTCTCGTACGCCGTCATCGTGGCGTAGTAGAGATCGAGCTTCTTCGCACGCGGGAAGCCGAACGTCTTCTCGACGCCGTCCTTGTCCTTCGCGCGGAAGGGAAACTCGTCGTACACGAACGCCTTGGTGAGCTCGCGCGGGCGGTCGCCGCGGAAATTGAAAAACACGACGGAGTCGCCGTCGCGGATGATCGCGGGCTCGCGGCCGTCCGGGCAAACGAGCGTCGGCTCGATGAATTCGTCGCCCTTCATGTTGTCGCCCGTGGGGTGGTCATAGTAATGCCGGAACGCCTCCTCGGCCGACTGCACGCGGAGGCCTTCGCCGAGCGTGAGCATGCGGTAGGCCTTCTCGACGCGGTCCCAGCGGTTGTCGCGATCCATCGCGTAGAAGCGGCCGATCACACTGCCGATGCGGCCGGCGCCGATCTCGCGGAGCTTCGCCTCGACCTGACGGTTGTACTCGATGCCGCTGTCGGGGGGGCTGTCGCGGCCGTCGCCGAAGGCGTGGATGATGACCTTGTCGCCCGGCACGCCGCGCCGCTTGCACAGCTCGACGACGGCATACAGGTGTCCGAGGACGCTGTGCACACCGATGTCGGAATAGAGGCCCATGACGTGGACGCAGCCGCCGGTCTTCTTCGCACGGTCGGCGGCGGCGCACAGGGCGGGGTTCTCGAAGAACGAGCCGTCGCGGATCCGGCGGGTGATCCGCATGACCTCCTGGTCGACGATCCGCCCGGCGCCGATGTTCTGGTGGCCGACTTCGCTGTTGCCCATGGTGCCGGCGGGCAGGCCGACGTCCTCGCCGCTCGTGTGGATGGTCGTGTGCGGGTACTCGGCCATGAGGCGGTCGGTGTTGGGGGTCTTTCCGAGGTAGACGGCGTTGGCCTTGTTCCACTCCGGGTAGGGGTTGTGGCCCCAGCCGTCACGGACGATCAGGACCACGGGACGTTTTTCGAGTTTGGGCATGTACGGACTCCGTTGCTGGCGTTGCGCACGGCCGGGGCGCCTTCGCCCGCCGAGAGTAGCCGATCCGAGCACCCAGGGATTCCAGGCCGGCGAACCGCGCCGGCGCCCCCGGCGAGAAACTCACATTGTAGCGGGTTTCGGCGGGACGTAGAATAGCCACGTGGAGTGCTATTCTGGAGCGCGGCCTCTCTAGATGTCACCGGCGGCATTTTGGAGTGCGGCGGCTATGACGCCGCTTTCGATTCAGGGGGAGCGTTTTGGCTTTCGTCCAGCAGGCCACAACGACTGCGGAGAGCGGCATCCCCGGGGCCGGCTTCGCCGGAAGCCAAAGCGGCGTCACAGCCGCCGCACTCCAAGGCGGCTTCGCCGGAAGCCAAAGCGGCGTCACAGCCGCCGCACTCCAAGGCGGCTTCGCCGGAAGCCAAAGCGGCGTCATAGCCGCCGCACTCCAAGGCAGCTTCGTCGGAAGCCAAAGCGGCGTCATGGCCGCCGCACTCCAAGGCGGCTTCGCCGCAAGCCAAGGCGCGAGCTTGTCCACTTGCGGAATCACGCCCCAGTCTGTACCTAGTCGCTCATGACTCTACCCAGCATCACCGAAACTCCGAACGAACTGACCACCGACATCGACGTGGCCTCGCCCGAGGGGATCGTGCGTCTGCTCCGCGCGTCCGACTCGCAGATCTACAACGGCTACCGGACGTTCCCCGCGCTGTGCGACGACGAGATCATCGCGAAGATGGTCCGCGTCGTGGAGTGGGCCGTGCCGCTGATCGGGTGCGAGGATGCCGTGATCGTCATCTCCGGGGCCGGCACGAGCGGACGCCTGGCGATGTTCGTCGCGCGGACGTTCAACGCCCTGCTCACGCAACGCAAACGCACGCCGAACTTTCGCTACCTGATGGCCGGCGGAAATAAGGCCCTGATCAAGGCGCAGGAGGGGGCGGAGGACGATCCTCACCAGGCGTGGACGGATCTGCAGGCCGCGATCGACGGCCGGAAACGGGTGCTGTACATCGGCGTCACGTGCGGCTTCTCCGCATCGTATATCGCGGGACAGTTGTTCCATTTGTCGAAACGCCGGGGGGCCCGGAGCGTCCTGCTCGGCTTCAACCCGGAGGATCGCGCGCGCGACGTGCCGGTCGAGAACTGGGACAAGACCTTCGCCGATGTCGTTCGTCTGATCTGCCGGAAGGAGAACTGCCTCATTCTCAATCCGGTCGTCGGCCCCGAGCCGATCACCGGCTCGACGCGGATGAAGGGCGGCAGCGCCACGAAGTTGATCCTGGAAACGATCTTTTCGTTTGCCACGGCGCAGGCAACCGCGACGAGGAGGTTTCGCACGCAACGACCTTCGGCACTCGCGATCCAGGCATCGGTTCGGCTCTATGAAATGACTCGCCAGCACGTCTACCGACAGTTCGCGCAGATGGCAAGGCTGGTGGCGGCCGGCGGAGAGGCGCTACGATCCGGCGGCCATATCTACTACGTCGGCTCCGGCGCGCCGGGGATCCTCGGCATTGTCGATGCGTCGGAGTGTCCTCCGACGTTCGGCGCCGACTTCGAGGATGTCCGCGGCTTCCTCGTCGGGGGCTGGCGAACGCTGCTGGGGCCGGGGCAGGACCTGAGCGAGGAGGGGCCCTTCTATCGGATCTCGCTCGATGACTTCCTGCGTGAGAAGATCCCCGGTCTCACCGGCAGGGACCTCGTGGTGGGCATAGCGGACCGGTCGTTCGACCGGCGCGTGCTGGAGGCGCTTCGGCGAAGCAAGCGGGCGGGGGCCCGGATCGCGGGGATTCAGCTCGCGAGGGCACGCGTGCCCGGCCTGCGATGGGATGGGCTGGTGCAGGTCCCGGGAGGGCAGTTCCTGGTCCGCGGCTGGCCTGATTTCTGTCAGGAATACGCCACCAAGCTCGTGCTCAACGCGCTGACGACCGGCGCGCACATCCTCTGCGGCAAGGTCTATCAGAACCGCATGGTCGATCTGCGGATCAGCAACAACAAGCTCTACTACCGCACGCTGGGGATCATCCAGCACATCACGGGCGTCTCGGCCGAGCAGGCGAAGCGATGCCTGTTGCGGGCCATCTTCCAGACCGACCGCCTGACGCCCGCCATGCTTCACGCCACGCCCTCGCGCTGCGTGGAGGCCGCGACGAACGCGACGAAGGTCGTGCCCAAGGCCCTCGTGATGGCCGGCGGGCACGTCTCATACGCCGAGGCCGACCGGATGATCCGCAGGGAGCCGATCGTGCGGGCGGCGATCGAAAAGCTCAAGAAGTAACCGGCAGTTCTTCGTTGTCCGCCAGGGTCTTGCGTTGAGTTGTTCTCTCGATCCGCTCTTGCGAGGGATGGCTGGGCCCGGGTCCTGAAGCTGCGATACAATTGAGGGCGTGGGAACGCTATCCTTTCGAGCTCACGTTATGGCGGTCGATCGCGTCGAGAAGCGCCTCAAGTGAGTGACGGCGGCGCTGGACGCGGCGGCAATCCGATACGCCGTGGTTGGCGGGAATGCCGTGGCGGCCGACCGGGCGACGCAGCGCAAGCCCGCCACGATGATCCTTCAGTCGGCTCTTGTGAACATGGTTGCGATGGCGCACAGCCGGCTTCTTCCGGGGTTTCTTGCGAAGAACCCGTTTCGCACGGACCGGGTCGTCGCCCGCCTGGACTGCCCGCTGCTCATCTGCCACGGTGTGCGAGACAGCTTGATCCCTGTCCGGCACGCCCGCCGGTTGCATGATCTCGTCCCGAGAGCGAGATGCGTCGAGTACGATTGCGACCACAACGACTTTCCGGGCGCGGACAACGAGGCGGCGTATTGGGGCGAGATCACGACATTCCTGGCGCAAAACGCAATTGTGACGGCGACGGGTGGTTCACCGTGAAATCGTCGCGATGCGTGGAGCTGTCGGCTTCGTGCTACTGCCCGGGCTGCGTCGTCGGCGCGGCTTCGATCGGATCCGCGGTGACCGGCCACGGCTTGCCGCGGGTTGCGTCGTGGTCGTAGCCGAGGGCCTGCTTGCTCAGGTAGCCGTCGCTGATCATCGTGGTGCCGGGCGGCGTGACGATGGCGCTGATGGGCCACCCGACGGTGTTCAGCAGCCAGCGGCCGTTCGAGTATGGCAGCGCAACGATGTCCTCCCAGGTCCAGGCGAACCGATCCTTGGCGCTGTTGCCCTTGTCCTCGAACGGGTCTTCCCACCACGTGCCGGGCGGCGTGACGATGGCGCTGATGGGCCACCCGACGGTGTTCAGCAGCCAGCGGCCGTTCGAGTATGGCAGCGCAACGTAGTCCTCCCAGGTCCAGGCGAACCGATCCTTGGCGCTGTTGCCCTTGTCCTCGAACGGGTCTTCCCACCACAGCGGCCAGTGGGGCACGCCGAGGGGCTCGTACGACGCCTCGGCCGGCGGCCAGGGCCGTTCGCGAACGCCGGCCGTGACGTTCTGCGCCGCGACGGCTTCAGCGGACGGGGTTGTCCACTCGCTGCGCGGGATCGAGTCGTCCCGGAAGGGGTTGGGCCCCGGCCCGGCCGGCGAGCAGCCGGCGGCCGCAAGTACGGACACGACGTACGCCAGCGGGCGCCGCCACGCATCAGAGATCGTCTGTAAGATCGACCGCATAGTTCGGCGATTCCTTTGTAATCGCGATGTCGTGCGGGTGAGATTCTATCACGCTGGCACCCGAGACGCGAACGAACTTCGCCCGGGTGCGGAGTTCCTCGATCGTGCCCGCTCCGCAGTAGCCCATGCCCGCCCGCAGCCCGCCGACGAGCTGGTAGACGAACTCGGCCAGCGCCCCGCGATACGGCACGCGCCCCTCGACCCCCTCCGGCACCAGTTTCTCCCGCTGCGTCTCGCCGCCCTGGCCGTAGCGGTCGGCGCTTCCGCTGACCATGGCCCCGAGCGAGCCCATCCCCCGGTACGTCTTGAAGCGCCGGCCCTTCCAGAGGACCAGCTCGCCGGGCGACTCGTCCAGCCCGGCAAAGAGCGAGCCCATCATCACGCAGCTTGCGCCGGCGGCGATCGCCTTCGTGATGTCGCCGGAGTAGCGGATGCCGCCGTCGGCGATGACCGGGATTCCCGCCGGCTCGGCCGCGGAGACGGCGTTCAGGATGGCCGTGATCTGCGGCACGCCCACGCCGGAGACGATACGCGTCGTGCAGATCGCCCCCGGGCCGATGCCCACCTTGACGGCATCGACGCCCGCGTCGATCAGGTCGGCAGCGCCCTCGGCCGTGGCCACGTTGCCGGCGATCAGGGCGATGTTGTGCTGCTTGCGGATCTTCCGCACGGTCTCGAGGACGTTTTCGCTGTGCCCGTGCGCGGTGTCCACGACGATCACGTCCACGTCGTTCTTGATCAGCGACTCGACGCGCTCGTAGTCATGCACGCCCACGGCGGCCCCGACACGGAGGCGCCCGCGGTCGTCCTTGCAGCTTTGCGGGAACTGCCGGCTGCGGTCGATGTCGCGCATCGTGATCAGACCGGCGAGGCGCCCCTCGCGGTCGACAAGCAGGAGCTTCTCCACCTTGGCATGATTCAGGATGCGTTCGGCTTCGGCGAGTGTCGTGTTCGGGGGCGCCGTGACGAGATGGTCCTTGCTCATCACCTCGTCGATCCGGCGTTCCGTGGATTCGAGAAACTTCAGGTCGCGCCGCGTCAGGATGCCCACCAGCCGGCCGCCGTCGCCTTCCGTGATGGGCACACCGCTGACGTTGTGCAGCCGCATGATCTCCTTCGCGCGGGCGACGGAGTCGTTCGGCCGCAGCGTGATCGGGTCGAGGATGACGCCGCTCTCGGATCGCTTGACCTTGTAGACCTCGCGGGTCTGCGCCTCGATGGAGAGGTTCTTGTGGATGATCCCGATGCCCCCCTCCTGCGCCAGCGCAATCGCGAGCGAGGCTTCCGTCACGGTGTCCATCGGGGCGGAGACCAGCGGGATCTTGATCCGGATCTGCCGGGTCAGCCGCGTGCTGACATCCGTCATGCGCGGGACGACATTCGATCGGGCGGGCACGAGCGAGACGTCGTCGAACGTGATGCCTTCCCCGATGATCTTGTCGGCCGAGATCCGCGCCGACTCGCGCATACGTCACCGCCTTCTGAACCGGATCAAGCCCGGCGGGATCGCGCCGTCTCCTCCGCGGGCTTCGGGCACGTCGCTCGTGGCAATGGGAACTATATGCGCGGCGGGCGTCGCGTCAAGCTGCCCGGCGGCGAGCGGAAGGCGACGCAGGCGGGCGGCTGTCCGCGCGGCCCCTGCCGCCCGCTGCGGGATTGGCGCGCAACAAAAAAGAGGATCCGAGCTCGCCGTAACCCGGACCCTCCAAGCCAGGCTGTCCGCTCAAACGAGCGGAGACCCACAGCCTCGTTCGCTATATCGTTTTCCCGGTCGGCGGGCTTTAGCAGTTTTTCATCGGGGCGCATTCTTGCCGGGACGGGCCTCGCGGGGCCGCGACGGTAGGATCGCGGCGCGGGGCCCCGGTCATGCGTATGGAGCAGGAGCCGCCGGCGGGCGCCGGTGGGGTCGACGGCTGCCGGCAGCCGGGCTTTATTCCGGCGAACCGCGTTGGTAGTATTGCGCAACGAGATTCGGGAATGGTTATGCCGCCGGTCGGCCGGCGGAAAAGAGTCGGAGCCGCCATGGCGGAGCGAATCTGCAAACTCGCACTCGAAGACGGCACGGTGTACACCGGGGCGGCGTTCGGCGCGGAAGGCACGCGGCAGGGCGAGGTTGTCTTCAACACGTCGATGACGGGCTATCAGGAGGTCCTGACGGATCCCTCGTACTGCGGCCAGATTGTCACGATGACGTATCCGTTAATCGGCAACTACGGCGTGACGGAGGAGGATGCGGAGTCGGCGCATCCGCAGGTGGAGGCCTTCGTCATCAAGGAACTCGCGCGGCGGCACAGCAACTTTCGCGCCACCATGACGTTGGAGGAGTATCTCCAGCGGAACGGCATTCCGGCACTCGAAGGCGTCGATACGCGGGCGATCACGCGTAAGCTTCGCATCAAGGGGGCGATGCGCGGCGCCATCTCCACGGAGATCCTCGACGATGCCGAACTGGTCGCCGCGGCCCGCTCGTGGCCGGGGATCGTCGGGCAGGACATGGTTCGGCGGGTGGCGCCGGCGGGGTCGTTCGAGTGGGATCGCGGCTTCGATAGTCCGTTCGCGATGCGGCCGCGGGGTGTCGAGCCCCGGTTCCGTGTCGTGGCGCTCGATTGCGGGATGAAGTGCAATATCCTTCGCAATCTGGTGGAGGCGGGATGCCGCGTGCGGGTCGCGCCGCCGCACGAAAGTGCCGCGGACATTCTGGCGAGCCGCCCGGACGGGGTCTTCGTGAGCAACGGCCCGGGCGATCCGGAGCCGCTGCACTACGCGATCGACACGCTGCGGCGCCTGATCGGTAAGGTCCCTGTTTTCGGCATCTGCCTGGGGCATCAGTTGCTGGCTCTGGCCCTCGGGGCGAAGACGTACAAGCTGAAGTTCGGCCATCGGGGGGCGAATCAGCCGGTCAAGAACCTGGCAACCGGCCGTGTGGAGATCACGAGCCAGAATCACGGTTTCGCGGTCGAGACGGCATCCCTGGAGCGAGCGGGCGGCACGCCCACGCACATCAACCTCAACGATCAGACGCTGGAGGGCTTCACGCACGCGAGCGAGCCGGTCTTCTCGGTGCAATATCACCCCGAGGCGAGCCCGGGCCCGCACGATGCCACGTACCTGTTCGATTGCTTCACGGAAATGATGCGGACGGGCCGGGCGCCGACGGCCGGACAGATGGCCGAGGCCCAGAGACGCCTGGAATCGCGGCGGTAGGCGATGGGCCGGGCGGGGCGCCGGGGCATCCCGCGAAAGGTTCGCCCGCTACCGCTGTTCCATCGTGGGTTTTTCATCTTCGGTCAGCACCTTCTGGATCGCGCCGCGGACGAAGGTGATCTTCGTGTTCGTCGTCTCATCCACCTTCAGGACGATCTCATCCTCCTTGACGTTCAGGATGGTTCCGATGATCCCGCCGATCGTCATGACGCGGTCGCCCTTTTTCATCGCGGCGAGCATTTCCCGGCGTTTCTTCTTCTCCTTGCGGCTGCCGGAGAACATGATCCCGTAGAAGACGACCAGCATCAGCAGCAGGCCGATCCACAGCATTTCCGGCCGCGACCCGCCGCCTTGCGCCGCGGGGAGCGCGCCCAGCAGATTCACAACTGTGCTCACTCGTTGTCTCCTGTCATTCCGGCCGCGCCTGCGACTGGATATCGGGACAGTATGCTCGCCCAATTGCCATCCGGAATCAAGTCCCGGATGTCGCGCATGAGCCGCTGGTAAAACCGCAGGTTGTGCAGCGAGACGAGGATCGGGCCGAGCATCTCGGCCGCCTGGAAGAGGTGGCGGATGTACGCCCGCGAGAAGCCCCGGCAGGCGGGGCAGTCGCAACCGGGCTCGAGCGGCCGCTCGTCCGCGCGGTACTTCTCGTTTCGCAGCCGCAGCGGGCCGGTCGGCGTGAAGGCGTAGGCGTTGCGCCCGTTACGCGTCGGCAGGACGCAGTCGAACATGTCCACCCCGGACCGCACCGCCGCCACGATGTCCGCGGGCATGCCGACGCCCATGAGGTACCGCGGTTTCTCGCGGGGCAGGTGGGGCTCGAGGGCGGCGAGCACCTCGATCATCTGCTCCTGCGTCTCGCCGACGGAGAGCCCGCCGATCGCATAGCCGGGGAAGTCCAGCTCGACCAGCCGGCTCGCGCACAGGCGCCGCAGGTCGTGGTGAATGCCGCCCTGCACGATTCCGAAGAGCGCCTGGTCCTCGCGGGCGTGCGCCGCCTTGCACCGGGCGGCCCAGCGGATCGTTCGTTCGACGGCGGCGGTCACGTCCCTGCGGTCGGCGGTGGACGGCGGGCACTGGTCGAACGCCATGATGATGTCGGCACCCAGTTCGTTCTGGATCCGCATCGCCGTGGCGGGATCCAGCCGGAGGGCCGCGCCGTCAATGTGCGAACGGAAGGACACGCCATCGTCGTCGATCCGGTTGAGTTCCGAAAGCGAGAAGACCTGATAGCCGCCGCTGTCGGTCAGGATGGCCCCGTCCCAGTTCATGAACTTGTGCAGGCCGCCGAGCTGCGCAATCAGCTCCGACCCCGGGCGCAGGCTCAGGTGATAGGTGTTCGCCAGGAGGATCGGCGCCCCGGTCTCGCGGAGCAGACACGGGAGCACGCCCTTGACCGATCCCCGCGTGCCCACGGGCATGAAGACGGGCGTGTCGACGATGCCGTGGGGCGTGGTGAGCCGCCCGCGCCGCGCGGCGCTGCCGGGGTCCGTGGCGAGGATCTCGAATCGGAACATGGCGGCATCGTAACCGCAGCCCGCGGCATGCGCAAGGGGACAAGGATCTCTGCGGGACAGGCAGACGCGCCGAAAGGCGGCTCGCCGCCCGGGCGACCCGGACGAACCGGCCGAAACGCTTCTTGACCGACGCCGATCAGGAGGACTAGCATAGCGCCGGTTGAAGGTGGGTCGCCTTTTCGCAAGGAGGACCACGCGATGTCCCGGCACTCGAAGTGGAAGATGCAGGAGGTGCGGTCGGACCGTCCGTACGCGGTGCGGGCGGAACACCCGATGGTGACTGAGGAGCAGATTCGGCGCCGTGCCTATGAGATCTGGCTGGCTCGCGGCAGGAAGCCCGGTGACCCGGTCCGCGATTGGCTGCAGGCCGAGAGAGAGCTGAAGGCGGCCCTCGTTTCGCATTAGGGGCAAGCGCCGTCCCATTCCGGGTGCTCAATCGGGCTGATCGTTCCAACGTCTTTCTTGTTTCTTGGGACGAGATAAGAGGCGGGGTGTGCGCCGGCAGAACGTTTACGACGAGGCTGGTCGTGAAGTCGTCCGGGGCAGCGTCAGCGGTCAGAAATCGACGTGGTCGATAAACAGGTAGATTTCCCGGTCGGAAAACCCCTCCGCCCGGGCCTTTTGCAGGAACACCTCGTCTGCGGTAAGGATCCCCGGCCCCGTGCGGCTTCGCTGCGGCTTGGCCTTCTTATACTCCGTCCGGAGACGGTAGAAGCGGTGCCGTCCTCCCAGCTTCGCGAAGAGATCCTTTCTTGTGAACACCGTCCCTTATTATAGACATCCTTACGGGATTTGTCGAATTTCCCGCTCGGGGCCCGGGCCGTCTTGCGCGGATGCCGCTTGTCCCTCCCGGTCTCGAGGTATCGTTGCCGCCGAACTCCGTTGCCCCTGTTGAGAGACGCCTCGTAATCGACGGGTCTTGATGGGATGGCGCGCCCGGTGGATCAGGCCGCGATCCGGGCGGCCGGCGCCGTCTGCCATCCTCGCCGATTGCTCCGGGATGGCGTCTTTCCGGCGTTTCGGGTAAAGTCTCGCCCGTCTGGCCGGGGCCCATTACAGGAATGATTGGAGGTGCAGCGTGACCGATCGAGGGACTCGGATGGATCGGCGTGAGTTTCTCAAGACCACGGCCGCAGGTCTCGCGGCCGGCGGAACCCTGGGGGCATTCGGTTCGCTCGCGCAGGCGGCCGCGGAGCCGAACAGGATCATCCATCGCAATGAGAACCCGGAGTTCGTCTATCGGCGGCTCGGGCGGACGAACTTCAACTGCGGACGGATCGTCGCCGGCTGGATCAAGGAGCCGTCGCTGCTGCGCAGGATGATCGCGGGCGGCGTGAATTATCTCGATACGGCCCGCGGCTACGGCGAGTACGAGGTGGAGCTGGCGCCGCTGCTGAAGTCCGTCCGCGACAAGGTTTTTGTCACGAGCAAGTCCACGGGCATCGCCGGGCACCACACCGTGGATTCCGAGGTGCAGAGGCTCTATCGGGAGGCCATGACGCGTTTCCTCGGGGAGAAGGTTTCGATCACGGTGGATGGCGAACGGCAGGAGATCGCTCCCTCCAGCGCCCCGCGGGAAAAGTTCCTCGCCCTGCACAAGGAATGCGTCACGAAGATGAAGGCCACCGGCGAGAAGCCCGACTGGCGTCCGCTCGGCAGGCGGATCGCGGGCATGTACGCGCGGATGCTCGATGAGTCGCTTGCCCGGATGAAGATCGACGATGTGGACTGTTACATGATGCACGGCATCGAGATTCCGTGGATCTTCCAGTGCACGGAGCTGTGGGATGCGTACGAGAAGGCCCACAAGGCGGGCAAGGCGAGGCACTTCGGCTTCAGCACGCACGCGAACCAGAAGGAGGTCCTCGCGGCGGCCGTCGAGGCGAACGCGGCCGGTCCGTGGAAGATCGACCTCATCATGCCCGCCGTGAATCCGGGCGAGAAGTCGTTCCATTACTACCGCCCGGAGCTCGAGGCGTTCCGCAAGCAGGACGTCGGCATCATCGCGATGAAGAGTTCCGGAACCATCCGCCGTGCGGTCACGAAGGCCGAGGAGAAGCTGGACGAGGCCGCCCGGACGCGGGGGCTCAACGCCTACGAGCGGGCCAAGCTCTACATGCTCGAGGCGACCGACGGCCTGATCGACGCGGTCATCGCCACCGTGGACAAGGCGGAGCAACTGGACAAGGTCATGAGCCTGCCGAAGATCCGGCTCGCCGCCGCCGAGCGGCGCGAACTGGAGGCGACGGTGCGGGCGGACATGGCCGGCGCCTGCCGCCTGTGCGGCCGCTGCACCGCCGCCTGCCCGCAGGGCATTGCCGTGGCCGACGTGCTCCGCTGCCATGCGTACGTGCATCAGTACAACGATCGCGACCTGGCCGCGTCGGTGTACGGCAGCCTGGGCTACGCCCCGGGCGAACGCTGCCGGCAGTGCGGCCGATGCCGGAAGGCCTGTCCCTCCTCGATCGATCTTCCGCGGGTGATCGGCGAGGTGGCGGCGACGCCGGCATAGGTGCGAGCGAAGCCTCCCGGCCCGTTCCGCACGGGGTCTGTTACGTTTGACGTTCGGGGTCTCGCGGCTTCCGTTGGATCGCCCCGCCATCCGCGGCCGCCGCACGGGGTCACGGTCGGAAACCGAGAGCGGCGGCTCAGTCCGCGGCGCGGACCATCTGGTCCGACAGCCCTACGCGGCTGCCGGCGGAGCCGTCCCACGGATGTTGCTTGAGGCTTGCCACGATGTCCGCGGCGAGTTGAACCGCGGCCAGCCCTTCCTCGGCGGACGCGACGCGGGCCTCCGCGGAGGCATCCTGCGGCGAGCCCGTCCTCACCCAGCGGACGAACGACTCCAGTTCGCTCCGCAGCGGGTCGGCGTCGTCCACAGCCAGCGGCTCGACCTTCACGAGCTTGCCATAGTCGAGGCCGGCCATCTGCGAGAGGTCCTCCGCGTTCCGCTCGCGGGCCAGCTTGATCAGGTCGAGGTTCGAGTCCTTCTTGATCGCCACGCCGGCGCGCTTCTGGTAGTCGAGCGAGAGGTACGCCTCCTCGCTGAAGACGCGGATCTTCCGCTCCGTCTTGAGCGCGAGCCGCGAGGCCGTCAGGTTCGCCACGCAGCCGCGCGAAAACGTGACCCGCGCGTTGGCGATGTCCTCGTTCGGGCCCAGGACATTGATGCCCACGGCCTCCACGCGCACCGGCTCGTCCCGCACGAGGTGCAGCACGATGTCGATGTCGTGAATCATCATGTCGAACACCACGCCCACGTCCGCCGACCGGAACGTGAACGGGCTGATCCGGTGCGTCTCGATGAACTTCGGGACGACCTGCATCCGCTCCAGCGCCCGCACGACGGGGTTGAACCGCTCGACGTGGCCGACGGCCACAAGTGTGCGGTGACGCTTCGCCAGGGCCAGCAGTTCGTGCGCCTGCTCGACCGTCGGCGCGAAGGGCTTCTCGATCAGCAGGGGGATGCGGCGTTCGAGGAACGGCCGGGCGACCTCGAGGTGCTTGACGGTCGGCACGGCGATGGTCGCGGCCTGAATCTCCTCGAGGACCGCCGTTGCGTCCGAAACGGGCCGCCCGCCGAACTCCTTCGCGACGGCTTCCGCGCGGGCCGCGTCCGGATCCACGACGGCCACAAGCTCCGTCTCGGGCATTTGCCCGTAGATCCGGGCGTGATGGCGGCCCATCCGGCCGGCGCCGATCACGGCGACGCGAAGCGGATTGCTCACGAGGGGTCCTCCTCGG
>Ga0272448_1003809_pt1 | contig 17650 bp, 13 predicted proteins | sample YNPCB0191_FD_202220 | JGI IMG/M metagenome (GOLD analysis project Ga0272448, IMG submission 202220) | Hot spring sediment microbial communities from Yellowstone National Park, WY, United States - YNP-CB-019-1 | ecosystem: Environmental > Aquatic > Thermal springs > Hot (42-90C) > Sediment... | reverse complement strand
AAATATACCTGATTTCACTTATATAAATTCATCTAATAATTTATATTTTTATAGAACAATAAAATTAGCAAATTCTGTTTCTATTACTCCAAAAGTAGGTCTACTTGAGTCCTGGCAGGATAAAACTCCATTTTCTTCAACACAAGTATATCTAACAAACTATTATTCAGAGACAAATTTAAGAACACAGTTAGGAAATTCTAACAGTCTCGATTTTAATTATTTATTTAAAAACCGTATGATAAAAAATTCTTTTCAAGAACTTGACTATCAATCAGATGATTATGGTATAGAAAAAAATCAATTAAATTTAAGTTTTTTTTCTTTTCCATATAATAACATTTTTTTAAAAATCACTTCTGGATATGACTTCAGAAGATTTAGAACTGAAACAGAATATAATTGGTTAACAAAATTTTCTCCTGTTATAACAGAGTTAAATCTTAATATTAATAAATTAGGAATTTATGTTAGAGAAGAGCATTTAATATATATTAAAGAACAGCAAACATCTAAAAATAATTTGCTGGATAAAATTCAATTAGATTCTACTCTCGGAGATATAAACAATAATTATATAACTTTAGGTATATCATATAACAGAAGTTTTCCACAGATATACAATTTTAGAAATGCTGTTGGTGTATGGTTTGGTAAAAAATGGTATTTTAAATATGAAACATTATTCAATGTTGATAACACAGAAAATAAAACTTCATTTTTATTTCAACAGCAAAAACTTAATATCTACAGGGATCTTCACTGTTGGATAATGTCTGTTTCTTATTTGAAAAGGGAGAAAATAGAGAATTTAAAACGACAGGAAATAGAAGAATTTTTCTTTAACATTGCTTTGAAAATATCTGTTGAATCAAAACCCCAATTATTTGATAAACAAAAAATATTTAACACATATTAATGTTAATAATATTTCTTAACTGATGGAAATAAATTAATATCAGTATGTGGTAAAAAAAGTGTTGATGTGTATTCATTCATAAATTTTGGTTCTGTGGATAATTCTATATAAGTCATTTTCTGAGCAATTGTTTTTACTTTTTCTCTTGCCTGTTTTGAAATCAAACACATTTTAGCTCCTGTAATTGAAGAATTTCCAATAAAACTGAATCTATCTCTTGGTATATCAGGTAAAAGACCTATTATGATTGCTTTTTCTATATCAAGATATGTGCCAAATCCACCAGCAACATAAATATGTGATATATTGTCAAAATTCAATCCTGCATGTTCAAGCAGTACTTTCAAACCCAAAAAAACAGCTCCTTTAGAATGTATTAAATTTAATATATCTGATTCTGTAATGACTATATCCTGGTTTATCTGTGTTTTATTTTTTTCAACTATTAAAAATTCATATTCATCATTTTCGTTTTTTCTTATCCTGTTAGTTTTTTCTTTAACAAATTTACCTGCTTTATCAATTATTCCATTTTTGAATAGTTCTGCTATTATATCAATAAGACCAGAACCACATATTCCTTTTGGTTTTTTGTCTCCAATTGTAGTATAGTTCAGAATATTATTGTGAATCTCAATTTTCTGTATAGCACCATCCATTGCACGAATACCATATTTTATTCCAACTCCTTCAAATGCAGGTCCTGCTGAACAGGCACTTGTTAAAAGCCATTCTTTGTTACCAAGAACAATTTCTCCATTTGTTCCTAAATCAATTAAAACAGATATTGTAGAAAAATTGTCCATACCACATGCAAGGACTCCTGCTGTAATATCGCCACCAACATAAGATGCAACACCTGAAAGACAGAAAACCGGTGCTTCTGGATTGATGTTTAGTTTTATGTCTTTTGCTTTTATATTTGGTGGAAAATTTACTACTGGAATATAGGGTTCCCGTCTAATAAAATTTGGTGGAATATCTAAAAAAAGATGTATCATAGTTGTATTGCCGGCAATTGATGCTGATGTTATATCGTCTTTTGAAATTTTTTCATCAAGAGTTAAAGCACTGATTAACTCATTTATTGTATTGCATATAGCAGAGTTCAGTTTTTCAAGTCCTTCCCTTTTTTCTGAATACATTATTCTTGTTATTACATCATCCCCAAAAGACATTTGTTGATTGTGGGTTGCTTTTGAATTTAAAATTTCACCTGTATTTAAGTTAACAAGAAATGTTACAACAGTGGTTGTTCCTATATCAATTGCAATACCAAAATTATTTTTTGCTGTATTGTTAACTTGAATGTCAATTATTTCCCACAGGTTATTATTTTCAGTTAGTGTAACAGTTACTTCCCAGTTTGAATCACGGAGTAATTTTGAAAGTTTCTTAAGTAAATCAAGAGAAATATTTAAATGACTATTTATTAATTCTGGTTTTTTATTATAAATGCATCTGGTAATTCTTTCCCAGTCAGCAATATTATCAAAAAGAGTTGGTTTATCAATTTTAAGGAATATCTTTTGAGATATAGGTGAGAAAGTAAATATTTTTTCTTCCGGTCTTGAAGGTGATTTTTCAATTGATTCAGCAGGTGTAAAAAACTCATCCTTCAAAGCAGATATTTTTTCTATTCTTGATTCTGCTGGAATTTCTATAATAAGATCATCTATAATATCTGTTTTACATGCAAGGACATAACCCTGTTCTTTTTCTTTTTGAGATATAAAATGACTTGATTTGAAGTTATATTTACCTGATTTTATTATTACTTTACATTTTCCGCAGGTTCCTTCACCACCACAGGTTGATGCAATATTTATACCGTGTGAGTTTGCAACAGATAAAATATTATCATTATGCTTTGAAAAAATAATTTCTTCGTCCGGAAGGAAAATAATTTTGTGTTTCATTTAATATTATTGCCATATTGTCTTTAAGTATTTTGGAATACCACTTGCTTCTCTTGGTCCAACAAGCACATCCCATCCAGATAGTTCATTTAATTTACCTGACATTACAGCAACATAGCCAGGAATAATTAATTTTTTATGATTTACAGCATTTTCAATATTGAATTTTTTCATTGCATCAACCACTTTTTCAGCAGTGAATTTCTCTGCGGCCCAGGCAGTTAAAACAGATAGACCATCAGCATCCACAACTAATAACCATGAAGGTATTTTAGAATTTATTATTTCAGGTACCACAGTGTAATATGTTAAAGAAAAATTAGTGGTTACAAGTACAGGTGATTTATCTGTTGGCTGTCCACCAATAGAATATAATTTAGATTCGACTGATACAGGTTTCTGTGGGTCAGTATAAATATTTAACCTTAATGTTACAAGTGTTAAAAATTCCCAATTATTTGGATTTGGTAAAATAACTATACTTGAATATTTAGCAATAAAAGTTGATGCAAGAGCAATATTTTTAAATTCATCCTGTGAGTTTAGAAATACAATTGTTGGGAATCCGAGTGGTCTAAAATTTTTTATCAAAGCAAGACGTCTTACCTGTGTTAAATTTTCTAAGATTATATTTGGATTATTATCTGAAACATCAAGAATTATATCTTTATATCCGGAAGATAAAATCTTTTGACTGGTAGAACTTATTTCATCTAAATTTTCTTCTTTTATTATTAAAGGAACATTATATTTTTTTGCTAAATTAACAAATTGTTCATAATTATTTTTATTTGCACTACCAATTATTGGTTTTGTATCCAAAACAATTTTTATACCATCTTCTAAAATTGATAAATCTTCACTTAATAATATCAATAATGCTTGTGGTGATTTTGTTTTTATATTTTGAATTAAACCCAAAAATTTTGTTTTATCTTTAGAAATATTATTTACAGTTATAAACTCTGCTGTTACTTTTTTACCAACACGGTCAAAAATTAATTTATTGAATTCATCAATCTTTGAACTAATTTCACTGTCAGAAATATTATCATTAATAAAAATTCCAAGACCAGTTGGATGATAAAATGTTTTTTCATGCCTGAACAAAACTGTCTCACCACCAATCTCAAATTTATTATCCTGCCTGCCAATAGATATGGTTCTTATTGGTGGTTCACTTGCTGATTCTAATGCAAGTTTTGCTTGTTCACTTACATCAGGACATTTATCCAAAGATATTTTTTTGCTTGCCAAAGCCATAGCAAATGCAAGACAGGTTAGAAATCCACATTTTTTACAATTTGTTTTTGGTAATAATTTATAAATATCTAAACCTGTTAAAGCCATATTTTTTCTCCTTTTATTAAAAATTTTTTTCTAATAACCACTTTTATAAATAATACAAAAAAAATTTTTTAAATTCAAGTTAGAATTCACAAGTTTATTTATTGTTAAAAAATCTATGTTCTGTCAAATCATCTAAAAATTTTTTTTGTTCAGCCGAAACACTTGACAGGGAAAGTATAGAATGCTATAATAATTATAATAAACAAGATAAATTAAAATTCTAAAAGCAAAAAATGAGAATTTTTAATAAAGTAAATATAAAAATAGTAGAGGGACAAAATTGTAGTAAAAAATTTTTAGTAGGTGAAAATAAATGATTAGATACTTAACTGCTGGAGAATCACATGGTAAAGGTTTAATAGTAATTTTAGATGGTATTCCTGCTGGTTTAAAAATAAATGAAGAGGATATTAATAAAGAACTTGTTCGTAGACAAAAGGGATATGGTCGTGGTAAGAGAATGGAATTGGAATCAGATAAAATTGAAATTTTATCAGGTGTGAGATGGTCTGAGACAATTGGTTCACCAATATGTCTATTTATAAAAAATAAAGATTATGAGAACAACAAATCTGTAATGTCTATTTATCAAAAAGATATTGATATAAATAAATTTATATTACAGCCAAGACCAGGACACGCAGACCTTTCCGGTATACTGAAGTTTGATAGACAAGATATAAGAGATATTTCAGAACGAGCAAGTGCAAGAGAAACATCTGTAAGAGTTGCTGCTGGAGCAATATGTAAAAAATTTTTAGAAAAATTTAACATCAAAATTTATTCGTTTGTAGAAGAAATATGTGGTATAAAAATTACAAATTCAAACTTTGATGTAGAAAAATTATATGAAAAAATAGAAACATCTTTACTTAGATGTCCGGAAGAATTTACTGAAAAAAAATGGATAGAAATAATAGATAAAGCAAAAGAAAAAGGTGATACTGTTGGTGGTATTTTTACAATTATTATAAAAGATGTTCCACCGGGACTTGGTAGTTATACTCAATGGGATTTAAAACTTGATGCATGTTTATCAAAAGGAATTATGTCTATTCAAGGTGTGAAAGGTATTGAATTTGGTAAAGGTTTTGAATTTGCCAAGAAATTTGGTTCAGAAGTTCACGATGAAATATTTTATAATAAAAAATATTACAGGAAAACAAATAATTGTGGTGGTATTGAAGGTGGTATGAGTAATGGAGAAGATATTGTAATAAGGGCTGTTATGAAACCAATTCCTTCCTTGCAGAGACCTTTAAGATCTGTAAACATAAAAACAAAAAAACCCCAAGAAGCACAAATAGTAAGAGCAGATATAACTGCTGTAAGTGCTTGTGCTGTTATAGGTGAGGCAGTATCTGCTATTGAAATTGCTAATTCATTTAAAGAAAAATTTGGTGGAGATAATATGAAAGAAATAAACCAAAGATATCTATCCTACCTTAAAAAGATTACAGAATAAGCATACAATCACCATAAGAATAAAATCTGTATTTATTTTCTATTGCTATTTTATATGCGGATTTTAAAAGAGATAATTCAGCAAATGCACTTGTTAAAACAAATGGCGTTGATGCTGGCAAATGAAAGTTTGTGATTAAACAGTCCACAACTTTAAATTCAAATTCAGGATAAATAAAAAGGTCTGTTTGACCTGTTATATCATTACTTGTTTCATTATTGAAAATTCCATTTATAGCAAGTGTTTCTAAAACTCTTACACAACTTGTTCCAACAGCAAAAATTCTGTTGTTGTTTTTTTTAACTTTTTTTATTGTATCAATAGTATTTTTTGAGACAAAAAATTCTTCCGGGTCCATTTTATGGTTTTCTATTTTTTCAGTTCTTATTGGTTTAAATGTTCCCCAATTAATATGTAATACAATTTCTTCTATTAGAACACCTTTTGATTTCAATTTGGAAATTAACTCATTGGTAAAATGTAATCCAGCAGTAGGTGAAGCAACAGAACCATTAATTTTTGCATATACTGTTTGATAGTATTCTTTATCCAAAAGAGTGGTTTCTCTTTTTATATATTTTGGAAGTGGTACAAGACCATATTTTTCAAATATTGAGTTTATATTAATATTATTTTGAAATTCAACAATATATTCTCCTTCCGGTGTTTTATGTATAATTTTACCTGTTGTTTTTCCATCTGGCAATAGAATTTCTTTATTCAAAATATTTTTCTTGCACAGAATATACCATTTATTTTTATACAGTGGTTTTAAAAATAATATATCAAGTATAGCACCTGTTGTTTTTTTACATAACAATCTTGATGAAATAACTTTACTTATATTTATTATTATACAGTCACCATTTTTGATATAATCAATTATATTTTCAAAAATTTTATGTTCAAATTTTTTGTTTTTTCTATCTATTACAAATAATTTACATTCATCTCTTTTCCTGATGGGTTCCTGGGCTATAAGTTTAAGTGGAAGTTCGTATTTATAAGAAGACAATGAGTGTATATCCATTCGTTTCAAATTCCTATGCGTCAAAATATTGAGTTTCTTTGATAACTAATTTTAAGGCAGTTTAATATTAATCAAATCCAGTTAATATTCATATTTCTGAATATCTGTGTTAGGATAATAGTACTTTAATATTTGTTTATAGTTGTATCCTTCATCAGCCATTACTTTTGCGCCCCATTGACATAAACCTACTCCATGTCCCCAGCCATAACCGCTAAATTGAAATTTAGTGTCCTGTTTTATTATACTTTTTATTTTTGTGCTTTTAATTAACCATGGATCTATAATTAACCTAAATCTATCAGCAGGAAATGTTAAAATATTGTTGTCATCATTTGATGATATATATTTTATTTTTATATATCTATATCTATTAGAAGGTGTTTTATCTGAGACAAAAATTTTTTTTATTTTCTTTATTTGTTTGTAACCATATTTGTGGAGTTTTTCTAATATTAAATTTTCATCAATTGTTTTTGTCCAGGAATAATGCGGACTATTTTTACAATATTTACACACAACACCATTTAAATATTCTGGTGGATCATTATAAGAATTCCATATATACTTTGGATTTTCTGTATGTCCACCACAACAGGCATGATATAAACTATTTACAGTTTTACCATTATAAGTTAAAATTTCTCCTTTTGTTAAATTTACTGCTTTATTTGTTTCTGGTTTTTCACTTTCTACACCACTGTATACCTGACAATGGACTGTATTGCAAAAATTAAAACCATCTTTTTCATGTTTTGTTAAATTATTTACAGCATATGTTCTTGATATTACTGCCTGAGCTTTGAGTGCTTCAATTTTCCAACCATCATCTACTTCTCTTGGTAAAATACCATAAAGGTATCCTTCAAGACCCAACTCATTAATAACAGTGATTTTATTATTTTTGTTTTTTTTTATTAAAATACTATCTCTATATCTTTTACCATTTATATAAATAAAACAGTTATCTTTCTTAGAAACCAATCTTATAAAATTTGTATTTATTTGTGTATTATTTAACAATATACCAGATTTATTTATTTCAACCAATATATTATTTTTATGGTCAAGTTCAACTATTTCTCCAGTTTGCATATTGTAAAGAAAATATTCATCTTCACAACTTATATTTACATTATTTACATCTATTAATATAGCAACTTTAATTATTGTTTCAGGAAAATTTTTTGAATAAATATAAGTTATACAAAAAAAAAGAAGTATAAAAATTAATTTTATCTTTTTTATATGCATTATTTTTTTGAAAACAGATAGAATATGAATGTGAGAATTATACTTATTATTATAGATGTGGTGATTGGAAAATAAAAACTGAAATTATTTTTTTTAATGTATATATCTCCCGGTAATTTACCAAGGTTAAATGGTATTTTTATTTTAAACGAAAAAGTAAAAATTAATCCAATCAAGATAACTATTATTCCAACAAGAATTAAAATTTTACCAAAATAAGATATGTAATTATTGTTCATTATTATATTTTATAAATTTAATTTTATTTTTTCAATAATAAAAAATTATGTATATTTCAAGATAAATCAACTTCGCTGGTTATCTTAATATTTTTGTAATTTCCTTAAGGATTGAAAAAAAATTAAAATTTGTATTTTAAAAATAATTATATATAATATTTTAATATTGAAATCTCAGACGGAAAATTAATTATGGAAAAAATAATAAGCATACTTTCTAAAATTTCTCTTTTTAAAGGTTTAGATAAAAAGAATTTAATACATATATGTAAAATATGTAAAATAAAAAAATTTAAAAAAAATAAAATTATATTTACTGAAAACAGTATAGGAAAAACACTTTTTGTTGTCTTTTCAGGAGTAGTAAAAATTTATGGAGAGCATAAAAAAAAGAAGAAAATTTTTACTTATCTTGATAAAGGTGAGTTTTTTGGCGATTTAACTCTTTTAGGTGAACGAACAAGATCTGCAACTGCACAGGCACTAACAGATTCTGAAGTATTAGTTATTTATCATAATGATTTTATAAAAATATTAAAAAAGTATCCAAATATATCAATAAATATGTTAAAAGTTCTTATTAAAAGATTAAAACTTGCAGATAAAGAAATAGAAAATCTTGCATTTTACAATGTTCTACCAAGAATTTCAAAAGTTCTTGTTAATTTTGATAAAAAATATGGTAAAAATACTCTTAAAGGAAGATTGATTGATTTCAAATTATCATTCAGTGATCTGGCGGCACTTATAGGAACAGTAAGAGAGGTTGCAGTTAGAGCAATTAGACAATTAGAAAGGTTACATTACTTGAAATATCTGAGATCAAAAAAGATTTTAGTTTTAAATGAGGATAAATTAAAAGAAATTTCAATGAGATAACTTCAATGGCTATTTTTGAAAAACCTCGCGGTACCAGAGATATTTTACCTGAACTTTCAAAAATCTATTATATGATAGAAAAAGTTTGTAGAGATATTTTTGAGTTATATAATTATGAAGAGATAAAAATTCCAACTTTTGAATTATCAGAATTGTTTACCAAAAGTATTGGTTTTACAACAGATATTATAGAAAAAGAAATGTATATATTTGAAGATAAAAAAGGTAGAAAACTTGCATTAAGACCAGAAGGAACAGCAGGTATTGTTAGAGCATATATTGAAAATAATTTTAGGAGTAAATCAAATATAACAAAATTATTTTATTATGCTCAGATGTTTAGATATGAAAGACCCCAGGCAAATAGATATAGAGAATTTTATCAGATAGGAGCAGAATATTTTGGGGATAATACATATATAAGTGATTTTGAAATTATTTCTATGTGTTTTGATATTCTGAATAGATTGAATGTTGATTTTAAGTTATTTATAAATAGTCTTGGTTGTAAAAATTGCAGGGGTCTATTCAGAGAAAAATTTTTAGAGAAGTTAGAATTTAAAAAAAATAGTTTATGTAATAACTGCAAAATTAGAGCCCAGAAAAATCCTCTCAGAATACTTGATTGTAAAATAGATGTAGAGAAATTTGTTGATTTTCCGCATATAGTTGATTTTTTATGTGTTGATTGTAAAAAAAATTTTGAAGAACTTTTAAATCTACTTGAGAAAAATAATTTAAAATATGAAATAGACCACTTTCTTGTCAGGGGTTTAGATTATTATACGCGTACAATATTTGAAATAAAATTAAATGGAATTGATTCTAAAGAATCAACAATAATTGGTGGTGGTAGATATGATGATTTGGTAGAAATTTTAGGAGGAGTTCCTACTCCTGCCTGTGGTTTTGCTATTGGAATAGATAGATTAGCATCCCAGATAAATGTGAAAAATATTCTTACTAAGAAGAAATTATTTATAGCCACTTCAGGTAATGAAGAAGTAATTAAGGAATATGCCATTAAAGTTTCTGTTTATTTAAGGAAAAATAATTTTATTACAATAGGTCCTGTTGGAGATAAAAGTTTAAAATCTCAGATGCGTTTGGCTGATTCAATGAAAACTGATTTTGTGATTATAGTTGGAGAAGAAGAATTAAAAAATGATTTATTAACTGTCAGGAATATGAAAGAACAAACACAGGAAAAGGTTCCTTTTAATACTATTGTAAAATATTTTTCTTGATGAAAAAATTTGTTATATTTTTATTTTTTGTTTTTGTTTTTGGATTTTATTATTTTTTTTATATTAACTCAAAAATTTCTCTGAATGTCTATAAAATAAAAAAAAATTATATGCCGGGTGAAAAAATAAATTTTGATATAATAATGAAAAATTTAAGTAAAAGAGAAAAATGTTATGCTTTAAAAGTTAGTTTAGAATCATCCATTGAAAAAATATCTTATCCAGAATTTGTATGTTTTATTAAACCTGATTCTTCAAAAACATTTGATTATTATTTTACTTTATCCACACAAACAATTAATAGAGATTGTAAAGTTAATATTGAAGTAAAAACACGTTACCCTAAAAATGAAAAAACAATACTTACTAAACTTATTGTTTTTAATATTTCTTCTTTAAAAGTTATTGAAAAAATGAAAGAAATAGAGATAATTAAAACACAAAAACCAGAACAGAAAGTAAAATTAATTCAGACAAAACCACAGACAGAAAAAGAATATATTGAAACAAAAAAAGTTGAAACTCCAAAAACAGTTTCCAGTCAACTGAAAGCTAATATAAAATTTAAAAATATTCCTGATGAAATATACTATAATGAAAAATTACCTGTTATTATAGAAGTGGAAAATGTTTCTAATTATAGTGGTGAGTTAGAATTAAAATTAGAAATTATACCTTCATCTGTTTTGTCTACAACACTGCAAAAATCATATTCATTCTCAAAGAAAATATTTTTCAATCAATATGAAAAAAAAGAAATACCGTTTGATTATATGTTCAATGAAAACAATTCTGAAGGAGAATATCTTATTACCGGAGAAATTTTCTCCTTGTATAAAAATAGTTATTTGTCAATTTCAAGTGATAATTTTGTATTAAAATTAATTAATAAAAGTCCATCTATTATTATTACTTCAAGTGATTTATTTGTAAAACCAAAACAGACCATAAAGTATGTAGCAGAGGTGAGTGATGATACAGGTGTTAAAACAGTAGAATTCTGTATGATTGATTTAAAAAAACAGACAACCCAATATTTTCAGATGGAATTAATCTCAGGAACAACTATTGAAGGATTATGGAAATATGAGACAAAATTGAAAAAAGATAAAGATTTCTGTTTTTTTATAAAAGCAATTGATTCAAAAAAACAGTTTTCAACAACAGAGAAATTCACAGTTAATGTTTCAAAAAAATAATGACTATAAGGAGATAAATAACAATGTTTAAAAAACAATTTGTTATAGGAATGAGTATATGTATTGGAGTAGTTCTTGTTGTTTTAATTTTTTGGTGGTTAAATGTATTTTATATGTGGGAATTAAAATTTTATGATTACAAATTTTTATTTAAAGGTTCTGTTAATCCACAGAATAAAATTGTAATAGTTGGAATAGATGATAAATCAATACAGCAGTTAGGACGTTGGCCATGGCCAAGAGATATTCTTGCCAGAGGTATAAGAAATCTGAAAAAATCAGGTGCAAAAGTAATTGGTATAGACATAATATTTCCAGAGCCAAGCCGTGGGAAAGAAAGGAAAAATGATTACATACTTGCCAAAGCACTGAAAGATGCAGGTTGTGTTGTAGGTTCATCATATTTTGAAGAGGTTTTAGAGAGAGTTGTAAGTACAGATAAACAAGGACAACCAATAGTAAAGGAAGAATATAATTTAAGAAATATTTTACCTATACCCATTATAGAAAAAGCATATAAAAATATTGGCTTTACAAATGCTTTTCCTGATAAAGATGGTGTTTTAAGAAGGGCAATTTTGAAAAAAGAAATTGATAACAAAATAATTTATTCATTTAATGCAAATATAGCATCAAATTTTTTAAATAAAGACATAAAACAAATAGTTAATAATAAAAATATTATTATGGCTAATTTTAAAATGTCTAAAACAGGTGAGGCATTTTTCCCAAAATATTCTTTTAAAATGATATATGATGGTCAATTTCCAAAGGACTGGATAAAAGATAAAATTGTTTTGATTGGTTCATTGGCAACAGGTGTATTTGATCATTATCCAACGCCAACAGAAAAGATGTTTCCTGGAGTTGAATTTCATGCTGTTCTTGTTGATAATTTAATACACAATGATTACTTTCATGAAATTCATCCTGTAATTATATTTTTAATTATAATTTTATTTGGTTTGTTTACAGGATATTTTTTTGTTAAATTTAGACCTTTAAAAGCAACAATTTTATTTTTTTCTATTCTTGTAATTTATTTTTTATTTACCCAGTTGGCTTTCACAAAATTTTATTTAAATATTGATTTTTTAAAACCTTCAATAACTATTGTTGGCTGTTATTTAGGTGTAATGACATATAAATTTATGACAGAGACAAAAGAAAAATTATGGATTAAAAAAACATTTTCTTATTATTTAAGTCCAGAGGTTATAAATGAATTAATGAATAATCCGGATAAATTAAAATTAGGTGGTGAAAGAAAAGTTCTTACTGTTATGTTTTCTGATATTCGTGGTTTTACGTCTATATCAGAACAACTTTCTCCTGAACAGATAAGTAATTTACTCAATGAATATTTGACTGTTATGACAAAAATTATTTTTGAATATAATGGAACAGTTGATAAATTTATAGGTGATGCTATTATGGCTTTCTGGGGTGCACCAATTCCCCAGGAGGACCACGCTAAAAAAGCTGTTTTATGTTCAATAAAAATGATAGAAGAATTATTACATTTACAGCAAAATTGGGGAAAAAGAAATTTACCAATTATAGATATTGGTATTGGCATAAATACAGGAGATATGGTTGTAGGTAATATGGGTTCTATTGAAAGAATGGATTATACAGTAATAGGAGATAATGTAAATTTAGCAAGTAGATTAGAATCATTGACAAGACAGTATGAAACAAAAATAATTATTTCAGAATTTACTTATGAAATAGTAAAAGATATAGTTAAGACAGAATCACTTGGTGAAGTAAAGGTAAAAGGTAAAGAAAAAAAGGTAAAGATTTATTCTGTAATTGTTTGAAAAAATGGATATATTCTGGAGATTAATTTTAGCACATTTATTAACTGATTTTACATTTCAAACAAATTTTATAGCAACATGGAAAAGAAAAAGTGTAATAGGTATTCTTTTCCATTCTTCAATATTTTTAGTTTTGAGTTTTTTGTTTACATTTACTTATTTAAATCAAATATGGTGGAGATTTAAAGGATGGATTTGTATAATAATAATTTTTATTATTCATTTTATAGAGGATTACTATCGTATATGGAGTATAAAAAATACAGGTTCAGGAGATAATGTTTTTTTCTTTTTATGGGATCAATTTATTCATATATTTATAATTTTTTTATTTATGCCTGTAAACCAGGGTTTTGAATATAATAAAATTGTTATTCTATTAATACTTTTTATTCTGATTTCACATTTTGCTTCAATATTTATTTATTATATTGAAGAGTCTCTATATAGCAGTCAGCCAGTACATAAACGACTTGAAGGTAAATATATAACGATTTTAACAAGATTGATATTATCAGCAACTATATTGATTCCAAGAGCATGGTTTATTTTTGTATTTCCAGTTATTACATTTATCTGTTATAAATATGTTCTTGATAATAGATTTTCTTTTATAAATAAATTGTTGAGTTTTATCTTTTCCTTAATAGTTGGGTTCCTTGCCAGATATATAATTTATGGTAGAATATTTATTTGAACCATTCCTTGATTTATCCAATTATTTTTTAGAATTTTATGAATACCAGAAACAATTATTATCTTTTATTATTTGGATATTTTTTATAGTATTTATTAGTGGTATTATTAAATTAATTCAAAGTAATAAAACTAATAATTTTGAAGAAATATTATCTTTTATAATCCTTATAATATATCGTTTCAGTTTAATATTTTTAATATTTATTTTATTTATAATTTATACAGTATTTACTCCATTTAATAAAATAAAACTTCATCCTTTAATTAATAAAATTAATACAGATAATTATTTTATAGTTGATTTTCACACTCACAGTTTTTTTTCTCATGATGGAATTGTATCTCCAGAACAAAATATCATTTTTCACAAAAAATATAATTTTAATGGAATTTTTTTTACAGATCACAATATAAATGAAGTTAACTTAATAAAAAAATTTACAAAAAAATATAATTTTTATGTTTTTAATGGAGAAGAAATTCAGGATAAAAATAATAATGCTTTATTAATTTTAGGTTGTACTACTACTTTATATTTAAAATCTAAAAATACAGAAGAAATTATAAAAAATGTTCATAAACTCGGTGGAATTGTTATAATTGCACACTGGTGGCAACAGAAAGGTTTTGAATTGGAGTATTTTAAAAAATGTAATATAGATGGTTTTGAAGTTTTCGGTCATACAAGAAAACATTTAACAATTGATGATAGATTAAAACTGCTAAAATTTTGTAAAGAAAACAATTTCATTATGTTAAATGGTTCAAACTGGCATGGTTGGGGTTATAAAAATGATTTATGGACATTGGTAAAAATTGAAAATTGGCATAAATATAATGATGAATTTTTAGAAAAGAAAATAATTGAATTCATTAAAAATAAAAAAACACATAAATTTATAAATATTACTCTTTTTGATTACAGTGATAACTACTATATTTATAATAATCTTACTGGATTTGTTTTTGAACCATTTTTAGGAATTTATAAATGTTTAAGAGAATTTAATATCCATAAAATTATTTCATATTTTTTCTGGATTTTTATTTTATTTTTTAGTATTAAGAAATATTATAAATTAAATTCAAGATACAAAAAAACAATTAAATTTATTTTTAATTTTTTAATTTTTGTTATTTTTTTAAGTTTTAGTTTAAAATTTTATTTTTTATGGAAAAATATTTATCAATACAATAAAATACTTTTAGAAATTTCAAAAACATTTTTAGTAATTAGTTTGTTTTTCAGTATTGTATCATTATTATTAAATTTTCTTAAGAATAGGTATTATTTAAAATAAATTCCAGATTATATTTTTTGAAGTTTTACTGAATCTTTAACATAGTTATTTAGGAAGTTAATATTTAAACGCATAGGAATTTGAATAAATTCCTATAGAGAGGTATTTTTTTTGATTTTCAAAACAAAAGATAAACAAAATAGTAGAAGAAATTATGGTTTTATAACGAATCACGAGAAACGAATAACAAATTTTTTGGAGTTTCAGGGGGGTATCCCCCTGACTATTTTGTGTAATTAATTTTAGGATTTTTTTACTATTTTATAAATTATTTAGAATAGTTAATGAGATTTTTTCTGGTGTTAAACCATACTTATTATATAATATTTCCTCACTGCCATGTTCAATAAATTTGTCCGGTAGTCCAATACCAATTATTTTTATATCTGATTTTGGAATAATTTCTCTAATAGCACTATTTAAACCACCGATTAAAACATTTTCTTCAACAGTAACTAAATATTTTACTTTTTCAAAAATATTTTTCAATAAATTTTCATCAATTGGTTTTAAAAATCTTATATTTATTACACCAAAATTTAGTTTTTTCTCATTGTAAATAATATCTGATGCCTTTAAAGAAGGATAAACCATATTTCCTATAGCAATTATAAAACCATCTATTCCTTGTTTTAAAATCTCACCTTTTCCTAAAGGTATTTCATTAAAGTTATTACTTATATTTACTCCTATAACTTTTCCTTTTGGATATCTTATTGCAACAGGTTTATTATATTTAAATGAAGAATATAACATATCTTTTAATTCATTTTCATCTTTTGGTGCCATAATTACAAAATTTGGTATTAATCGCAGATATGATAAATCAAATATTCCCTGATGTGTTGCACCATCAGAACCCACAATACCTGCTCTATCAATAGCAATTATAACAGGTAAATTCTGTAATGCAATATCATGAATTAATTGATCATATCCACGTTGTAAAAAAGTTGAATATATTGCACAGACCGGCCTGAAACCATCTGCTGCAAGTCCACTTGCAAATGTTAAAGCATGCTGTTCTGCTATACCTACATCAAAAAATCTTAAAGGAAATTTTTTACTGAATTCAGTTAGTTCTGTTCCTTCACACATAGCTGCTGTTATAGCAATAATTTTTTCATCATTTTCTGCAAGTTTTACAAGAGTGTTTCCAAAAACTTTTGAAAATGTTAATTGTTCTGTTTTTTCCATTTCACCTGTTGATACTTCAAATTTGGTTACTCCATGGAATTTTGTTGGTGTTTTTTCACTCGGAATATATCCTTTACCTTTTTTTGTTATTACATGCAGTAAAACAGGTCCTTTAAAGTTCTTTATTTTATTTAAAATTTCCACTAATTTCCAGAAATCATGTCCTGAGATTGGTCCTAAATATGCAAATCCCATTTCTTCAAATAACATTCCTGGAAAAAACAGTAATTTGAATCTTTTAGTTATTCTTAGTAAATATAGTCCGAAATAATGCAGCCGTCCTAAAAATAATTCAATTTTTTTTTCAAGTTTTTTTAATAATCCAAGGGTCAACAATCTTGTGAGATAACTTGCTATAGCTCCAACTCTGTGAGATATAAACATTTCATTATCATTTAATATAACTAAAATGTTTTTTCCTAAATGTCCAGCATTATTTAATCCTTCAAATGCAAGACCACCAGTAATAGAACCATCGCCTATAACAGAAATAACATTATAATTTTCATTTCTGAGATCCCTTGCAACAGCAAATCCTAAAGCAGCTGAAATAGCAGTTGATGAATGACCGGTTCCAAAAATGTCATATTTTGATTCATTTCTTGATGGAAAACCACTAATACCCATATATTGTCTTAATGTGTGAAATTTATCTCTTCTGCCGGTAATAAGTTTGTGAGTATATGCCTGATGTCCAACATCAAATATTATTTTATCTTCTGGAACATTAAAAACATAATGAAGTGCAAGTATTAATTCTACTGTTCCTAAACTTGATGCAAGATGTCCTCCTGTTTTAGAAACAGTTCTTATTATTTCTTCTCTTATTTCATCTATCAGTTGTGGAAATAGTTCTTTACGAATAAGTTTTAGGTCAGATGGTTTATCTATTTTATCAAGTATTTTCATTTTTTTAGCATTACTACTCTTATTTTGTTTATGATAATTTAACAACTGTTAAAATTAGAAGGCCGGGATTCTCATTAAAATAGAACTTATTTGGATAATTTTTTACTTTATATGAGTAGTTAAATCATTAGTTTAGTTTTCTTGTAATAATATAATCAGCAATTTGCTTTAAAATATTTGCTTTTTTACCAAATATATAAAGACTTTTTTTTGCATCATC
>Ga0272448_1003808_pt1 | contig 17651 bp, 17 predicted proteins | sample YNPCB0191_FD_202220 | JGI IMG/M metagenome (GOLD analysis project Ga0272448, IMG submission 202220) | Hot spring sediment microbial communities from Yellowstone National Park, WY, United States - YNP-CB-019-1 | ecosystem: Environmental > Aquatic > Thermal springs > Hot (42-90C) > Sediment... | reverse complement strand
CACTTTCCAAACATCGAATTGCTGAAAGAACCTCCACCCTTGAGAGAACCCATCCAAACCCTAACAAACCAGTCTAGAACAGAGAAAAAACATCAGAAAGAAAAACTACTTTTCCATCTACTGATTGAAAAGAAAAATTCATTAGTAAGGTACAACCTCAATAATTGTTTTGCAATAATATTTTGTAATGTGGTTCAAGACATTAAAAAGTAAGAACAAGGTGAAACGGTTGACATCAAAAAACCTTAAGAAAGTAAGACTGATTATACTAGGAACATTCATGTTAATGACAAATAAACTGACATTCGAGTCCTTATTAATTATTAATTGGGTGTAGACTTTGATTGGGCTTCGTCACGACGTAGACAACATTTACGGTCTTAGACGAGGATTACCAATACTCATATGCATAGAAGAAAAGTTCGAAATAAAATCGACAATATTCGTAAGAACAGACATTTTTCCAGAAAAGTCGGATAAAGAGTACATCAAACAACTAGAGGACATGGGATGGGAAATAGGACTACACCTAATTAACACAATTAACACTCCGGAGCTTCCCCCTCCCAAAGATGAATTACAATTTTTACGAGACATCGGCTTAAACATACATGGAGTTACTCCATGCGGTAAGACCATTGGCTGGAAAGGCGAAGTTACATGGAAAATCATGGATTCTCTTGGTTTGCAGTATATGGAGGGTTACGGTTCTCCCAACTATGAGACCAGGACTTTTGTTATGCCAACGCACTTGTCATTTGACATTTATTATGTGCGTAAGTTTGGCGAAAACAAAGGTTACCGAGTTTTCACTCAGGATTTAGATAAAACGTTAAAAGAAAAGGGCTATGCTACAATTCTTTGTCACCCAGAATGGTTTGTTAGAAACATGGGGTACTATACGAAAAATAGAACAGTCGTGAGGATCTCAAAGGTTATATTCAAAATCCTTAACAAGAGATTTATGAGTAATGTCTACAAACAATTTCTGGCAGATTATAACCAAAAAACAAGGCTGATAAAATACATAGACTTATACGACTTCTACAAGCGTGAAGAGAAGGAGTGAGCGAGTGGGGTGAAATGGTTTGAAACTGAGTTTGAACAAAACGTTATCTGTACTTGATCCGGACTTTCACCAAGAAACTGTAAGAATCGGCTTAAGGCAACGGTTAAGCCTGAAAATCTTGGGACGCGCTGTTCTTTTCTGTAGAAAAAAGCCGGGATGTAGGAATCCTTTACCGTTCTACGTTGTTAAATGCGGCAGACACGGCTATACATAGACTACCCTCAAGGCTATAAAAGGTATTTTAGATGCCCAAAATGCGATGAGGAGAGTGAATGAAAAAGGCTCGAGAAGAACGAATTCAAAGTTTTCCTTGGAGGTTCTTTATGAAGTTACTGTTGAAAATCAGAGAAGCCGTAGGAGTATTACGAAGTTGGATTTACTGGTTAAACACATACCCAGAAGGATTGCCGAACTTTTGCAGTTACGTAAACGCTAGGATGCTCTGCTAATACTGCCCCAACCAAGCTGTTGAAAAAGACGAGACGGGTACAACTTCATACTGCCGAATAACATACGAGAAAAGGGGAAAATGAAAATACTTGTGACTGGATCTAAAGGAGAAGGCAAGTTGCACAAGAGGGTAGGAAGGGAGGACCGCTAAATGCGAGTTGCCATTGCACATCATTCCCTTAATTCATAGTACCTCAGGTAACAACATGAGGTACTGCTACTTTTGCCGGCACTATGAATTTAGGAAACATAAGATAATTTAAGTTTTTTCGGTGGGGAGGAAAAGTGAAAATCCAGTAATGAGATAGGGGCTTACCATGCCAACGTCGGCTCAGCCCAGAATCTCTGGACTTGGCTAGCTAGATTTAATGAATCATAACTCTTAATCTCTATCAGTGACCTCTTACTATAAATCTTACAGTTTGTTCTTCGATAAGGTTTCCTTTCTGGTCAATATTACGTTCGTATAAACTAACTTGAATGAGATGTTCACCAGGTTCGTTATAAATTAAACTCGTATGTGTAAGTGAATAGACCAAAGCCTTGGTATATTCCCGTTCCCCAACTTGCATACATTCCACCATCTACTGAGATTTCTAGCCAGAATGGAGTCCAAGACGAGTCTTGAGATTCCTTCTCAATAAGTACAAGTACATTAAATACTTGCTCTGTTCTGATAGAATTAAGAATTTTACCTTTCTCTGAAATGAAAAGTATTTCCCCTATTCGTACTTCTTGACTGCCAGTATCCTGTGCCTTACTAGCTTGAATATTTTTTGTAGATATTAGTATGAATGAAATTAGGATACACATAATGGTAAAGAAGATTAGCAGTTTCTTTTTCATAACCATCACCTCCTCCCTATTTTACGTTCGCAAATGGTTTTTTGACGTTAGTCGGTTCCTCATTTTCCGTAGCGCATTTAGCGTTCTGTAACCGAACAAGGCGACGATGGCACGTGACACTGGGCAGGTAGGTGGTGTAGGCGGTTTTTTGGGAGGTATCGGAATCTTCGTGTCTAGGTCGCCTAATACTTTAAGAGATTCGAGGTTCCAGATGACCTGGTCCGCAACGGGAGAAGCTCCTTTCTTGTCAAGTTCATCCACCATTTCATAGCTCCTTTCAAAGAAGGCCTTTTTAGCCTCATCGAAGGCTTTGCCGTCTAAAAGATTTTCCAGTCCGCAATTAGCCTGAGTTTCAAAGTATTTTTCGTACGTACCAATGCAGAAACCGAAGACTCGATCATATCCCCAAGCCGTTAAAGCTCCTTCCACAACCATTCTAGGCAAAAGAGATTTTCCCGACAAGCAAGCCAAAGTATAAACCATTTTGGATTTCGTAAGAGATGCATTACTAAGATCAAAAACACAATCCTGTCCCCATTGCGCTGAGAGGCATGTTTCCATTCCGTGATCATAATATATCAATAAGGCGTTTTCCAAAGTCTCTTTTAAAGACTCTTCTACATTTGTTCTTGTTGCTAAGTCTTTATCTAGATGGATAAGTTCTTCTCTAAATTCATAAATTTTCAATTATGTTTTTGCACCACTTGTTAGAAAATTGAGTCGGCTGGTCAAATAAGGGCGAGATTACTACAAATCGGTACAAATGCCATCACCTAGTTTAGATAGAGAGAGTTTCATCCATAATTTCTTTTCCCCATAAAACTATACATTTCCATCCATACTATTCTAGAGCTCTCTTCCTGCCTTCCTCTGTTCGGAAGTAAGGGACCTTTTCATTAAGTAATTTATCATGCCAATACTCTCCAAAGATTTCAACACATATTTTCTTTCCATTAGAGTCTACAAAATCAGGATTAGCATTCCCAATCCAGAAGGAACCGTCACCAACATATCGAAAAGGTAGGTTGTTTTTTCTACAAAGCTTCATAAAGATTTTTTCTAGTTTTGTGGGTCTTATATAAAATCGTTTCATTATTTCATTCATATGATTTGATTGAAACTGAAAATGACATCTATGTGAGCAAAATTTTTTGACTTCAACTCTGCATGGAGGAACTAAGAGATTCTTTCCACATTGAACGTACTTTACCATTACTCTCGCATAGTTATAAGGTTCGTTTCAATTCCTCCTTGAACTGCTGACCGTGATCAGACAGTATTGCCTTTGGAAGCATGTTCTGTCGCTCAAGTAGAGCAGTCACCTCGCTTGTCTTCGGTTTGTGGCTGAACTGTTCAGCTGAAACCAGGAACCTACTGTAATCGTCGATGCATACGAGGAAACAGTGTTTCTTGCCGTGCACCGTGAATGGGCCCTTGAAGTCAATCTGCCACAGCTAGTCAGGCGTCTTTGCTCTGAAGAACTTCCACTGTTCATGTTTACAGGGATACCCGTTCACGCCATGCCTTGAGAAAACGTTGTTTATGGTTTCTCTTGACAGCCTGACTCCCTGCACGCAGCTTGCTACCTCTCTAATGAAACTGGGGAGCTTAATCAAGCCTTGCTGTACGCGGGCCGTTCCCCACCCAAACGTGTTCCTCAACGCAAGAATGGACAGCTCACCTCATCCGTGACCTTGTTTGCTTTCGGCTCCCTAGGAATGTCTTTGAATGATTCTCTACCAGCGTGTCTGCCAGCCGCTGGAAAGATGGCCAAGGCGTAAACTATTGGAGAAAAGACCTTCATGAAAAACGAGCAGATCAACACCCAACTAGTACAGAACACCTAATAATCTGGCGAAAAACGGCATGCTCACAGTTTGTCCGCCAGCTCATGGCATGGGCTAGATATGTTGCAGTGCCAAAGCGGGGTCGGTTTTGTTCAGTTCACAGTAAAGACCGAAGGTTCTCAGATAGACCATAGCAGTAACTATGGAACTTGCGGCGAGATTATCAAACCACCTCTTTACGTCCTCATCTTCAAGAAGATAGGCGTACTTGGACTTCAACTCTCATCGAGAAGAATATATGCATACTGGAAGACTCGCTTAAATAATTTGGCGGGCCCGCTGGGATTTGAACCCAGGGATCTCCGGCTCCGGAGGCTTGCGTGCCTTTTTTAGGCTCGGCGCCTTTATCCTGGCTGGGCCACGGGCCCTTTTCTGATTTTTGTTTTTAGGTTAAGGTGTTGTTTCTGTTAGTTCTTCGTTGAGCCACCATGCTTTTCTTTTGCCTGCTTTTTCTCCACCGAAGTATTCAATTATTGGTTTTCCAAGCTCCTTTTTTGATCGGCTCATTATCCGTTTCAGCCTGTTGAGAATCAGCCATCTGTTGAGTTTCAAGGCCTCGGCGAGCTCTGGTGTTGTGGCTCCGTTGTAGTGGATTAAATGGTCAACGATTGAGTGGTCTATTTTGTCAACGCAGAAGATGTGAGGGTTGATTTTCCCCCTTTCGTAAGTGAGAACTTCAATATCTGCGAGGCTCTTCTTTATTATTGCAACATCATTCTCTATTTTTCGAATCTTGCTTTCCAACTCGAGAATCTTGTCTGGACGTGGAGTTTTCTGTAGTTTCTCGATTATGGCGTCGCGGATTAGGCTGCTTCTTTCTCCCTCCGGCCAACGCAAGACTAATTCGTTATAGACCTCTTTCGGTATCTTTATTGAAATCGTAACTGTCTCTGACATTTCAAACTCGGCTCTAGGGTCTTTTTGCTAAACAATAGGTTTTCTAGAAGCCCTAATAAACCTTAGTTGCTATCAAAAAATGAAGTGGAGCCTGGAAAATTTTTACGTAGATTTTGCTGTGAATCCCAATATTTTTGTAGACGGCTTGTTTGATGCAGCTTCCACTTCTATGTTTAAAGGCTCCATAGACAGCTTGGCGCCGCACTTGGGGCACTTCCCATCGTAAGCCTGCAAAATGTCTTCAGGAGATTTTAGCTCTTGCCCCTGATAAAGGGCATATCCACATTCGTGACAATTTACCTTCTGAGGCACTTCTCCAACCTCTTTGAAGCATGTTAGAGAGAAATATATGTAGTTCTACCTAATAAGGACCGCGGCAACGGATATTTACCAGTCACAACCTAAGTAACAATATTCCAAAACAGTAAACATCAATCAAAATTTGTAAAGACTAGAGGAAAAACGCACTCTAAGAGGAAGCCCAGTTGGCTGCAAAGAATGTTCTAATACTATGCGAGAAACCTAGTACTGCTGAACGAGTGGCGAAGGCTCTAGATGAAAATGGGAAGCCAAGAAGAAATGAAACAAACCGGGTTCCACATTTCGAGGGTTACCGCGATGGCAAAAGGTTAACAGTCGTAGCAGCGTTAGGACATCTTTACATTGTTGCTCCGAATGTGACTGATCGCGATGTCTATCCAATTTTCGAGTTCAAATGGGTTCCAAGATACGTAGCTGAAAGAGACGCTAAGGACACGCAAACGTGGATTGAGGTTATATCAACCCTTTCCAAAGACGCTCACGAGTTCATTCTCGCAACCGATTACGACATTGAAGGAGCAACATTAGGCTACACCATCCTAAAGTACGCTTGCGGAGAAAAGGAAAAAGAAGCAAAAAGAATGAAGTTCTCAACGCTTACTACGGATGAGCTGAAAAAATCCTATGCTGATCTTATTGAACACATCGAGTTCCCAATTGTTGAAGCAGGAGTCTGCCGCCACTTCCTTGACGCGATGTACGGCATCAATCTTTCTCGAGCCATGACTGTTGCTGCGAAGAAGTGGAGCGGTAAACACCTCACTCTAAGCACAGGCAGAGTGCAAGGCCCAACACTAAAGTTCCTCGTAGAAAGAGAGAAGGCAATCAACACCTTTGTTCCTGTTCCTTTTTGGGCAATAAAAGCCACAATCGAAGTTAGCGGGCAAACATTTGACGTGGAGTACGAGAAAGACAAGATACAAAACCGAAACGAAGCTGAAGCCGTTATAAATGCTTGCAAGGGAAAAAAAGGAACAATTTCAGATATGGAAGTCAAGAAGCTTCGTCAAAATCCGCCAGTTCCCTTCGATCTAGGCGCCCTACAAGCTGAATCTTACAGACTTTTCAAATACACGCCTAAACGAACCTCTGACATCGCTGAAAGGTTGTACCTCGAAGCCTTGATTTCTTATCCACGAACCTCAAGTCAAAAAATTCCACCCTCAATTAACAGCCGAGCTATCCTTGAATCATTAAGCTATGAGCCAAAATACAAAAGCTTAACAGAACAGCTCCTAAGCGGACAAAGCCTTGTTCCAAACGAGGGAAAAAAGGACGATCCAGCGCACCCTTCAATTTATCCAACAGGCACCCTTCCAAGCAAAGCCCTTGGTGAACCTGAAAGGAAAATTTGGGATTTAATCGTGAGAAGATTCATGGCTGTTTTTGGCAAACCTGCTTTGAAGCAAAGCGCAAAGGTAACTATAGCAATAGACGGTCACAAGTTCTTTTTGTATGGTAAACAAATTTTAGAGGAAGGTTGGATAGTTTTCTACAAGCCCTTTATACAGTCAGAGGAAGTTTTGCTTCCGCCATTGAAGAAGGGGCAGGAAATCACGTTTAGAGAGGTTTATGTGGAAGACAAATTCACTAAGCCTCCTCCTAGATACAACCCAAGCAGTCTGCTTAAAAAGATGGAAGACGAGGGAATCGGAACAAAGGCGACAAGAGCAGGCATAATCGACACGCTTTACAGCCGAGGATACGTAACTGGAGAAAAAGCAACCGCATCAGAACTAGGGCTTGACGTAATTAACATTCTTGAAAGGCACTGCCCCGAGGTCATCTCAATTGACTTCACGAAAGAGCTTGAAAGCAACATGGAGGAAATCCAGAAAGGCATGAAAAACGCTGATGACGTCCTCAAAAAAGCTAAGTTAAAGTTAGAGCCCGTCTTAACCGAGATGAAGAAACAGCAAGAAATATTAGGTCAAGAGCTTTCAGAGGCTGCGAGAAACGCCCAAATGCAACGACGGATCATAGGCAGCTGCCTGCAGTGTGGAACTGGGAAGCTCATCGTTCTTTACTCTAGACAAACTGGTAAACGTTTTTTGGGATGTTCAAACTTCTTTAATGGGAAATGCAGGGCTTCGTTTCCTCTTCCTCAGACGGGCATAGTTAAGCCATCTGGAAAAAGCTGCGATGTCTGTGGGTGGCCTACGGTTCAGTTTCAAGCAAAAGGCAAACGACCTTGGGTTTTTTGCGTTCGACCTGAATGTCCTTCAAGGGAGGCAAGAAAATAGGTGCGATGCGAAATTTGTACTAGGAAATCTGAAAGCAGGTTCTGCGAATTTCACGAGGCAGCATACAAAAACCTAGTTAAGAACTTCGAAGCTTGGAAGAAATCCATGAACGTTACCTGGATCGAATACTTGATGAAGATAAAAAACAACGAGTTCAGCGGCATCTGGGTTAAAGAAGTCGCTCAACACCTTTTAGCCTCAGGCTTAAAAAATGAACCTATAAACTGAGAAACTGAGGTGCACAAGGTTTAAATTGTTTCCGCATTTTATATATCGAATCAAAATAGTGGATTGAGTTAAAGAGTGGAAAGCAGACTTGTCGAAGAACTCTAATCGTAAATACTCATCTTGGAACTATTTCCTTCAAAAAACCAGCGCAAAGCTGGCAACCTATCGCCCATCTCAGCTATTTACTGCTATAGTGGTTATGGCAGCAGCAATTTTTCTGTTAGGAGGCGGCGTGTACGATGTTCTTATGAATCCGGTGGCTGCGATTCCCTTAGGTTCAGGAAGGTTTCTCGCCTTTATTCCTTACCAAATTCACGACCAGCTGCTGATAGGTAGCATAGCGGTTATGATTCTTTATGCCTTGGGGGCAACGGGGTTTTTACTTATTTACCGAAGCACAAGGCACGTTCATAACCCTCGCCAAGTTTCCTTTTTCATGGGAATTGGCATTGCCCTTGTACTTATAGCGTTTATAGCAATAGAGATCGAGCTATACTGGATTCTGCATTATGCTTCATAAACCGAAAAATGATTGATTGCTAAAACAACAAAAAATAATTTTGGTTAAAACCTATATTAATCGAGTCTTCAGTATCTTTTAAATAGCCATTAAAAAGTGTTTGGGAGTGTGCGGTCGTGAGGACGATTGAATGGAGAGACGGCGTTGTCTACACAATTGACCAGACAGTTCTGCCGAAAAAGGAAGTCTGGATTGAGCTTAGAACAAGCGAACAAGTTGCCCAAGCTCTCAAAGAAATGAAGATAAGAGGTGCACCTCTAATTGGCGTGGCAGCAGCATACGGTTTAGCCCTCACTGCACTTCATTCTAAAGTTCAAAACAGAGAGGATTTTATGCGTGAAGTGGAAGTAGCAGCTGAAACAATAAGGAATACTCGTCCCACTGCTGTTAACTTGTTTTGGGCTGTTGATAGAATCTTGAAAAAAGCTCATGAGACAAGTGGTGGAGTTGAAAGTCTTAAAGAAGCTATTGTCGCAGAGGCTCTTAGAATGGCTGACGAAGACGTAGAAGTGAACCATAGAATCGGAAAGCACGGTTCAAAGCTAATTAATGATGGCGACGTTATTTTAACTCACTGCAATGCTGGCAGCTTAGCCACGGTTGAATATGGAACAGCCTTGGCTATTGTTAGAGTCGCTTGGGAAGAAGGTAAACGCATTAGAGTTTTTGCAGATGAGACAAGACCACTTCTTCAAGGCGCAAGGCTTACAGTTTTCGAGCTCATGCGAGACAATATTCCAGTGACCCTAATTACTGATAACATGGCTGGGTACGTTATGTCCAAGGGACTAGTTAATAAAGTGATTGTCGGAGCAGACAGGATTGTCCACGATGCAGTGATAAATAAGATTGGCACCTACTCAATTGCGGTTTTGGCGCACGAAAATAACATTCCATTTTACGTGGCTGCTCCTACTTCGACGTTTAATTTTTCTCAGTTAGCTAAAGACGTGGTAATCGAAGAGCGGAACCCTGATGAAGTGACGCGAATTGGAACTGAAACAATTGCCCCTGAAGGTGTAAAGGTAATTAATCCAGCGTTTGATATTACGCCGATGAAGTACGTGACTGCCATCGTAAGCGAGGATGGAATCATAACTGGTGGAGAACTGAAAAAAGGCTAAGAGGCTGAGGACTATAGATCAATGTGGTATTGTTGGTTGGAAACACCTATGATGGCTGAAAGTGGTAATGGTAAAAAATGTATAGAAAAAGAGGAAAAACAGGTTGTTCTTAAAGGAATCCTTAAAGACAATGGCGTTTTTGTTCCCTCATCCGAGGGCATTGAAGGTCTTGCGTTACGTGGGTACGGAACACCTGAAAACAACAATCTCGTCCTGAGATATTATGAAGCGTTGTATTTATTGGATAAGGGAATAATTGAGGTTATAGATGGAGAAACAACTACGCAAATTAGTTTTCAGCACTTGTTAAACAAGGCAAGGATTGTTGACAATGACGCTTGGGTTCGTTATCTCATTTACCGTGACCTTAGAAGCAGAGGCTACGTTGTCAGAGAAGGGTTTGGCTTAGGAATCGATTTCAGAGTTTATAAAAGAGGAGAATACACCAAGTCCACAGCTGATTACCTTGTGCTTGGAATTAAAGAGGGACAACCTGTTGCCATTGAGGATCTTGCTGGAATATTGTCCCGTGCACAGAGTTTGAAAAAAACATTAATTCTTTCAGTTCTGAACAGAAGAGGCGAAATTGTCTACTATTCGCTTTCACGATTATCATTTAAAAAAGACGCTTGAAAGGAAGGTTTTTCATAAAGACATTTTAAACGATTCAAGACATCTTTTGATTTAAGGAAAGAGCTTTTAAAAACGATGTTACAAAATAAGAGGATAAATAACTGAGAATTTTTCTTAGGACTGGGTGTTGTGTTTGGCTTCTGAATTTCGCCGAACAGTTCGTGGAATGAGAGACCTTGTGGACGAAGAAGCTGAAAACCTAAGGCTCATTGAGCAAAGGGCAAGGAAAATTTCGAGGCTCTACGGGTACAAGGAGGTTATTACGCCCCTCGTTGAGCACTACGAGCTTCTGGCTGCAAAACTAGGTGAGGAAAACAGAAAACGCATGTTCGTCTTCGAAGACCTTGGCGGAAGAAAGGTTGCGCTTAGACCTGAGTTCACATCTTCTGTCGCTAGGCTTGTAGCCACAAAAATGCAGAGCGCCCCTCGACCATTAAGGCTGTTTTCTGTTGGCAGCTTATACCGTTACGATGAGCCCCAATTTGGAAGGTACCGGGAATTCTGGCAGGCAAACTACGAGCTTTTTGGCTCCAATAAACCTGAAGCCGACGTTGAAATTTTGGCTTTAACAAACAGTTTACTAAAAGAGATTGGCTTAAAGAATTATTTTTTCAAAATTGGCCACGTGGGGATCTTGCGAAGCATCCTGAACCATGATGGGATTTCTGAAGAACAACAAAACAGCATCATGCAGCTTTTGGATAGAAAACAGTTTGACATAGCTATCGAAACAGCGAAGAATGCTGGTAGTTCAAAAAGTAGCTTGGACACGTTGGAGACGCTCTTAAATATAAAAGGAAGACAGTCTGATGCCGTTATTTCTGAAATTTGCGAGGTTGTAAAGAGCTATTCTGAAGCTATAGAAGCTGCAGGAAACTTACGTGAGATTATTAGCATATTGAAAGCAGGTTGTGTAGATGTTGATTTATCAGTTGAGGCTGGTTTTGCCCGAGGCTTAGAATATTATTCAGGCATGATTTTCGAAATCTTTACTCCAAACATGGACATAGCTGTTGGGGGAGGAGGACGTTACGACAAACTGATTGAACTGTTTGGCGGCGGGCAAGTACCTGCAGTAGGTGTCGCCTTAGGTGTAGACCGTCTTTCACTTGCGTTGCAGAAACAGGGGCAGACAACTCAAAGGTCTGAGGAAAACCGTGTTCTGGTAGTAGCGGTTGAAAATTCCCTTTTAGGGCACGCATACAAAATTTCTAATATGCTAAGAGAAAAAGGCGTTGTAGTTGAGCTTGAAACTATGGGGCGCTCGGTTTCCAAGGCACTTTCAGATGCGGATAGACGTGGAATAACGCACGCCGTTATAGTGGGATCAAAAGAAATCCAAGAGAACATGGTTGCCCTGCGGTTTATGAGAGAAAGAACCCAAGAGATTGTTTCAATTGAGCATCTATTTGAGAGAATTAGGCAGTAAGGCGAAAAAAATGAAGTTTCGAACAGCGGCTTGTCTTCTACTTCTTATGTCGTTGTTTTTTCCTTGGAAAATTATTTGGGGCACAAACATAACTGGGACATCAATTTCGTGGTTCTATATTTTCGAGTTTCCTTTTGCAGCTGAATACATAACGAACTTTGGTTCATTAGGAACTTACACGAGCTGGGAAACCTATAACTTTGTTCCGAAGTACTTAGGAACAATGTTTGTACTATTAGGTGTAATCATATGCCTATGGGGAACAATCAAACATAAACGAGACTACCTTGTCGAGTGGGGAGGCATCTCCAGCTTAGTTGGAATGGTACTTTTCGCCGGTTCTGGATATGAGGAGGTTTATATTCCCTATGTGCTGTATCAGACTTACCAAAGCCTTCCCCTTGGCATGTTTATACCTGTTGCCTTTTGGCTTATGATCCTCATGAGTCCTCAAGAAACAGAGCGATACCTTTCTAGGGAGCACTCCAAAAGGTTGAGTTTCTTTTGCGGAGAATGTGGGAAAGAAGTTTCAGTTGAATTCGAATTCTGCCCTTTTTGCGGAAGATCAATTCAAAAGATCAACTGCAAAAGCTGTGGTAGAAAAATTCCCACCCAATATACTTTCTGCCCTTACTGTGGTGAAACAACTCAAAGGGATTTTGAAAAAACATTAATTCTTTGATTTCTTCAGATAGGCTGCGTCTTCAGTCTCACTAGCTTTGATTATTGTTCCATATTTTTTTAACATACAGATGATTCGTAAGCGTTAAATAGTTTTCAATGACGTAGACCGCATTATAGGCTTATAATATTAAGTCGCTGGTGTTAAGGCGTGGCATCCAAACCAGAATCAATAAAGACATACTCGCATGCCTTGAAACAAAGCGACGAAAGATTCAATGAATTGCTATTAGAAACTATTGACGAAGTGTTAAAAGCAACCTTAGGTGACAAAAGCACCAAACTGATTTATGAGTATCTCACGAAAAAGTCATGTTCAATAAATGAAATTTCAAATAACCTTACGATTTTCTCCGCAGAGCTAAGAGCAATCTTATCAGACGATAACACGCCAACTAGGTTTTCCATTGAAGTAACCCCTCATGGAAGGTCTGCAATCATTGAAAGAGCCATTGCAAGAATCCTTTGCCAAAAATTAGGGTTAGATTTCAAAGAAAAAGGACCCATTGATTTTCCAAACTTAATTTCTGAACTTAGACGAGTATACAACGATTCTGAAAGAAACATTCTAATAGTAGCATACCAAGACAGGAGGTCTTAACAGAGTGAAAAAACTTCGAACGAATACTGAGGTACATTCATTTTTAGTGACAGCCAATGAAAAATCCTCCAACCGAGAATTAAGATTGTTCTATGATAAAATTAACTTCATTTTTGAAAACGTAAATGGTTACGTGTTTCTTCTTGATTTAACAGGTAAGATAATTGACGTTAATGAAGCAGCCTTGAAGCTAACTAGAAGATTAAAAGAGGACTTAATTGGGAAACATTTTGTCAAGTATGTCGCAATTGATTCAGAAGTTAAAACCCAATCCTATGATGTATTAAGAAAAATGCTTTTTGGCGAAAGACTAAGCCTCAAAACACGCTTTAAGAACAAAAATAATCAAAACATCGTGATTGAGACTTCTGCCTCGCACATTAGGCATTATGATAAAGCCGTGGGAATACTAATTATTGCGAGAGACGTAACTGAACAAAAGATGGCGGAAGAAGAAACAAGGTACGAAGCAGAAAAATACAGAAGCCTTGTTGAAAACGCGCAAGATGTTATTGTAACATTCGACCTAAAAGACAATTTAACATCGGCAAACAAAGCCATTGAAAATTATGGATTCAAGATACGCGACATCACTGGCAAAAACATGTTAGAGTTTGTTTCTGGAAAATACTGGCCTAAAGTTATGGCTGATGTTGCAAAGATATCTCGTGGCAAGGCAATCAAGTCGGAGTTGGAGGTAATAACCCCTATTGGGAAAAGGATGGCTGAATATCAAAGTAACCCTGTTATGAATGGAAAAAAAGTTGTTGGCATCCAAACCGTTCTAAGAGACATTACTGAAAGAAAAATAATTGAGGAAAAACTCGCTGAAAGCGAGGAATGCTATAGAGTTCTTTTTGAGAAATCCCCGATTGGCATTTGTATGATGGCCGTTAATGGCAGAATCATTAACGTGAATAAAAAAATGGAGGTTATAACGGGCTATAACAGCGCAGAACTAATGAAAATGTCATTCTTGGACCTCTGCAAAGATTCTGTTGCTGTGAAAACACTAAAAACCATTGATGGCCAAGATGCTGTTAGAGAGATGCAAACACAAGTGAAATGTAAAGATGGAAAGTTGATCCAAGTTCTCCTAAACGCATCTAAGATTCAGCTACGTAACAGTAGCTTCATACAGATAAGAATTCAGGACATGTCCGAACTGGTCATGACAGAGAAAAGGCTTAGTGCCTCTGAAAAGAAATACAGGACATTATTTGAGGAAGCAATGGATGCCATATTTGTCGCGGACGCTGAAACTGGAATATTGTTGGACTGCAACCGCGCAGCTTGCCAGCTGGTTGGAAGAGAAAAAACTGAATTAATAGGTAAACACCAAAGCATCTTGCATCCACCCACATCAATAGAAGGCAAATTCAGCAGAACCTTCAGGCTACACCGGACTGAAAAAGAAGGGCAGATACTGGAAGATAGGGTGGTAACAAAGGACGGTGAAATCAAGAAAGTTTCAATCAAAGCTAACATCTTCGAGTTAGAAAACAGGAAAGTATTGATGGGAATATTCAGAGACATTACGGAACAAAAGAGAATTGAGGAGGAACTAGTTCAGGAAAGAGATTTCTTGCAAGCTCTTATGGACAACATTCCTGACACCATATATTTCAAAGATATAGATTCCAAATTTACAAAGGTTAACAAGGCTCAAGCAACGGTTTTGGGAATAAGTGACCCAAAAGAAGCAATTGGAAAAACTGACTTTGACTTTTTTACGCCTGAGCACGCAGGAGACGCTTTTGATGACGAACAAAGAATTATCAAGACAGGTCAGCCACTGATCGGTAAAATTGAGAAGATTAGAAGAGCAGACGGTCAGTTCCGCTGGGTTTCAGCAACGAAGACACCGATTAGAAACAAGCAAGGTAAGATCATTGGCTTGGTCGGGATTTCCCGAGACATAACGGAGCAAAGGCAGATTGAAGAAAAAATGGAGTATCAGAAAAACCTTTTCGACGCTTTGATGGATAACATGCCGGATTCCATTTACTTCAAAGACACACAATCTCGGTTCGTCAGAGTGAGCAAAGTTAGCTGCGCAGGCATGGGAATCAAAAATCCAGACGAGGCTGTTGGAATGACGGATTTCGATTGGGCGCCTAAGGAACTGGCGGAACAGTATTACGTCGATGATCAAACGGTTATGAAAACTGGTATGCCAATCATTGGTAAGGAAGAGGTTAGCATAAGCAAAGTTGGAAAAAAATGGTATTCTGCGACTAAGGTGCCCATTAGAGACAAAAAAGGCAACGTGATTGGTCTTGTAGGCATCTCACGAGACATTACAAAGCTCAAGGAAACTGAGGAAGCGCTTAGGCATTACTCTCTGCATCTGGAGGAAATCGTTGAAGAAAGAACTCGTAAGCTTCGTGAAGCTCAGCGTCTAGCTACGATAGGTGAGACTGCTGCCATGGTTGGTCACGACCTCCGTAACCCCTTGCAGGCAATCGCTGCCGTTCCATACCTGGTTGAAAAAGCACTTCAAACGTTGCCTAAACAAGTCGAGGAGGCTATTAAAAAAAGTTCTATACCTACGTTTATGAACATGCTCCAGGAACAGACGCTTTACATGAACAAAATTGTTTCCGACCTTCAGGACTATGCTAGACCAGTTAAGTTGAACCTTAAGGAAACTAATCTTTACAGCATGCTTGAAGATGTTCTTTCTACTGTGAATGTTGCTGAAAACATAGAGGTCAGCATTGAGATTGCACGAGACATGCTAGCAGTTTTTGATCCGCACCTATTGAGAAGAGTTTTCACAAACCTGATTAACAATGCAGTGCAAGCCATGCCTGAAGGTGGCAAATTGACTATAAGAGCTACCCAAAACGGTGACGGCGTGTGCATAAGTTTTCAAGACACCGGTGTTGGCATACCTGAAGAGAACCTGTCCAAGATTTTTCAACCTTTGTTTACAACAAAGGCTAAGGGGCAAGGTCTTGGGTTGCCTGTTTGTAAACGGATTATGGAGGCTCACGGTGGCAAAATCACTGTAACAAGTAAGCTTCATGTCGGTAGCACCTTTACCGTGCACATACCTTTCAAAAAGGAGGTGGAACAAGACGAGTAGCGAGAAAAAGAGAATCCTAATCGTAGACGATGAAACTTCGATTCGTGAACTCTTCAAGTTAATTCTAGAGGCACAAGGTTACGAGGTTGAAACTGCGGAAACCGGGCTTCAGGCTTTAAGAATGTTTCAAGAAAGATTTTATAATCTTGTCACTATAGACATTCGACTTCCTGACATGGAAGGAACGAAGCTGCTCAAAGAATTGCATAGATGCTCTCCAAAGTCAATGAAAATTATGGTCACAGGCTACCCTAGCCTTGAGAACGCTGTGAATTCATTGAACATTGGAGCTGACGCCTACATCATTAAGCCCGTTGAACCTGATGATCTAGTAAATACTGTGAAGGTGAAGCTTAAGGAGCAAGAGGACATAGAATCTCTAAGCCAGGAGAAGATAGACAATTGGATATCAGCAAGGCTTCAAAAACTTGAAGAAAAATATGGAATTCATTGAGTCCATTTATTGTGTTTGACGTGACAGTTTTCGCCATGTTATTTCATCAATTTGGGAACTGATTTAACATTATGTTGATGTTTAAAGGCCACCTAAATCTGGTCATAGCTACTTTTAAAAGAAAAGGTGTCTAATTACTTAACTGAGCAGTATTCGCAGTTTCGTTGGGCGGTTAATGTTTATGAGCGAGGAGAAAACAAGAATCGAGGATTTAATCAAACGCGTCGACGAGTTAACGAGGATTCTGAAATTTCTATCAGACGACCTTTCTGAGATTTCACAAAGCCTCAAAGCGGGTTTAGGCGTTGTTCCGCAGCTATCAACGTATGAGCCTTCGAGGATTCTTCCTCAACCAAAGACTTCTCAGCAAACTATCATTGCTGGCGAACCTTCAGCTGCACCGTCTCCTCTAAGCAGCATTCAGTCAGTGGAAGACGTGCAGAAGGTTTTTCCTCAAGACTTGTTAAGTATGTTGTATTTCGAGGAGAAAGACGACCAAGTGGTTATTAAGCCCAGAGCGTTTCTAGGTTCAGACAACTTCAGGCGAATAGCAAGTATCGTCCGCGACCAGATGAACGGAGAATACGTCAGCGCCGGGAAGGACAGCCACTTTAGGATTATGAAGAGGGCTTAGCTAAAATTCTGGTTAAATGTAGAATATGTCTTCTGGGCTTCTTCTGGCTCTTTCTTCGGCTTCTCTTCTTGCTTTTTGAGCTACAACGTTTTTACTTGTACCTTTTTCGGTTACTTCCATGTCGTATTTTATGAAGTCTTGTATGAAACTCGTAATTTTCTTGTTCATGGCTTCGAGTTCTTCTCGTGTAAAAGACACCATTATGTCCGGGTTGTTTACCCAGTTAAGCCAGCCTAGTATGCTTCGATGTAGGGCATATAAAGAAAACCTCATCGACTGAATTATGTCCAGTCTATCTTTATCTGGTTTTTCAGCCATTTTCTCGATTTGCTCAAGAATTCTGGCACAAGTTTCAACCCAACCTTCGCTCATTGAATCACCTTTCCTGCATTGCCCCAAAAACTGTTAGGCGCAACAAGTAACAACTGTGCAACGACTAATATTTCTTTTGGTTTCTACAGTAGATGGAAAAGTAGTTTTTAGGTTGATTAGTTGGTGTGTGCTGTAGTATTCTTTAGTGGCTCCGTTGAGATATCGTTCCGAGACTTTAAAGCGCATGTCCCTAGAGCGTAAGGTTTCCTCC
>Ga0272448_1003807_pt1 | contig 17652 bp, 14 predicted proteins | sample YNPCB0191_FD_202220 | JGI IMG/M metagenome (GOLD analysis project Ga0272448, IMG submission 202220) | Hot spring sediment microbial communities from Yellowstone National Park, WY, United States - YNP-CB-019-1 | ecosystem: Environmental > Aquatic > Thermal springs > Hot (42-90C) > Sediment... | reverse complement strand
GGCGCTGGACAAGATGATCGCCATGCGGGCCGAGGAAGGCCGCGCGCTGCGCGATGACCTGCTCCGGCATACGGCTGCCGTGCGGTCGGAGCTGACGGCCATCGCGGAGCGATGCCCTCTGGTCGTCACCGAGTACCTCAAGCGGCTGACCCAGCGGGTCAACGAGCTCGTCGGCCAGGCGAAGCTTCAACTGGCCGAGCAGGACCTGGCCAAGGAAGTCGCCCTCTTCGCGGAACGATGCGATGTGAGCGAAGAGATCTCGCGGCTGCGGAGCCACCTCGACCAGTTCGACCGCCTGTGCGACGGCAAACAACACGCCGGACGCAAGCTCGACTTCCTCGCGCAGGAAATGCTCCGCGAGGCGAACACGATCGGCAGCAAGTCGAACGACACGGAAATCGCCCGCCACATCGTCGAGATCAAGGCCCTGATCGATCGGCTGAAGGAGCAGGTACAGAACGTGGAATGAGAGGCGGCCACCCGCGCACCCGCGCCGGCCGCCGCACGGCATCAGGATATACCGCATCGTGACAACGCCCGCAGAAAAAACCTCCCGGGACTGGCTCCTCGTTGCGGAGCAGCAGTTGCAGCAGGCGGAGGCCCGCTGGCACGAGCCGGGCTCGCGCGAGCCGGCCGTCATCGGTCTGGTCCTCGCGGCGGAGCGGCTTCTCAATGGCGCGCTCGTGGCCCGGTCCCAGCCCCCCGCGGAATCCGTCGACCTCCCCGCGCTTCTCGCACGGGCGCAGCAGGCCGGCGCGCCGGTATCCTTCTTCGCCCCGACCGCCAAGGCGCTGGCGGAGCTCTACCCCGCCGCCCGGTACGGATTTCTCGACGACCGGGTAAGCTGGGAGCAACTCAGCGCCCTGCGCGATGACGTGCGGCGGCTGCGGAGCGCCGTATTCCCCCGGCCGGCCGCCCCCGTCTCGCACGGCGGCGTGCTGGTATGCATCAGCGGGCCGAGCGGCGTCGGCAAGAGCACGATCTGCCAGCGGCTGACGCAGCGACTGGACGCCTTCCTGAGCGTCTCGGCGACCACGCGTCCGCGCCGGGAAAACGAGGTTCACGGCAAGCATTACTATTTCATCACCCGGGAGGAATTCGAGCGTCGCCTTGAAGCAGGCGGCTTCCTGGAATATGCTCGCGTGTACGGCGGGCAGTACTACGGAACGCCGGCGGAACCGGTCTTCGAGGCGTTGTCCGCCGGCCGGATCGTGATTCTCGAAATCGAGATTGAGGGCACGATTCAGGTCGCGCGGCGGTTTCCCGAGGCCGTGACGATCTACGTGCTGGCGCCCTCGGCGGACGATCAGCAGCGGCGGCTCGTCGGTCGCCATGAAGACAGCGAACAGGCCATCCAGGAGCGGCTGGCAAAGGCGGACGGCGAAATCCGCTATGCGAAGGAGTGCGGAGTTTACAAGTACTTCGTGGTGAACGCGGTCCTCGACGAGACCGTAGAACGAATCGAGTCGATTATCCGGGCGCACCGGCAGAAGGCGAAGGAGAGTATCAGCGTATGATCGAAGCACTCAAGAGCGACGAGATCATCCAGAAGATCGGCGGACGGTTCAAGCTGACCGCGCTGATGCAGAAACGGTGGCTGGAGCTTATGCAGGGCAGCCGTCCGATGGTCGAACCCGAAGGCAAGACCACGCTCGAGATCATCGCGCAGGAGATTCTCGAAGGAAAGATCGGGATGGACTACGGGCAGAGCGATACCGATCCGGGCACGGCGAAGTCGTAGGGAGACGCCGAGACATCCGGCCCCTGCGGCCGCGCGGTACGGCGTCGGCGTACGTCGGCGGTGCCGGGGAAACGGACGGCGGCGGGACAACGAGATGGCATCCGTTCAGCACAGCGTCGAGCCGCCTCACGCCGACCTCACGGGCTACGAGGTCCTGGTAGGGGTGTGCGGCGGGATCTCCGCGTACAAGGTCTGCACGGTCGTTTCCACCCTGGTGCAGCGCGGCGCGGGCGTAACGGTGGCCATGACCGAGGCCGCGACGAAGTTCGTCGGCCCGCTGACCTTCCAGTCGTTGACGGCGAGGCAGGTCTTCACCACCCTCTGGTCGGCCGAGGCCTACTACGATCCGCAGCATATCCGCCTTACCGAGGCGGCGGATCTGTTCCTGATCGCCCCGGCCACCGCGAACATCATCGGCAAGATCGCCTGCGGCATCGCCGACGACCTGCTCAGCACGCTCGTGATGACGGCCGACTGTCCCGTGTTGCTCGCGCCGGCCATGAACACGCGGATGTGGCAGAACCCGATCGTGCAGGCGAACGTGACAAAGCTCCGTGGCACGGGCCACCCGATCATCGAGCCGGTCTCCGGCTGGCTCGCATGCCGTGCCATCGGGCCTGGCCGGATGGCCGAGCCCCAGGTCATCCTCGCGGAAGTCATCGAGCGACTTCGTGCCAAACCGCCTAAGAGCAAGTCCGCCAAGGCGCGACCGTAAGGCACGGTCTTTTCTGGCCGCCTCGGTGGGGCCTTGGTTCATTTCCGCGGCGATGGTACATTGCCATCGTGCGAATCCCAAAGGAAGAGGAAAGTACCTCGTGAGCGTCAATGCCAACAAACCGAGCCGTTGGAAGAAAGACATCGCCGCATCCGTAGACTGCTTCAACAAGTGGTTCATGACGTTCGCTCCCAGCACGTATCGAACCGCCCGGGCACAAACGGTTTGGCGCGTCCGCGAGGCGCTAGAGCGCACCAAGGACTTGAGGTCCATTTCGGCGGACGTGTTAGGCAGCCAGCCGGGCATCCTGCAGACTCTTCGAATGGCGACCGCACCTCCGATTGCCCGGGACCGGCTCATCGGCCTGGCGCAGGTAAACCCGGGACTCGTAGACGCCATGGAGAAGAGCAAGCGGGTGCCTCCTCGGATGGCGTCGGCGGAACTCAGTGTTCAGCTCGAACGAATCAGCGCCGTCCTCCGCGCGCTCGCGGACGCTGATCTGTTCCCTTGGCTTGAGAACGGGCGGACGCCGACCTCGAACGAGCGTATGCGTGCGGCCACGGTGGTGGCCGACCGCCTGACTGGCGCCTTGGCGGATCCCATCATCCGAAATGCCCAAGAACAACGGCAGTTGGACGCAGCCAGCACGTTCCTGCGTTCACGGGGGTACACTTCGCTGGATGCCGGCGCACGCGCTGCCTTCACGGACATTCCCGCCGGCAAGTACGCCGTTCACCTGAACGTGCCGGTCCGAAGCGAGCGCGGCAAACACGTCAATATCCCCGTGGACTTGGTAGTACGCCCGCATCGTTCCAAAGAGCGATATCCCCTGCTGATTGAGGCGAAGTCGGCGGGAGATTTCGCGAACGTGAACAAACGTCGAAAAGAGGAGGCGACGAAGATCCACCAGCTTCGGCGTTCCTATGGCGAATCCATTCGCCTCATACTCCTGCTGTGCGGCTACTTCGACACCGGTTACCTGGGTTATGAGGCCGCAGAGGGGCTAGACTGGGTATGGGAACATCGTCTTGAAGACCTTGTGGATCTTGGCATCTGAGGTTCGCCATGGCGTCTATCGCGGATATCGAGAAGACCCGGCTCGTCAGGCAGAAGGAGATTGACGCCGCTCGGACACCCGAAGACCGTAACCGCCTCGGGCAATTTGCCACTCCCGGGGCGCTGGCGCGCGAGATGCTAAGCCTAGCTTGCGCCCATTGGCGACCCGAGAAGGGACGAGTACGATTCCTGGACCCGGCCTTGGGAACGGGGTCGTTCTACTCCGCTCTCGTGAAGGAGTTCGGTCACGCTGCCATCGAGAGTGCAGCGGGCTACGAGCTTGACGAAACGTTCGCCCGGACAGCCGATGCGTTGTGGCATGATTGCGGGCTCACGGTTATCCATGCTGACTTCACAAAGGCCCGCCCCCCGAGAGCCGAGGCGGCGCGTCCGAACCTGATCGTCTGCAATCCGCCTTACGTACGCCATCACCACCTGGAGCCGGATGACAAACTCCGGCTGCAGCGGCAGGCGGGAAACCTAGCGGGTGTAAACCTGAACGGCTTGGCCGGCTTATACTGCTACTTCCTCTTGCTGGCACATGCGTGGATGGCCGACGCAGCGCTCGGTGTGTGGCTGATTCCTTCGGAGTTCATGGACGTCAATTACGGACGTGCCGTAAAGGAGTATCTGTGCTCACAGGTAAGGCTGCTGCGCATCCATCGATTCGACCCAGAAGAGGTCCAGTTCGATGATGCCCTGGTTTCCTCGGCGGTCGTCCTGCTTGAGAACACACCGGCCTCGCCGACCGACAAGGTCGAATTCACCTACGGAGGCTCGCTCTCTTCGCCGCGCCGGACGCGGTTCGCAACCGTCAAAGAGTTGGCGCGATTGCCGAAGTGGTCGGGGCTTTCCCAGCGTAAGCACCCCATACACAAACGCGTGAACGACGCCGAAAGCGACGTGACAATCGGTGATCTTTTCGAGATCAAACGGGGACTTGCGACGGGGGCTAATCATTTCTTCATCCTCGAACGCGCCCATGCAGCCGAACTTGGGCTACCGGACCGTTTCCTCAGGCCGATCCTGCCAAGCCCGCGCTATCTGACCTCCGACGTAATCGAAGCCGATCCGGATGGATTCCCCGTGCTGGAGAAAAGCCTTGTCCTGCTGGATTGCCCACTACCCGAAAGCGCGGTGCGGGACCGCTTCCCCCGACTTTGGTCCTATTTCGTCAGCGGGCGAAATGCCGGCTTGTTGGATCGTTACCTTTGCAAGGGACGGCAGCCTTGGTACAGGCAGGAGGTGCGTCCACCGGCACCGTTTCTGTGTACTTACATGGGACGCCCAGGCGGTGTGGGGCCATTTCGCTTCATCCTGAACAGGTCGCGTGCTACAGCCGCGAATGTTTACTTGCTCATGTATCCCCGCGGTGCGACGCTGGAGACGCTGAAGACCAACCCACATCGACTCACGAAGGTGCATGCAGCGATGAAGGAACTGTCGCCACGAGACATCGTCGGCGAGGGACGTACGTACGGCGGCGGACTGCACAAGATCGAGCCGCGGGAGTTGGGGCGATTGTCGGCACGGGTGTTGATCGAGGCAATGCCGGAGCTTGCCCGCTTCCGAGAGGCGCAAGGGCGGCTATTCTGAGCGCAAACAGGTCGAACGTGCGGATTCTCATCACTGCCGGCCCGACACGAGAGTTCTTCGACACGGTGCGGTTTATTTCCAATCCGTCGTCGGGAAAGATGGGCTATGCCCTCGCCGCGGCGGCGGCGCGGCGCGGGCACGACGCAGTGCTCGTTTCGGGACCGGTCGCGATCAACCCGCCACGAGGGGTCCGGACCGTAAACGTCACGACGGCCGCCCAAATGGCCACCGCCGCAAAGCGGGCCTTTCGCCGGGCGGATGCGGCCATTCTCACCGCGGCTGTGTGTGATTACCGCCCGCGAGAACCCCTCACCCGCAAGCTCAAGAAACAGGCGCACCCGCGCACCGTGACGCTCGAACCGACGGAAGACATCGCCGCATCGCTCGGCCGGACCAAGGGGCGGCGGATCACCATTGCGTTCGCAATGGAGGACTACAACCACCATCGTCACGCGGCGGACAAGCTCGTCCGCAAGCGCTGCGATGCGATCATCCTGAACGGCCCCGAAAACATCGGCACCGACCGCGCGACGGTCGAGGTGCTCATCGCCGGCGAAGGCTGGACCGGCCCTTGGCGGGGAACGAAGCGGCAGGTCGCCGAGCGGATCGTGCGGCTCGCCGAGCAACTGGCAGCGCGGAAGAACAGGCTCGGCGTACGCAGGAATCAGAAACGAGAACGAACATGAGTGAGCCGCTCCCCGCCGCCGCCGAGAGCATCTATGCCCCCCTGCGAAGGCGGATGGTCCAGGAACAGCTCCGCAACCGGGGCATCCGGGATGAGCGGGTGCTGGCCGTCATGGGTCAGATCCCCCGCGAGCGATTCGTCGGCACCGCGAACCTCGCGGCGGCCTACGACGACCGCGCCCTGCCGATCGCCGAAGGCCAGACCATCTCCCAGCCATATATGGTTGCCGCGATGACCGCAGCCCTCCAGGTAGCGCCGACCCACCGCGTGCTCGAGATCGGCACGGGCTCCGGATACCAGACAGCCATCCTCGCCAGACTCGCCAGGGAGGTGTACACCATCGAGCGGATCGAGGGCTTGGCTCAGGAGGCTGCCCGCCGACTCCGCGAGTTGGGATTCACGAACATCCTGTACCGCGTGAGCGACGGCACGCTCGGCTGGCCCGAGGCCGCCCCCTTCGATCGCATCCTCGTCACCGCCGGTGCGCCGCGGATCCCATCGCCGCTGGTCGATCAACTCGCTGAAGGCGGCCGTCTCGTCATCCCTGTCGGCAACGCGGAAAGCCAGACGCTCGTCGCCGTGGAGCGCTACGGCGACAAGACGATCGAACGTCCTCTGATGGGATGCCGCTTCGTTCCGCTTGTGGGCCAAGCCGGCTGGGGCGGCTCGCCCCAAGGCCGGGACGACTGACAGCCGCCCATCCTGTGCGTGGGTCGCGCGGCGCCGGAGCATATTTCCACGCCCGATAAAACTGTTCACACTCAACCGCAATTCCGGCCCCGCGATACGCCACCGTGCGGAACGCAAAACGGGACACCGATTGGCCCCCGCCGCGGATCCGTTCCGGCGCGGTGATCCTCCCGGCCGCCGACCCGCCACGTAGTGCCGGCCTTTGACGAAAACCGGCCCGGGCACTATCGCCAGCCCCCCGGCACCCGAACTGTGCGAAAGTTGGGCTGATCGTAGAGGGGAGCGGCACGCACTGGCCTGCCCTATCACATCAGCGCAATGGTCCGCAGGATCCGGAGCTCACTTCCGGCCGTAGTGGCGGAGCTTCCAGGCCTGATGACGAGCGTACTGCCGGCGTTTGCGCGCGGAGAGGACCTCGATGCGGCGCCAGAGTTGCTTCCACTCGGCGCCGTCGCGGCCCCAGCCGGAGAGTACCCGACGCAGGAAACGCACGCGGTCGGTCCGCGTGACGACCGCACAATGCTCCAGACTCACGTTCAGGCGAGCGAGGGCCCCGTACAGCGCTGCGGTGGGCGGCCTCACGGCACGCCGCCGGACAACCAATCCATCGAGATCGACGAGGCTCAGCCGGGGCCGCAAGCGGCACTCGTCATCCCACTGGATCATCACGTTGGGCGCCTTGAAATCCTTGTGAACGAAGCCCCGTGCATCCAGCCGCCGGGCCAGATCGCAGAGGGCGTCGATCAGCATGTCTTTGGCGCGGCGCAGATGCCGGGGATCAAGCCGCGGCAGCCGGGTTGCGATGACGGCATCGAGGTCGTGCGCATCCGGCAGCGCCTCGGTAATCACGATGCTGTCCAGAAGAAGACCGAACCGCCGACGTTCCAGGACGGCCAACGGGCGGGCGGTCGGCATGTCGCGGTGGATCAGTGCGTAGCCCCGCCGCCACGTGCGGAGGTTGCGCGACTCGCGAAACATCAGCGAGATCCTCCGCCGCAGGCTGCGGGCCAGCGACCTCTTGCACACCACGGGCAACGGCTCCGGCTCAAGGGGCAGGCTCCGCAGGCAGACCGTCGCCGAGTGGGAAGCCTTGAGCATCTGCCATGCCTCCTGCGGACGGAGCCACGCCAGCGGATCCCGCAGCCACGTTTCCCATTGCCGCCGCTCGAATACCGTCGTCGAGGCGCGTGAACCGGCCACCGCGTGCTTCGCGCACAGGAACGCGTGCCCCCGCCAGCCGCCCGGCACGCGAATCCGCGTGAAGTACCGGTTCGTGCGCATCACCCGGCGATCGCGCTGGGCATAAAGCTCCTGCGCATGCCGCCACGCGCGGCGATCAAGCGCCGCCACCAGTTGCCGGAAGTCCAACCCGAGTCTCCGCGCATACGGCGAGCGATCGCCCAGGCCGGCGCGAGCCTCCAGATATCGGTGCAGGAACCGGATCCGCTGCGTGAGCCCGGCATGGCGGCGGAACCATTGGTTGAGCTGTGCGAGGTTGCGGATCACGGCGCGATCCGACACGGAACGGCCGATGCGGACGCCGTGAAGGTCGACGAAGTAGACCTTCGGTTGATTCTCGTGCGAGGCGTCGTTGGCGACGAGGAGGTTGCCGGCGTGAAGATCGACATGGCGGAACCCGGACTGGTGCGCCGCCGCGATCAGGCCGGCGACCGCGCGAATGATCACATCCGCGCGGCGGTAGCGGAGGACCGGATCAGCGATCGTGTTCAGCTCGGACCAGTACTGGTTGAGCGGCACGGCATTCGGCAGGGCGGCCGTCAGCAGAACGCACGACGCTCCGCCCCGGAACGAGCGTCGATAGCCGCACGCGACGGGCTCCACCGCCGGCAGGTCGTACCGCTGCGCGTACTCGGCCACCCGCCACTCCGACAGGCACGCCGGGCCGCGAACCCAACGTTTGATCCGCGCGACGAGATCATCGGTGGTGTAAACCTTCGCGTATATCTCCCGGTCGCGGCAGCGGACGTGCCACACCTGACGGCCGTCGTTCTCCTTGACCAGCGAGGCCGACCGGCACTGCGCCAGCTCGCTCCATCGCGCCGGGGGAATCTCGTCGAGAACCGATGCGTAATCCTCGCGGACGTGCCAGCGGCAATTCCCGACGTCGCCGCGAACGATGGTCCGGCCGCGGGCATCCGTCCCGAGAGCCACGAACGAGGAGCCGCCGCCAACGGCCGGGAGGCTGTTCGCGGATTCGATCGCCTTGGACGCGCAGGTTGCGTCAAGAAGGTCCATACGCATCGAGGTACGGAATCGCCGCGGAAACTGCACGACGATAAAGTCCAAACTGAACAGCGCATTGTACGGCAGAACAGGTGACCCGGCAACCGACGAATCTGCCGGATTGACGCGGGCCTTTGCGGCCGCACGGTCCTCCTGCATGCGTATTCCCGCGCATCGCGTCGCGCTCCTCATCGTGCTGCCGGTGTTGCTGGCCGGCGGGCTTCTCCTCGCGGCCGACTATGCGACCCGGCCCGTGCTGCTCGCCGGTCCCCTGCTGCAGAAGGTCGAACCGGACGGCTTCACGGTCGTCGATCTCTCGCCGGACGCGCTGCACCTGCGGCAGATCAACCGCCTCGGCCAAGTGGTGGACGACTGGACTTGCGCCCGCCGACCGACAAGCCGCCCCGCCGGCCGGTCGGCGCCCTGAACCCGAAACCCGCGGAGAACCGGAGCGATCGCGCGAGGCCGAGGGCGCGACGGCGCTGCGCGTGCCGTCCTGCGCGGAAACGCCGGCCCCGCCCCGGCGTTCAACCGCGTGCCTGGGACAGGACCGAGGGAACACCCGCGACGTCGGGGTACGAGGGCTTCGGGGAGGACGCGGGGGCGGGCGCCGGCGCCAACCGCCGGCTGTCGGCAACGGCCGGGCTGCGCGGACGCGAGAGCCATCCCACGACGAGGAAGCCCGCCGCATACACGAACAGGAAGAAGCTGAACCCATACCGGCCCGCCGCCACGTAGATCGCCCAGTACGCCAGACAGTATGCGCCGAGCATCATCTCGACGTACCAGAGCCGGGTATGAATCGGCTTATAGCGGCTCGCATACGCGGCCTTGCGTCCGACACTGCCGGACTTGGGCGTTCGCTCGAAGATTCCGCCCCGCTGGAACAGCCCTTGCAACACCGCGATCATGTTGTTCACGCACAGCCCCGTCCCCAGCACCATCAGCAGCGGGATGATCCGCAACCCGCTGAATCCGCCGCCGAGACTGTAGCGCGCATATCCGTAACAGAGCGGCGGCGCCACGGCGCTGGCGAAGATGACCCCCCAGCCCAGCAGGAGCCACGTGAGGTAGGATCCCGGATCGATCATCCCCACCATCGGCCGCGCCAGCACCGCCAGGATCACCATGAAGATCGCGATGGAGTAGTGGGTCAGGTGCAGCGTCGCCTCGATCTTCTGCCCGATCGTCAGCGGCGCCCGCCAGATCCTCGGCAGCAGCTTGACGGCCGTTTGAATGGAGCCCTTCGCCCAGCGGCGCTGCTGGCTCTTGAGCGCATTGACCTGGTTGGGCAACTCGGCCGGGCAGGCCAGATCGAGGCAGTAGCCCATCTTCCAGCCGCCGAGCTGCGCCCGATAGGAAAGGTCGAGGTCTTCGGTAAGCGTGTCGCCCTGCCAGCCACCCACGGCCGGATCGAGGATCGCCGCGATCCGCCACATTCCCGCCGTCCCGTTGAAGTTCATGAGCAGCCCGTTCCATGCGCGTGCGCCCTGCTCGATGGCGAAGTGCCCGTCGATGCCGAGCGACTGCGCGTGGGTGAGCCAGGATTCGTCCGCGTTCAGATGGGCCCATCGCCCCTGAATGCACGCGAGCTTCGGGTCCGTCGCGATAAGCGGGACGGCGCGGCGGAGGAAGTCGACCGGGGGAATGAAGTCGGCGTCGAAGACGGCGGCGAACTCCCCGCGACACCGCCTCAGGCCCTCCGCCAGCGCGCCGGCCTTGAAGCCTTCGCGATTGTCGCGGCGGATCACCTGGATATCCACGCCCTGAAGCCGCAAACGGCGGGCGGCGTGATCCACCAGAAGCCTCGTCTCGTCCGTACTGTCGTCGAGGACCTGTATCTCGTGTTTTCCGGCCGGATACTCCATCGCGGCCACGGCGTTCATCACGCGGACGGCGACGTCCGCCTCGTTGTAGATGGGGATCTGGCTGGTCACGACGGGCCACGCGTCGTCCGGCGTCTCGCGGCGATACTTCTCAATCGTGGCCCGCTGTTGGGCCACCTGCTTTGTGGAGCGCCGACGGAAAAGAAAGACCAGCACATACAGGTGCAGCCCATAGACGGCCAGCACGAGGCTGCACGTGAGAAAGACGATGACAATGAGGCGTTCCGTAAGTAGGTGCACGGCAGGATCTCGGCTCAGCGGATTTCGGACGTCGGCCCGGCGCTCCGGACCCGCCCGGCGCCCGCTTCAGAGGTTCAGCAACCTGACCTTCTCAAGACACCCATGATCCCGGGCGAGAGACCCGGGCAATCCGTCCAGCCGCCCTCCGCGACCGACCGCGCCCGCTTCCCGGCCGCAGAGGCGCTGAAATTGGGGGAGCCACGAGGCGACGACGTCCATTTCGTACCCCTCGAAGCTCCCGGATATCTCCAAGACCTTCGATGCGCCCGTCTGACTGGACGCCGGCACGCATCCCGAACGAAGCCGTCGGCCCACTCCGCCGGTTTGGCGTCAATCCTTTTAGCCGCGCACACCCGCGACCGCCGGTCGATCGGGCGTACGTCCTACAGAATCCGCACACTGTAGCTGCATCGGCCGAAGATGTCAACTGAAGAACACAATCAAAACTAACCTCAGATCCGGCAAAGGCTTCCGACACTTGTCAGCCGGGCATCACATAACAATAGGCCCAGTAGCGGTATTCGCTCCACGCCTGCTCCAGCAGGGATGGCCCGGCATGATGGGAATATCCCGCCGTACGAACTCGATCTTCACGCGGATGGCCGATCGACCGCGTGTCAATTCTCGCGGCAGGAGAAACTCATCCTCGCGACAACGTCGATTGGACGTCTGTATGTTGTGCTGCGTCGCCCCGAGTTCGCCCCTGGGGTTGCTGTAAACCACCGTGTTCGACCCGGCGGCGCAGCCGGAGAGGCTCGCTGCCAAGGCGATAATCACATTGAACGCAGGCGGTGCTGATGTCCGCATGATACCGAACGTAAGGCCGGTCCTCTCGGCGGCCCGCCGCGTGCCCCAACCTTTGTGCCGGCGCCTGGCGAGCCGTGCAGCCCCAGGGACTACTTCACGGGCCGAGAGACCACATTCAGGCCTTCCTGCACATCACCGGTGCTGGCGTTGTCGATCCGTTTGCTGCCCATGAACCGGTTGCCGACGATCACGGCCGTCGCCACGTCCTTGCCGAGCTGAATCGCCGGGCCGTCGATGCCGAAACGGCATGCCTGCACGGTCACGTCGCCGCCGCGGGCCTGGATCAGGTACGCGCCCGTCGGTGCGGGGACGGAGTTCAGGAAGTTGCACTGGCTCAGGCTCGTCGTGCCGCGTCCGCCGAGGATTGCCGCAACCTCGCACGGCCCCCAGAAGGCGCAGTTGGCCAGTTGCACGACGCCGGTGTGCGTGTCGGCTACCTCCAGGATCGCCCGGGCGCCCGTGCCGCCGACGAATTCGCCGTTGGTAATCAGCAGGCCCGGCGGCTGCGACTGCTCGACGACGAGGGCACGGTGGCACCAGTCCGCGCCGATGCCGAGAAAGTTGCCGTTCGCCGGACCATGCGGCGAGGCGCGAAACCGGTAGCCGATTTTCGCGCCGTAGCAGAACGTGTTGTGGACGTACTCCCAGTCCGTGCGGGCGAAGTCGAACGCGATCAGGTTCTGCCACAGATACTTGCCCAGTTCCGGCCATGCCGGCACGCCTGCCGCTTCGGTCCGGCCGCTCCAGTAGTGCGGGTTGAAGTGCACGTTCTCGATCCGGCCGATATCCGTACACCGGTCCACGTAGACGCCGACCTTCAGCGGGCACCCGAAGCAGTTGCGGATGTAGTGCAGTTCATTCGCGTGCGTGCCGAAGTCGATGGCCTTGTACGGATTGACGAACGTGCAGTCGATGATGTTGTTGTGCATACCCCGGCCCTGGACCGTCCACGGATAGGGCACCGTGCCGGGAATCCGCTGCCGCGGATAGAAGAACGTGATGCCGCGGATCGTGCTGGACGGCTCAAGCGTAATCAGCGCCGGGCCGTCCTCCCGGCCGTGATCGGCGAAGACCTCAAAAACCGTTCCTCTCTTCACCTGTGCATGATGCGGCGCCTCCCAGACGCCGGCGAGCGTGACGCCCTCGGGGACGCGAATGGGCCGATCGAGCCGGAACCGCCCCACGCCCAGCTCGACGCAGCCCCCGCCCCGCCGGGCGGCGCGATCCAGGGCCTGTTGGATGCTCGCCGAGTCGCCGGCAAAACCGGCAGGCTGCGTGGCGGGCGGCGAGGCCTGTGCCGCCGAACGAACGCCCGTAATCAGTGCGCACAGGCCCACGACAAGGACAGAAACTGAACGATTCATGCGCCGGTGGTCCTTTCCGGAAAACGACCGCACCCATCCTCCCGACAGGCCCGCGAGTCTATCCCGATCGCGCCGGGACACAACACCGTTCACCGGCGGCTTCGTGGCGGCGCCGCCGCTTGACAGTGCCGATCCGCCGGGTAAGCTCCAGCCAACACCCCGGAAGGAGGGCGTCATGAAACCTCAACAGAGCAACGAGTCGTCACATAGCACGCGGCGGCGATTCCTCAAGTCCACCGGCGCGCTGGCAGTCGGCCTTTCGCTGACGAACCGATCGCTCGCCGGCACGAAGGCCGAGACGCTGGCCGTCTTCGGCGGCCCGAAGGCCGTCACGCACCCACAAGCCGACGCCGACCGCTGGCCGCTCTACGGCCCCGAGGAGGAGCGGGCGGTCATCGAGGTCCTGCGAAAGCCGACGTACGCCCCCAATCAGGAGTTGGAGAAGGACTGGAAGGCGTATTTCAAGGTTCCCTACGTCAAGGCGTGCTGCAATGGCACCAGCGCACTGGCCAGCATGTTCTTCGCGCTCAAGCTCCCGCCCGGCAGTGAGATCATGGTGCCCAGTCATACCTTCTTCGCGACGATCGTGCCGATGCGGCTCTTCGGCCTGGTGCCCGTCTTCGTCGATATCAACCCCCGCACGCTGAACTTCGACGTCGAGGACGCCAGGAAACGACTCACAAAGAACACGAAGGCCGTGCTGCCCGTGCACTGGCTCGGCCTGCCGTGCGAGATGGACCACATCTGCGATTTCGCCAGGGAGAAAGGTCTGATCGTTCTCGAAGACGCGGCTCACGCCCACGGCGCCTCGCTGAAGGGCCGGTACATGGGCACCTGGGGCGTCATGTCGATTTTCAGTTTCCAGCAGACCAAGCCGCTGCCCGCGATCGAGGGCGGCATGGGCGTGTACCAGACCCGTGAATACTTTGAGCGGGCGACCACCTTCGGCCATTACGATCTGCCCAAGACCTTCCCCGAAGACAGCGCCTATCGAAAGTACGAGGGCACCGGCCTCGGCCTGAAGTTCCGCATGCATCCGCTCGCGGCCGCCCTGGCCCGCGTGCAGTTGAAGAACCTGGAGAAACGTAACACCGAGGGTGCGGCGCAGGTCCGCTCGCTCAACGATCAGATCCTCGACCTGCCCGGGCTGTACGAGCAGGCGCCGCGGGCAGACATGAAGCGCCTCTACTACGCCCACAACATGCTCTTCCTCGACGAGGCCAAGGCCGGCTTCTCCCGCGCGGCGCTGGTCAAGGCGCTGCGAGCCGAAGGGGTGCAGGCCACGGCCTACAACTACCGCCTCCAGCACAAGTGCGCCCTCTATACCGAGGCCGAGTGGTGGCATCACAAACCTGAAATACCTGACCTGCCCGGCTCGGAGCAGGCGAACCGGACCGGCGTCGGACTACCTTACTTCACGTCGGCGGTACCGGAACTCGTGGAGCAGTACGTCAAGGCATTCCGGAAGGTCTGGGCGCATCGCGAGGAAGTCGCCCGGCTCTGATCCGCCGGCCGGACAACGCACCCACGCGGCAGGCCCACAGCGACGGATTCGACTCGGAGGATGATATCCATGTTCAGACGCTTTTCCTTATGGCGCGTCGTCTTTGCGGCCGTGGCGATGCCGCTTGCCGGCGCCGGTTGTGCGAACCCTGCCGCCGCGCGGAAGGCGGCAACGCCGGAAGATGCCGGAAACCCGCTGGTCTGCCGCTTGGCGAACTACGGCAAGTACCAGGAGGCCGCGTGGACGCATCTCCCGTCGATCGGCATCCGATACGTGTTCCTCAACGTGCCGGCGCCCGACGAGGTGGAAACAACGAAAAAGCGCCTGGCCGAGCACGGGCTGACCGCAATGGTGATGCGAGGCAACGCCGACTTTGCGAAGGACTCCGCCGTCGATGAGCTCGCCGGACAGCTCGCAATCTGCGAGAAGATGGGCGTGAAGTACATGTTCCTGTCCTGCAAGGGCGCCGAAACGAACAAGCAGGCCCTGTACGACCGGCTGCGGCGGGCCGGGGACGTCGCGCGGAAGCACGGCGTGACGATCGCGCTGGAAACGCACCCCGAGCTCGGCACCAACGGCGATGTTCACCTGGAAACGATGAAGCGGATCAACCACCCAAACGTACGCGTGAACTTCGACACCGGCAACATCCACTTTTATAACAAAGGGCGAAGCGCCCCCGCGGAGTTGAGGAAGATCATCGACTACGTGGCGACGGTGGAGATCAAGGACCAGAAAGGCGGCCCCGGTGTGTGGAACTTTCCTGCGCTTGGCCGTGGCGACGTCGACATTCCCGGGGTGCTGCGCATCCTGAAGGAGCACGGCTACAAGGGGCCGATCACGATGGAAATCGAGGGCATCAAGGGCGTCGAGTGGAGCGAGGCCGAGACGAAGAAGGCCATCGAGGACTCGGCGGCCTATCTTCGGTCGCTCGGCCGGTTTCGCTGATCGACCGGAGGACTGCGGTGCGCCGTGACGATCCGAGCGCCTCGTCCCGCGGACGGCGAAGAATCCCCGGACACGACGGAAGACAAGGTTCCGGGTAGAATAAGGTCCGTGCCTACGCTCATGGAAAGGCATTCCAGGAGGAAGAACTCATGAGTCATGCGAATCCCTCGACCCCCGTGCGAAGCAGCCGTCGGACATTCCTGCGGGCAACGGCAGCCACCGTTGCTGCCGGCGCGGTTGGACGCCCGTCCGTTGCCCGGGCCGCCGAGACGCTGGCCATCGCCGGCGGGCGGAAGGCCGTCACCTTCCCGGAAAAGGCCCACAGCGATGCCTGCCGCTGGCCGCGTTTCGGCGACGCCGAGAAGAAGTTCGTCTCCGAGATTCTGGATCTCAGCGCGAGCACCTGCTACCGCGAGTTGCCGCTGTTTGAGAAGGAGTGGAGGGAGTACCACCGGATTCCGTACTGCAAGAGCCACATGAACGGGACGAGCGCGCTGACCTCGATGTTCTTCGCGATGGACTTCCCGCCGGGGACCGAGATCATGGTGCCGACGTACACGTTCTTCGGCACCATCCTGCCGATGCGTTTCTTCGGCTACGTGCCGATCTTCATCGACATCAACCCGAAGACGGCGACGATGGACGTGGAGCACATGAAGAAGCAGCTCACGTCGAAGACCAAGGCCGTCATCCCGATGCACTCGTGGGGCCTGCCGTGCGACATGGACGCGATCTGCGATTTCGCGAAGGAGCACGGCCTGATGGTCTGCGAGGATGCGGCCCACGCCCACGGGGCGAAGTTCCAGGGCAAGCCGACGGGGACGATCGGCGAGATGTCCATCTTCAGCTTTCAGGCAACCAAGCCGCTGCCGATTCTCGAGGGCGGCATGGGCATGTACCAGAAGCGGGAGCACTTCGAGCGAGCCAGTGTCTTCGGCCACTACGAGGATCCGCCGAAACTGCCCGACGACAGCCCGTACAAGAAGTACGTCGGCACGGGTCTGGGGCTCAAGCTCCGCATGCATCCGCTCTCCGCGGCCCTGGGGCGCGTGCAGCTCAGGGAACTGGACAAGCGAAATGCACTGATCGCCGCCCAGGTCCGCCGCCTGAACGACCGCATCACGCAACTGCCCGGCGTCAGCGAACCCTACTGCCGCAAGGACGTGCAGCGGGTGTACTATTCCAGCAACCTGATCTTCCTGGACGAGGCCAAGGCCGGGTTCTCCCGTGCGGCACTCATCAAAGCCCTCAAGGCGGAAGGCGTGCGGGCCTCCGCCGGCGACTACCCGTGCCAGCACAAGTACACGGTCTACTCCGAAGCGAAGTGGTGGCACCACCCGCCGAACGTGCCCGAGTCCCTGCCGGGGTCGGAAGAGGTGAACCGAAGGGCGATCAACCTTGCGCTGTTCACGGCCGAGGCGCCGGAACTGGTCGAGCAGTATGCGGCGGCTTTTGAGAAGGTCTGGGCGCACCGCACGGAACTGGCCAAGCTGTGATGGCAATGGCCGGCCGCGTACGCCCCGCCGGGGGCCGGGAAGAGAATACCCGGCGTCTGAGTCCGGGCCGCCGACTGCGACCCGGGAGGAGTCTCCATGAAACGAGTTCGTTTGCTCCTTGTGGGCCTGATCGCGCCCGTTCTCGGCTGCCTGGGGCCGCCTCGTACCTCCGGGCCGCTAGCCGTCGCAACCTTCCAGGTGGACGCCACGCCCCCGCCGGGGTCGGCGCTGTGCGACGCGCTCTGCGCCCCCGCCAAGAAAGTCGTTGACCCGCTCAGCGCTCGCGGGATCGTCCTGCTCCACGCCGGACCGCCGATCGTCGTATGCGTCCTGGATTGGACCGGCATCGGAAACGGCGGCTACGACGCCTGGCGAGAAGCCCTGGCCGCCGCCGCCGGCACGACGCCCGACCGCGTCGCACTGCATTGCATCCATCAGCACGACGCGCCGGGGTGCGACTTCGACGCGGAAAAGCTTCTGGCGGCGCGCGGCCTGAGCGGAAGCGAGTTCGACCCGGCCTTCGCCCGGAAGACCATCCGCTCGGTGCAGACGGCGATCCGCCAAGCCGTCGCGAAGCCCACGCCCGTGACGCATGTGGGCCTCGGCCAAGCCACCGTGGAAAAGGTGGCCTCCGCCCGCCGAATCCTGGGCCCGGACGGCAAGGTCAAGTATACGCGGTA
>Ga0272448_1003805_pt1 | contig 17654 bp, 13 predicted proteins | sample YNPCB0191_FD_202220 | JGI IMG/M metagenome (GOLD analysis project Ga0272448, IMG submission 202220) | Hot spring sediment microbial communities from Yellowstone National Park, WY, United States - YNP-CB-019-1 | ecosystem: Environmental > Aquatic > Thermal springs > Hot (42-90C) > Sediment... | reverse complement strand
AGGTCGTGTCCGAGGGGGTCTGGACCTCGGCGACGAGTACGCCCGCGCCCAGTGCATGCACGGTGCCGGCGGGAAGGTAGTAACAGTCGCCGGCCCGAACCGGCACCCGCCGCAGCAGCGGGGCCACCTCGCCGGAGCGGAGGGCGTCGGCAAGCTGTTCCCGCGTGACGCCGGGCCTGAGCCCGTGGTAGATCACCGCGTCATCGCCGGCCGCGACGATATACCACGCCTCGTTCTTCACCCTCACGTTCGGATCGGCGTTCGCGACCCGTGCGGGTGGGTGTACCTGCACGCTGAGGTCCTCGCGGGCATCCAGAAACTTGACCAGCAGCGGGAACCGGCCGTCGGTCGGTCGGGCGTGCCCGAGCAGATTCGGCCCCCACTCCTTCACGAGCGTCCGGAGCGAGATGCCCCTGCAGGGCCCGTCGCGCACGATCGACTCGTGGCCCGGCAGGTCCGCCAGCTCCCAGGATTCGCCGATCATACGGCCCTCGGGCAGCCGTTTGCCGAGCACTTCGGCGAGCCGCCGCCCGCCCCAGATCTTGGGTTTGAAGATCGGCTCGAAAACCAGGGGGTACACGTGCATAGAGTCTCGTCCGTGCCGTTATTCCGTCGCTCCGCCAGCCGGTCAATCGGTCGCCCGGTCGGTCCGCCCCGCGGTCGCTCCCGCCCTTTATCGCTTCTTTCCCAGGAACTTCTTGAGCCCCGCGAGCGTCCGCGTGTTGATCACCGCCTCTTTCGTCACCCAGCCGCGCTTCGCCGTCCTCACGCCGTAGTCCATCTGATCCAACTGTTCGGTTGAGTGGGCGTCCGTGTTGATCGCCAGCATCGCGCCGGCCTCCACGGCCTGACGGGCGTGCGTGTCCTTCAGATCGAGGCGCTGCCAGGACGCGCTCAGCTCCAGCGCGGTGTGCGTCCGGACGGCGGCCTTGACGACCTCGTCGATGTCGAGGTCCATCGCCTCGCGCCGGCCCAGGAGCCGGCCGGTCGGGTGGCCGATGATCGTCACGTACGGGTTTTCCATCGCCTGGATCGTGCGGCGGGTGACCTTCGCGCGGTCTTGCCCCATGCCCATGTGGATGCTGGCGACGACGAGGTCGCACTCGGCCAGCACCTCGTCGGGGTAGTCGAGCGTTCCGTCGGAAAGGATGTCGCATTCGCAGCCGGCCAGGATCGTGATGCCCTTGAGCCGCCGGTTCAGCGCGCGAATTTCGCGAATCTGCCGGAGCAATCGCTCGGCGGGCATCCCGTTGGCGATGGCCTGGCTTGGGGAGTGGTCGCATATCGCGATGTATTCGTAGCCGCGTTTCTTCGCGGCGGCGGCCATCTCCTCGATCGTATGGCGGCCGTCGCTGTACGTCGAGTGCATGTGCAGGTCGCCGCGGATGTCCTCCAGAGCGATCAGCGCCGGGAGCGAGTCGGCCCGCTCCACCTCGCCCCGATCCTCGCGGAGCTCGGGTTCGATGAACGGCAGGTCGAGCTTCCGGTAGATGCCGGCCTCGTCCCTGCCGGCGATCTGCCGGTCCCCGTCGAACAGCCCGTACTCGTTGAGCTTCCACTTTTTTCTGGCGGCCAGCTCGCGGAGGCGGATGTTGTGCTCCTTGCTGCCCGTGAAATACTGGAGGGCCGCCCCGAACGATTCGGCGGGGACCACCCGCAGATCCACCTGGAGGTCGCCGCCCGCGGGCGTCTCGACAAGGACCGTGCCCTTCGTATCGCCGGCGGCCCGCACGGCTTTGACCATCGCCAGCGTGGTGAACGTCCGGATCACGTCCTCGCCGCGGGGGCTGGTGCAGAGCAGGTCCACATCGCCGATCGTTTCGCGGCCGCGACGAAGCGAACCGGCGATCTCGACGCACGGGAGGCCGGCAGCGGCCTTGAGGGATTCGGCCAGGGCGCTGGCGACCGGCCAGGCAATTCCGAGCGGCGTGCGGCCGGCACTGCGCTCGAGGAACTCGATGCCCTGGCGGATGTTCTCGACGCTCTTGGCGCCGAAGCCCGGCAGCTCCGCGAGCTTGCCGGAGTCGATGGCCTTCTTGAGGTCGTCGAGGCTTTCCACGTGGAGCTTTTTCCAGGCGGCCTGGATCTTCTTGGGGCCCAGACCGGGTATCTGCAGGAGCGCGGGCAGACCCTGGGGCACCGAGGCGAGCAATTCGGCGTGTTTATCGATCCGGCCCTCTTTGACGTACTGGGCGATCTTCTGCGCCGTGCTCTTACCGATGCCCGGCACGGAGTCGAGCTTCCCGGCCGCCAGCAGGTCCGCGACATCCTCCGTCAGCCCTTCCACGGCGCGGGCCGCTTTGCGGTAGGCGCTGACGCGGAAGGGATCCTCGCCCTTGAGCTCCAGGAGGTCCGCAATCTGAGCGAAGATGTTCGCCAGCTCTCGATTCGCCATGTTCCGTCCGTTCGTCCGCGCCGTACCGGATGGCCCTCCGCCCGTACCTGCGGCTTAATGGCCGGCTGCCCGGCCGTAAATTGACACTCGGACAACCCTTCCTCTATCATAGCCGCACGTTTCGGATAGCGGGAGAGAGGGAAAGGGAGCAGATTCCGAAAGCCGGGCCGGGCCGCCGGGGACTTGGCATCCCTCGACACCGAGCGCAGGTTCGTGGTGGGTTTTCCATATGGGCAAGACGCTCGCCGAACTCGCATCCTGGTTGACCGCTCGCGGGCTGCCGAGCCGCGTGGACGGCGATGCGGACGTGGCCATCGCTTCGGTCAACACGCTTGAGGACGCGGGCGAGGGCGAGATCAGCTTCCTTGCGAACCCCAAGTACGAGCGCATGGTCGGCCAGACGCGGGCATCGGCGGTCGTGGTGAAGGACGACTTCGTTCCGCCACGGCCGATGAACCTGCTGCGCACAAAGGATCCCTACGCCGCGATCACGATGCTCATCGTGGAGATCCACGGGTACCGCCGGCATCCGCAATGGGGCATTCATCCGCGGGCGAACGTCGCGAAGACCGCCCGCATCGGCGAGGGGGCGAACATCGGTCCCGGGGCGTGCATCGACGAGGATGTCGAGATCGGCCGGCGGGTCACGATTTACCCCGGATGCTACGTGGCGCGGGGCTGCCGGCTGGGCGACGACGTGGTCCTCTACCCCAACGTGGTGCTCTACGACGGCACGATCCTGGGGCATCGCGTCGTGATCCATGCCGGGACGATCCTCGGCGAAGACGGCCTGGGCTATGCCCCGCTCAACGGCAAGTGGCTCAAGATTCCGCAGGTGGGCCGCGTGATCGTCGCCGACGATGTCGAGATCGGCGCGAACTGCACGATCGACCGGGCCACCCTCGGCCAGACGAGCATCGGGGCGGGCACGAAGTTCAGCAACCTGATCGCCATCGGTCACGGCGCCAAGATCGGCGAGGATTGCATGTTCGTCGCGCAGGTCGGGCTGGCCGGGTCCGTCACGGTCGGCCGGCGGGTCACCATGGCCGGGCAGGCGGGCGTCGTCGGGCATGTGTCGATCGGCGACGGGGCCACGGTGGCCGCGAAGGCCGGCGTGACGCACGACGTGGAGCCCGGGATCACGGTGCTTGGGGCGCCGGCCGTGCCGATCCAGAAATGCAAACGCCAGGTGGCCCTGATCCAGCACCTGCCCGAGCTGAAGCGGAAGGTCAAGAGCCTGGAAGAGGAACTCGCGGCGCTGCGAAAGCTGCTGTCGCAGCCGCAGTGCGGCGATCAGTAGACCCGGTTCGGGTTCGGGTATCGAACCGCAAGCCGCCCACGCCTGAGGCCCGACACCCGAAGCCCGAGGCACGGAATGTCAAGCGGTCGAATCGGTCTCATCGCCGGCGCGGGGCGTTTTCCGTTCCTCGTCGCGCAAGGGGCGCGGCAGGCGGGACACGAGGTGGTGGTCGTCGGACTCCGCGGGCTTGCCGACCCGTCCCTGCGGGAGCTGGCCGATCGCTTCTACTGGTCCGGCGTCGTGCGGCTCGGGCGGTGGATCCGGATCTTTCGCCGCGAGGGCGTCTCCCGCGCGATCATGGCCGGGTCCGTCCGGAAGCGCGAGATGTACGGCCGCTTCCGCCTGCTGCGATACCTGCCCGACTGGACGACGATCCGGCTCTGGTTCTTCGTGGCGGCGGACAAGCGGAACGACACGCTGCTCCGCGCCGCCGCCGACGAGATGCAGCGAAAGGGCGTTACCTTGAGCAACAGTGTCGAGTTTTGCGCGGATCACCTCGCCCGCCCGGGCGTCATGACGCGATTGCAGCCCTCCGCCGCGCAACGCAAGGACGCGGAGTTCGGCTGGCGGATCGCCAAGGAGATCGGGCGTCTGGATATCGGTCAGGCCGTCGCCGTCAAGGAGCAGGAGGTCATCGCGGTCGAGGCGATCGAGGGAACCGACGACATGATCCGCCGCGCCGGGGCGTTGTGCCGTTCCGGCGGCTGGACGCTCGTGAAGGTCGCCAAGCCGGATCAGGACATGCGGTTCGACGTACCGACTGTCGGGGTCAACACGATCGAAAACCTGCATGCCAACGGCGCCGGCATGCTCGTCATCGAGGCCGGCAAGACGCTCATGGTCGATCGCGAGAAGGTAATTGCGGCGGCGGACCGGCTTGGGATCGTCGTCCTGGGCTCGTAACGGGGGGCGGGCGTCCCGCCGGGGGAACCCGGCGTGCAGGGTACGCACCCCCGGGAACCATCGCGCTGCCGGGCCGCCCCACGCCCGCCGTGAGGATTCGGAGCCGCGGCAGCGCAGGAGATCAATTCATGCGAACCGGCGGTTCTGTTCTTCTCGTGTTGACTGTCCTCGCGAGCGGCGCGTTCGGCGAACAGCCCGCCCGCGTCGAAAAGAAGCTCATCGAGTTCGGCTGGGACGAACCCGATACGGCGTTCATGCGGGAACACCGCGAGCAGATGGAACGATCGCCGTTCGACGGGTGCGTCTTCCACATCAATTACCGCAAGCCCGACGGCAAGAGCGGCACATTCACCTGGCAGGGCTGGGGCCGCGAGGCCTTTACCGAAGCCGACGTGCGGGGCGCGATCGAGGACCTCAAGGCGACGTCGTTTCGGCGGTTCCGGCACAACTTCCTGCGGTTCAACGTGACGCCGGGCGACGTGGACTGGTTCGATGATTTCGCCGCCGTGCTGGGCAACGTGAGGCTGGCGGCGCTCGTGGCGAAGGAAGGCGGGTGTCCCGGGCTGCTGTTCGACATCGAGCAGTACAACGGCCCGCTCTTCAGCTACGGCAAACAGCGGGATGCGAAGACGAAGTCGTGGGAGGCGTATGCGGAACAGGCGCGGCGTCGCGGCCGCGAAGTGATGGAGGCGATGCAGGCGGGATACCCGGGTCTCACGGTGTTCCTCACGTTCGGATACTGCCTGCCGTGGTCGGAGACGGACGGCCTCAAGCGGCCGCTCCGCGACGGCGCGTACGGGCTGCTCGCGCCCTTCCTCGACGGAATGCTCTCGGCCGCCGAAGGAAAGACGCGGTTCATCGACGGCTGCGAGTCGGCCTACAGCTACTTCGAGGCGAAGAAGTTTCGGCGTGCGGCGCGGCTGATGCGCGAGGATGTCCTCGCGATGGTCGCGGACCGCGAGCGGTACCGGCGGTTCTTCTCGATCTCCTTCGGGTTGTGGCTCGATTACGACTGGCGCAAGGCGGGCTGGAACGCCGACGATCCCGACAAGAACGTGCATACGCCGGCGAAGTTCGAGGCGATCGCGCGGACCGCGCTGGAAACGGCGGACGAGTACGTGTGGATCTACAGCGAGACGCCGCGATGGTGGACGCCGGAGGGCCGGCCGTCGAAACTCCCGGCCGCGTACGATCGCGCCCTGCGTGTGGCGAAACGCTCGGCAACGACAGCCTCTTCGCCGGCCAGGTAGGCCGAAGCGGGCGCCGCTCCCCCCCCACCGGCCCTTCGTGCCGCCGGGCGGCGTCCGGGCGGGCGATTGTCGCCGCGCGGCACCCGCCGGAATGGCCCCTCACGCGATGCCTTCCACGACCGCTTTGGGTACGAACTCCTCGACGTCCTTCATTGCAAAGCGGCACGGTTCGAGACCGACGGCCGAGGCCGTTGCCACCGCCAGCGCATACCGGTAGGAGTCCCGGACGTTGTCGTGCAGGATCTGGCCGGCGATGAAACCGGCCAGGAGGCTGTCGCCGCAGCCCACGGTATTGCGGACCCGCTCGGGCTCGAGCGGCACATGGCCCGCCAGCACGGAATCGGAGATGAAGCAGAATCCTCCGGCCTCGCCACGGCTGACGATCACGGTCTTGACGCGGCGGGCGAGTTCGCGCCCGGCGGCGAGAAGGTCCGCTTCCGTCGTGAGCGGCCGGCCGGCGATCTCGCTGAGTTCCGCGACGTTGGGCTTCATCAGCCACAGCGGCAACGAGGCGGCCGCCCGCAGCGGCTCGCCGGAGGTATCCACCGCGACGCGTGCCCCGGCCGAGATGCAGATCTCCAGCAGGTCCACGAACTGCTCCGGGCTGATCCCCTCCGGCACGGCCCCGGAGAAGACCACGATGCTGCCCTCGCGGCACATCAGGCTGAGCTTCTTGCCCAGGCGGATGCGATGCATGTCGCTGATCACGAAGCCAACGTCGCGAATGTGCGTCTCGATGTGTGCGACCGGGTCCACGATCGTGATGTTTTCGCGGGTGGGGGCGGGCAACGGAAGAAACTGCGCCTGCACCCGCGCGGGATCGAACGCTTTCTCGAAGAACTCCACCTCCTGCTCGCCGAGGAAGCCCGTCGCGATGTTCCGGACCCCCAGCGTGGCCAGCGCGCGGGAGACGTTTACCGCCTTGCCCGCCGGCGTCCGCGAGACCAGCCGGCCGCGCTGATGCTCCCCGATCGCGAAGTGCGGCACCTCCATGATCCGGTCAATCGCCGGATTCAACGAGACGGTGATTACAAGAGGCGTCTGGGCCATTTATCGGTCGCGCTCCGCCACCTGCTCCTCGCGCCGGATGAGCAGCGCGAGGGCCTCCTCGGCGGCGTCCGTTCCGCGGAGGGCGTCGACGGTCTCCTTGTCCAGCATCCGGACCAGCCGCGCCAGCACCTGCAAGTGCTGGCGGTCCTCGTGGCTGCAGATCAGGAAGAACAACTGCGTCAGCACCCCGTCGGGCGAGCCGAACGGCACGCCCTGGGGCACGCGGGCGAGGCAGATGAACGGCTCGGCGGAGACGTACGGCATCGGTTGGCGGGGGTGCGGGATGGCGACGCCGTTGGGCAGCGCCGTCGAGCACATCTCCTCGCGGGCGTTCACGGCGTCGAGAAGCCCATCCTTGTCGTAGAGAAGATCGGTCCGTTCGGCAAGGGCAACCAGCTCCCGCAGGATCGAGGACCGCGAGCCGGCGCGGACGGACATGTCGATGCCGTCTACGCTCATCATCCCGGTGACAATGTGGGTGGTTCGTTCCTCGGGGTCGTCGGAGGCCATCGCCCGCTCAATGGCGAGCAGGCGCTCCTCGCTCAGCGTCGGCATCTGCTCCTGAAGCCACTCGGTCACGCGGGCGCGGTTGAATCGCCATTTTCCCCCGACCTTTTCGCACGGCAGCTTGCCGCGCTCCGCCAGCCGGGCCACCTCGGCCAGGGGCATGCCGACGTGACGGGCGAAGTCCTCCAGACTCATGTTTCGATAGGGCATAATCCGGCGGTCGGCGCGGGTCTCGATGCCTCATCCCGACCCTTTCATTCTAGTGTGGAAGCGGTTCCGGACGCCAGAGCGCGCGAGGCTCACCGATCCTTCGCTTCCCGGCCGGGGGCGATCGCGACGTACGGCCGGCCCAGCCATCGCTTGATCAGAACGACTTCGCCCATGTCGTTGCCCTCGATCCGGTGGCCGGCCCACTGAAGCAGATACCCCGCGCCCAGCAGCAGTACCGGCCGCCACCACAACGGCCACTGCCACCGTGAGAACTGGATGCCCGCCAGAACGACCGCCGCGATCGTCAGCGGGATCCCCACCGCGTGCAGCGCGCGCGACGCGGGGTGCTGGTGTCGCTCGAGCCAGTTGCCAAGCCACCCGGGCATGCGGACAACGTACGGCCCTCGCGGCGGGCTTTCAAGCGGGTGCGGCACCCGTTCGGCGCGGGGGCTGCGGCGGGGACGGACCTGCACTATCATCGTCCGGGACCGCGTATGCAATTCGTCATCGACGGGAACAACCTGATGTACGCGTACGCGGAGGTGGCCGGACCTGCGATCGGGCGGCAACACCTCTGCGAGGTAGTCGCGCGCTGGGCCTGCCGATCACCGGCGGCCGTGGTGATCGTCTTCGATGGGCCTCCTCCTCCGTCGGGCGTGCGGCGGCAGATGCAGTACGACGCGCTCGAGATCCTTTTCAGCGAGGGCCGCACGGCGGACGAGGTCATCGAGGACCTCGTGGAGCGGGCCGCCTCGCCTTCGAACGTCTGCATCGTGACGAGCGACCGCGCCCTGGCGGCCGCCGGACGACATCGGCGATGCCGCTGGATCCGATCGCAGGACTTCGTGCGGATGCTGGCGGCCCCTCCGGCGCCGCCGCCTGCCAAGCCGGCGGGCCGGAGCGAGAAGCCCGAAACGCAGGCTCCGGGCGAGGTCGACGCATGGCTCCGGCAGTTCGGCCTCCCCACCGACGATTCGGACGACCCGAGCGACCTCATGAAGTGGTGGTAATCGGCGCCCGGCATCGTCACTCCGCCTTGCCGGTCCGCCCCCCGATCCGACACCCGGCGATCTTCAACGGCTCGATCCGGCGCCGTATGATGTCGCTCCGCCTGTCCGCGCCCGGGCAGGGTTTCAAAACACGGAGGCCCCATGCGACGACCGGCAATCCTGACAACGGTTCTTTGGATCGCGGCTGTTCGGCTCGACGCCGCGGCGCCGGCGACGGCGCCGGAAGGCACGCTCGCGCCGGAGGATTTTGCCATCCTCCCCTGGGGCGGCACGCGGCCCGACCCGGGTATCCTGCGCGAGATCCGTGAATGCGGATTCAACCTCGCCGGATTCGTGCCGCCGGAGGGACTCGACGCCGTCGCTGCGGCGGGACTCAAGTGCATCGTCTCCGGCAGTCACACGCACGTCGGCGACGACCAGGCGAAGCTGGATGACGCCGAGATTGCCCGCCGCGTCAAGGAGCTTGTGGATCGCGTCGCCGGGCATCCTGCCGTCTTCGGCTATTACCTTCGCGACGAACCGAACGCCACCCTTTACTCGGGGCTTGCTCGCTGGGCGGCCGCCTATCGCAAGGCCGACCCCCGCGCCGTACCGTACATCAATCTGTTTCCCAACTACGCCTCCCCCGCCCAGTTGGGCGTGCGTACATACGAGGAGTATGTCGAGTCGTTCATCCAGATCGTCAAGCCGCCCTTCGTCAGCTACGACCACTACGCACTGATGGACGACGGGTCGCTGCGCCACGGGTACTTCCAGAACCTCGAAACGGTCCGGGCCGCCGCCCTGCGGCACAAACTGCCGTTCTGGAACATCGTGTTGTCGAACGCGCACTTCCGCTACGCGGAGCCGACGGAGGCCGGCCTGCGCTTCCAGGTTTACACAACGCTGGCGTACGGCGGGCGCGGCATCAGTTGGTTCACCTACTTCACGCCGAACAGCGGCAACTACCGCCTCGCACCGATCGACCCGTTCGGCCACAAGACGCCCACGTGGGACATGCTGCGCCGCGTGAATCTGCAGATCCACAAGCTCGCCCCCGTGTACTGCAAGCTCACAAGCGTAAACGTATTTCACGTGCCGGACGTGCCGGCGGAGTGCCAAGGCGCCACGAGCAGCCGGCTCCTCGATGAGGTCTCCGGCGGCCGCTTCGTCGTCGGTGAGTTTGAGGGGCCCGACAAGCAGCCGTACGTGATGGTCGTCAACAAGAGCCTTCGCGACTCCGCCGCCTTCTCGCTACGGTTCAAGTGGCCCGGCCGGATCATGCAGGTAAACGCGTATACCGGCTCGGTTCAGCCGTGGGCGGGCGAGAACAACTGGCTCGCGCCCGGCCAGGGCATGTTGCTGTGCCTGCAGAAGTGAGCGAGGCCGTCGTCCGCAAGTATCACGCACTCCGGCGTTACTCGGCGCTGCGCGTTTCGCTCTTCGCCTCCCACGTCGTCGCGTACAGTTTATACAGATCGGCGATGCGCGCCTGCTCCGCCGTGCCGCGGTGCACAATCACCCGGTAGCACAGGTGCAGCGGCTTGTCCTTGTGCAGCGCAACGAATTCCAGGCCGGGGTACGACACATTGAGCACGCCATAGAGCCGCAGCAGCCACGGCGGCGGCGAATCGGGATGCGTGGGCGGCGTGAGGATGGCCACGCCGCTACGTCCACCTTTCGTTGCCCCGGGAAAGTCGCCCGACGCATCCGCCCACAGCGCCCGCGTGAGTACGCCGTCCTTCGCGAACGGCTTGCCGTCCGCCACGACGCGCACCGTCCGCGGCGCCGGCCAGCGAAGCGTAAAGCCGCCGTAGCCCTTGTGGAGCACCTCGGTCCCCGCCATCGTCAGGCCATCGACCAGAGCGTACAGCTCCAGATCCACGTCAATCGCCTGGTAGTCGGCCGACGCCGTAAACGCGCTGCCGAAGACCCGCAGCGTCACCACCTCGCGCACCACTCGCTCGGGCGTGGCCATGGCCTTTGTCTGATAGTCCCAGAAGCCCTCCGCCGTCAGCGTCGCGAGCACCGGGCCGCTCTCGCGCCGGATGACCCGGCCGAGGCGATAGCGCATGTCCTTCCGTTCCCACCAGTTCCCGAGCGTCTGCTCGCCGCGCCGCAGCCGGGGCCACGCCCAGAACAGCCCACGATGGTGAAGGTGGTCGCCGGGGGCATACTGAGTAAAGGTCTCGCCGTCGAGCCCGCACAACGGGTGGATGAAACCGACCACGGCGTTCGGGTCGGCCCGCCCGTCGAGGTCCCTCGGCCCGTGGTTGTAGCGGAGCACCCGGCGCGTGCCGTCGACGAACTCCGTCGCCTGATCGGGTAGCACGTTCAGGCGGACGGGGCCGGGCGCGCGCGACGAAACGGGCGAGAGCGTGATCGTGAGCCGCTTACCGCGGTCGTCCGGCCGGATCGTGATCGGGAGCCACAGGGTGCCGCGCCCGAGCGGCTCGCCGCTTGCGTCGAGGTCGGGGACAAACTCTGCCGGGGTGCCGGCCGGTACGGCCCCGCCGGCCTCAAGCCGGTCGCACGCCGCCGAGGCACGGGGCGACGCCCCGCCGAGGTCGCGGCGAATCCCGATGACCGCAGGCAGATCCGTCGGCGCGTCTGCCGGCACGCGGACCGTGATGGACTCGGCATAGACAGAGGTCGCAGCAAAGAGAATCCCAAGACACGCGATAAGCACCGAAACGCAAGATCGCCGCATGATTGCTCCTCGGTAAGCAATGCCGGAGACAGGGCCTGACGCTGGCCGATGCCCCCCGGCAGACACGCCGCGCTACTGCCCGGACGATGCCGGCCGACTTGTCGGCGAGGCCGCCGGCAACGCAACGCCCAACTTCCGCGCCTGCTCTACACAGGCCGGGCTCGTGCACAATTCGTCGAATCGCCGCAGGGCGGCGGCCGCGACGGCCGCGTCGCCCTCGGCCTGCAGCAGCCGGGCCACCACGTAGTATGGCCACGGCTCCTCCATCCTTGCCTCGCCGTAGATGGAAAGCGCCTGACGCATGAGCCGCCGCAAATCGAGATACGCGGGCACGCCGCGATCGGGCGGGGCGTTGGCCCACGCTACCGCCGGCGCCGGGTCGCCGCCCGCCAGCGCGACCATGGCCATCGTCATGTGGGCGATCGCCGTCGCCGGCTGGGTCTTCGACTTCAGCGCTGCTGTTGCGTGCGTCCGCGCTGCGTCCCATTGCATGCCGAGCGCGCACGTCCACGCATACGCCGCTTCGAGATCGGCCGCGTTGGGTTCGCGCCCCCGGGCCGCCTCCCAGATCACCCGTGCGAGCGCCCACTGTCCCTGCGCGACAAGCCCTTCGCTCGCCGTCCACAGCGCGGCCCGACCGGCGCCCGCACCAAGAAAGCGGTCAAGACAGGCCCTCGCCTCGGCCTCGCGGCCCGTCTTTGCGAGCAGACCGGCGAGGTTGGCCGCCGCCGTGCTCGCCTGCGGATTGACCGCCAGCGCCCGGCGATACGCGTCCATCGCTTCCTCGATTCGGCCGGCGTTTTGACAGCACACGCCGAGGTTCGTCCATGCCGCCCAGTTCTCCGGCATCCACTTGACGAGCCGTTGCAGCCGCGCCCGCGCGGCCGCATCGCGACCGCGGCTGAGATCGATCTCGGCCAGGGCCAGGGCGGCCGCCGCGTCGTATGGATTGTCGGCCAGGATGCGCTCGTACAGAGCGGCGGCCTCGTCGAGACCTCCGACCCGCCGAAGGACGCTCGCCAGGGCCGCGCTTGCCGCCGGATAACCCGGCTGCCGCTCCAGCGCCTGCCGGTACGCCGCCATCGCCTCATCGATCATGCCGGCCTTTTCGTACACCTGTCCGAGCCGGTAGCACGCCCCGCCCTCCTTCGGGTCCGCGCGTACGGCCGCCTGCAGCGACTGGATCGCCTCCGCGTGCATGCCCATCTGCGACTGGCAGAGGCCGATGACCTGATACGCCCGCGCCGTCATGCTCTTGGGATGTTTCGCCAGGTCTCGCCGCGCCGCCTCGATGGCCTCCGCGTAGCGCCCCTGCCGGTGATACTCCCACGCCAGCCGCGTCGAGAGTCCCGGGGTCTCGGGGTACAGCGCGGCGATGCGCGTGAGGTTCGCGATGTCGTCGCGGTAGAACGAGGCGACGCGCCAGCTCACGGCCGTCAACCCGATCAGGCATACGACTCCGCCGGCCCGTAGCGCCCGCGCTGCGGCCGCGCCCTGCCCCGCCAGCCGCCGATACACGAATACCGCGAACGCCGCCGTCATCCAGAACAGACCCACGTTCGGAAGGTACGCGTATCGCTCCGCCGCCAGCACGTTCCGCGACGGCACGAGCGGCAGCGTCGCCGCCACCGTGGCGAGGAACCACGCCAGGCCCATCGCGCCGACCCGCGACCAGCGCAGCGAGACCCCGACGACGACCAGCACCGCCGCCACCGTGATCGCCCCCGAGATCGCGCCCGGGTGCGACCACGTCACGAGCGGGGCCGCCGGATGGAAGCTCGCCAGGCCAGCCGGCCACACGAAGTGTCGAAAGTACCATCCGAGGGCCAGGAGCGTCCGGGCGATCCGCGAACCGTGCAGCGCCTCCGCCCCGGCGGCGAGGAAGTGCATCCGGCTCGTCAGCCGCATGTCGAGGATCGCGAAGCCGATCGTGATGACCGCGCACGCCGCCACGAGGCCCCACCACGCCGGGCGCGGGCGCATCCGCCTCGCCAGCGGCAGCAGCACCATCAGCACCGGCAGTCCGATCTGCACCTTGCTCGCCATCGCCAGCACGACGCACGCCATGCCCAGCACGGCCGGCCACAGCCGCGGCCGCTCCAGCCACACCTCGAACGCGTTGAGCGCCGCCAGACAGAAGAGCGCCGAGAGCGAGATCATCCGCCCGTTGATCCACGCCGTGGGTTCGACGGCCATCGGATGTACCGCGAAGAGAAGCGCCGCGACGAGCGCGACCCGCGGGTCTTCATGCAGCCGCCGGATCAACCACCAGACGAGCATCGCGCTGAGCGCATGAATGAGCAGATTCGTCAGGTGAAACAGCCAGGCGGCCGCCTCCGCGCTTTCGCCCGCTGAGACGAGCCCGATCGCCCGTGCCACGGCGAAATCGACGGCGAAGCTCAGCAGCGGCACCGGCTGGTAGAGATCCCGATGCGGCCTGAGCGTGAGCAACTCCCGCGCGTGTTCGAGCGACGGATGATTGACCGGGGCGAAGTTCAGCACGAACTGCCGGTCGTCGCCGGAGAGGAATCCCCCGCGCAGCGCCGGCAGCCCGGCGATCATCGCGACGACGAATACCGTGGCGGCGAACACACGGGTTCGGGACGTTGCGGAAGCTCTGGCGGAGGGCAAGGCGTCACCCACGAAGGAACACGGCACCCACGCCATGTCACTATACGGGCGCCTCTTTCAACGGGCAACGCAGCCGGGGCCTGCCCATTCATGATCGGGCAGACCCGCTGCTCCCATGCGCTTGCAAGCGGAGCCGCGACATGAGGCGACGCGCGGGCTCGTATTCGTCTTTCTCCCGGAGTAGCACGAGACCGCGCCCGCATCTCTCCGCCCCTGAGGTAAGCCGAATCCGCCGGGTCGTCCTCCCAGTCGATTCGCGAGTGGGCGTTGATTCTTAACCATGCGGACCCTAGCATAAAAGGCGATGGGGCGTTTTCTGGGCATCGCGTTGGCTGTGTGGTCGCTGGTTGCCATGCCGGGCGTCTGCCTTTCGGGGTGGATGAGCGATGCATGCGTGTGCGGCGAACCCGGATGCGGCGGGAGCCATGACTCCTGCCCGGGTGGACACGGCTGCCCCGACGATCCCTGCTCTGTTCAGGCCGTCCGTTCGGGCGATCAGGACGACATGCCCGGGGCCGACTTCCTCCCGACCGTCGCACTCACCGATCCGGTGTTTCCCGGCGGCGCGAACCCGGCATCGACCGCGAACAGGTCGGTTCCGCTCACTTCCTTCGCGGCTTCCGCGGACCTTGTGCCCGGCATTACGCCGCTCCTTCTTTGAGCTTCCCGTCATCGCGGGTCCTCTTCTTCTTCGCTGTTGCTCCATGCGCAGGCCATGACCGGGGAACGTCCGGCCGTTCGTCTGACGCCGGGCCTCGACGGATATACGGGAGATGCCAACATGAACAAATCGTTTCTACTCGGCGCCGCGATCGTGCTGCCACTGGGTTTGCTTGTCGGCGGAGCTGCTACCCACTACTGGCTTCAGCGGCGCGCCGACGAAGTCCATTCGCAGGCAGAACAGAGCGCCGTGGGCGCGGACGCGCACGCCCGGCATGAACATGCCGGCCCGGCCGCGCAGTCGCGGCGCGATGCACGCGACGGACACGACCAGCACGAAGACGGCAAGGTCAAGCTCTCCGACGAGGCCATGCGGGAGTTCGGCGTGGAAACGGCCGTGGCCGCCGGCGGCACGCTTCAGAAAACGCTTAAGCTGCCCGCGGAAGTCGTGCTCAACGCGGATCGTGTCGCCCACATCGTGCCGCGCGTCTCTGCCGTCGTTCGCGAGGTTCGCAAGAGCGTCGGCGACAGAGTGGACGCGGGCGAGGTGCTGGCGGTCATGGAAAGCCGGGAGCTGGCCGAGGCAAGGGCGGCGGACCTTTCGGCGGAGGCCCGGCTGAGGCTCGCGGAGAACACGTTCAAACGGGTTGAAGGACTGGTGGCTCAGAAGATCTCGCCACAGAAGGACTATTTCGAGGCCCAGCAGAAGCTGGAGGAGGCCCGGATCCAGCACCGCGAGACCGAGGCAAAGCTCCAGGCGCTGGGCGTTCCCCACGATCAGTTGACCGCACCCCCGGACGACAAGGATGGCGCCTTCTCGCGCTACGAGATCAAGGCGCCCTTCCCGGCGACCGTCGTGGAGAAGCACGCCGCCCTCGGTGAAGTTCACGACGCCACGAGCGACATGTTCGTCCTGGCGGACCTGTCCACGGTCTGGGTGGACATCACGATCTACCCCCAGGACGCCGCCCGCGTCCGCGTGGGCTCCCGGGTGCGCCTGACCGCGCCGGGACCGGACGGCAGGGCCGTCACGGCCGATGGAACGATCTCGTACGTCAGCCCGGTCCTGCGCGAATCCACGCGGACGGGCCTCGCCCGCGCGGTGATCGCCAACGACGCGCAGCTCTGGCGACCGGGGCTGTTCGTCACGGCCGAGATCATCGTCGGGGAGGAGGCGGCGGCCGTCCTGGTCCCCAACGATGCCATCCAGACGATTGAGAACCAGCCGGTGGTGTTCGTGGCGGAGGAGGACGCGTTCGCGAAAAGGGCCGTGATCCTCGGCGGGAGTGACGATGCCCGTTCGCAGGTGCTCTCGGGGCTCAAGCCCGGCGAGCGGTACGTGTCCAAGGGGGCGTTCATCCTCAAGGCGGAGCTGGGCAAGGGCACCGGCGAACACGAGCACTGAGAGGCTTTGATGATCACACGCATTCTCCGGTTCGCGATTCACCAACGCCTGCTGATGATCCTGGCGGGCATCGCCCTGGCGGCGTTGGGGGCGTGGAACTTCACCCGTCTGCCGATTGACGCGGTGCCGGACATCACCAACAAGCAGGTCCAGATCAACACGGCGGTCACCGGGCTTTCGCCCGTGGAGATCGAGAAGCAGATCACCTTCCCCATCGAGTGGGCCATGCAGGGCATTCCAGGGGTCGCGGAGATACGCTCCGTCTCGTTCTACGGCGTCTCCCAGGTGACGGTGATCTTCGATGACGACGTGGACCTCTACCGTGCGCGGCAACTGGTCAACGAGCGGCTCGCGGAGGCCAAGGAGAGCCTGCCGCCGGGCGTCGGCGCACCATTCATGGGGCCGATCTGGACCGGGCTGGGAGAGATCTACTTCTGGAGCGTGGATGCCGTCGGGCCCAAGCCGGACGGCACGCCGTACACACCGATGGATCTGCGAACGATCCAGGAATGGATCATCAAGCCGCAGCTTCGCTCGATTCCCGGCGTGACGGAGATCAACACCATCGGCGGCTACGAGAAGCAGTTCCACGTCACGCCGGACCCGATGAAGCTGATCGCCTACGGCCTGAGTTTCCGCGATGTCATGGAAGCCCTGGCCACCAACAATGCCAATGTGGGCGGCGGCTACATCGAGCACAGCGGGGAGCAATACACGATCCGCTCTGAAGGCCAGATCCGCAGCCTGGAGGACATCGGCAACATCAAGCTGGGTACGCACGACGGCGTGCCTTTCTTCGTAAGGGACGTGGCGGAGGTGGGCCTCGGCAAGGAACTGCGAACCGGCGCCGGAACCGCGAACGGTCACGAGGCCGTCCTCGGCACCGCCATTCTGCTTTACGGCGAGAACAGCCGCACGGTGTCGCATCGCGTCGGTCAGAAGATCGCCAAGGTCAACAAGGCCCTGCCGGAGAACGTCAAGATCACGACGTTGTACGATCGCACCTACCTCGTGGACGCCACGCTGAAGACCGTCCGCGAGAATCTCACGCAGGGGGCCTTCCTGGTCGTCGTCGTCCTTTTCCTTCTGCTCGGCAATGTCCGTGCCGCCCTCATCGTGGCCCTCGCGATTCCCCTCTCCATGCTCTTTGCCATTACGGGAATGGTGCAGGGCCGAATCAGCGCCAACCTGATGAGCCTGGGGGCGATCGACTTCGGCATCATCGTGGACGGCGCGGTCGTGATGATCGAGAACATCGTCCGACGGGTCTCGAAGCGCCGGCACGAACTGGGGCGCGCGCTCACGGAGGGCGAGCGCGTTCGGATCGTCGAGGAGGCGGCCGTCGAGGTCGGACGACCGACCGTGTTCGGCGTCGCCATCATCATGATCGTGTATCTGCCGATCCTGAGCCTCTCGGGCGTCGAGGGGAAGATGTTCAAGCCGATGGCCGAGGTGGTGCTCCTCGCCCTGGCCGGCGCTCTGTTGCTGACGTTCACGATCGTGCCGGCATTGGCGACGCTGCTCCTGCGCGGCCGGATGGCCGAGGAGGAGTTCTTCCTGGCCCGGTGGGCAAAGGCCCTGTACGCACCCGTCCTTCGTCTGGCGCTTCGTGTGCGCTGGGCGGTGGTGCTCGGCGCCGTGGCC
>Ga0272448_1003803_pt1 | contig 17657 bp, 30 predicted proteins | sample YNPCB0191_FD_202220 | JGI IMG/M metagenome (GOLD analysis project Ga0272448, IMG submission 202220) | Hot spring sediment microbial communities from Yellowstone National Park, WY, United States - YNP-CB-019-1 | ecosystem: Environmental > Aquatic > Thermal springs > Hot (42-90C) > Sediment... | reverse complement strand
GTCGTATCTAATTCAACTTTTGCTATTTTTATTTTTTAATTCACACACGTGTGTGTTTTTGTTTTTCTGTTTTTGTTTTTCAATATTATATTTTCTTATTATTGAACAAAATTTTTAACTTCGTCTCTCCAAGGTAAATCTGGCAAAAATGGATAAATATTTTTTGCGCAATATTGATAAATACTATTACAATATTCTTCTCCTAATTGTTTTCTTATTTGTTCAATCACAATATCTATAATCCAGAATATTATTGTTTTGTGTTGCCTTTCTATAGCGAAAGCTTTGTTGAAGTAAGTATCTAAATAAATTGACTGTATTTTATAAAAGAGTGATGCTGGATTTGTATGTTTTAACGAAAGTTTAGAAGCTATATTTGAAACAATAATTAATTTTCCAGAATTTATATATTCTTGAACTTTCTGATTCTGAGTGGAACGATGAACGAAACCAAATGGCGGTTTAAGAGATATTAAAAGCATTTTCAGAATTTTTATTAAGTCGTTCACTTTCTCTTCTGGTTTAATTAATTCATTTATTGCTGGTAATCCGTAGTTTGCTACTAACTGTTCATATTTACTTCTTGGAATTACTATTTGGTCTTCACTTACAGGTTTTGTTTCAATCAACTTCTGTAAAGTCTCTTTTTCTACTGCAACTTTATCTCCACTTGTAATGGATTGAGCTATATTTGCAATTTCTTTTGGAACAACTGTATGACCGGCGGGAATAGATGATGAAGCGATTTTTTCTACTTGTTCTTTATCCATTACGACTTGCTCATTTGACACTGGCACTAATGTTTTTCCTTCTTCTAAAACTTTTACTATGCCTTGTCCAATTTCTATTTCTAACGCTTTCTTTAATGAAACTTTACGTTCTTCTTCTATTTTTTTAATAAGCTCTTTAGTTTCAAGAGTTTCTTGAGGATAAAGTTTATGATACAAATCAAAAACATTAGTGTTTGGACGTTCAATTGCACATGGAGGCAAAGCACTTAACAAAATCTTTATTTGGTCAGCTTCAGGTCCAAATTTCATTATAACCATGTGTTGCTCAAAGAAAAAGCGACTCTTAACTAACATTTTTAAGTTCATTTGCATTTCTTCATTAGGAATATCTCCAAAAGCATAATCAATATCCCTATCATTTGTAGTATGAAATATCATTAATGCTCCTTGTTGTGACGGAAACTGTGTTTTTAATTGTCCGGGCATCTGAGTTAACGCTATGACATACATTCCTAAACCTCTAAATTGCAATACTAAGTCTGAAACATCAATTGCTGAACCGTATTTCTCAGATGAGAATAAGCCACCAACCATCTGTTGCGAAGGCACAACTTTTTGTGCTTCATTTAAATAAAAGGCTATTTTTATCGAGGGATTCTTTGATTTATAAAACATCCAACTATAAATCCACCATTTATTTATCAAATATGCAGTATATTCGTCAATGTGTCCTATATACATTTGTATAAAAAGAGGATACTTAACTAATTCATCAAAATCAATTACAGTACTAACTTTCCCACTACTTATAAGTTCAGACGATAACACAAGCGAAGAAAGCGTTTTGCGAACAAGAGATAACTCAAACTCATATTTTCTTTCGAATTCCATATCTCCTATTTTCTCTTTAATCCACAAATAATTTTGTTTTTGTTCTATCAACCGTTTAAGATAATATCGTAAATTATTTAAGTCCCAATCATCAGTAGCAACATTCTTTATTATTAAATCTGTAAATTCTATTACGTCTCTTTCTGGAGCTTTACCAAACAACAATGGATATGCGTGTGGCTTTCCAGCTAACGATTTTAATGGTATAGTGAACAATTTACAACATTTAGGAAGATATTTAGGAAGCAAATTTTTGTTCATGTATGGGATAAGAATTATACTATTTATTTTTTCTGGAAAACATTTTTGAATTTTTGTCAATTTTTCAAACTCTTTCTTATAGTATTTTTCATTTAAAGGCATTATCGTATAAACCATCTCTTGAGCTCTTTCAACATTTAAACTTATGTCTATAACAGTATAATTGTTGTTTACAAACATTCTTATAAAATTAATCCCCATTACCGTCTTTCCGCCTCCAGATTTTCCTATTCCGAACAATATTGCAGTATTTTCCAAATCTTTTGGAGTTAATGTGTATGGTGAAATTTCGAGTTCTAACTCTCTAAGTCTTTCTCCGAACTTCATTTGCTCTAATATGCCAACTAACAAGTCATAGTTTATCTCAAACCCAATTAAATTCTTTCTCTCATATTCTGTCAGATTTTTTTCACCTGAAATTCTGTAAGTGATTGGTTCTTCTTCCTCTTCTGCACCTTCTTTTTCTTTTCTTTGTTTTTCAATCATATCTTTTATTGCATTAGTTCTATCATAAGCTTCAACTGATATTCTTTCTAACTCACTCATTAAAGAAAGACTAAGTTCAGTCAGTTGAGGAGTAGAAAGAGATTTTAGCAAGTATTTAACAAATCTGTACTGTTCGAACTTTTTAATCAAACTTGCGTTTAAAGAGAGAAGCTCTTTTATTTGCTGATGTCCAATTAGTATTTTAGACGCTGTTTGCAGTAACGTGAAGATATAAGCTTCGCAATTGTTCATCCGTTGCTCAAACTCTGATGATGAATAAAAGGCTCTTGCGAACTCATCAATAATTGGACTCCAAACACGTAAAATACGCTTAAAACAAACATTTGTTGGTTCTATCTTTCTTGATGTTTTTGGAACTTTTGTCTCTGACGTAATCTCATATTCTACGGGCATGATGTTTGATTCTTTTTCTGCAGATAAAGCTTCTAAAAGAGTGTAAACTTCTGCTAAATCTATTAAGTCATTAGCGTAAATGCTAATCCAGATTTCACTTATAATGTCATACAATAATTCTCGAAGTTTCATGTTAATTTTGTTAAGCGTGTATTGTAACCTGTATTCTTGTCTGAGATATGAAAGTGATTCTAAATCCATATCTATTGGTTCGTTAAAGCTAATGTACTTGAAACTTGTGCTTATGTTTTGAGCTATTTCATTTACAATAGCATCTGCATATTCAAACATTTGCACTTCTGTAAGCTTTTTCCTAACGTTAGTCCAATAATCCCACTCTTCTATCAGTTTTAATAGTTTCGGATTTTGCATGTTTATTTGTTTAAAGAAGTTTTTAGCATAAAAACCAAAGTAAATCACGTTCTCTAATGGAAGTTCTCCTTTCCTAAGCTTTATTAGTATTTGTTCAAATTGAGATGCTAAGTAAGAAAGTTTAAATCTTCTAAACCTATATGTTGGAACTTCCATTGCCAATTTCCATCACTTCACTCTGTCTTTGGAGGCGGAGGAAGTCTTAAAGATGTATCTGCACGTCTCATTCCCTGCACTCTCATCCTTGACAGTTCACCTTTCTTCAGTTCAGATGCTCCAGTTACTAAAGCTTCTAAAAATGTAATTAGAGCTTCAACATTGCTTAAAATCATTAGCAAAAGCAATTCTAAACTCCATTGTGTTCCCTCTATTGGACTAGTCACTTTTAGAAAACAATACTCTTCACTTGCAAGAAACCTTGGAGTCTCTGCCTTTAAAATTTGATAAACGTTTAATGTAGCATCAATTAACTTCTTGTTTTCTGTGCTAACTTCTATTATCTTATTGAATATTGTTTCAGGATTCACTTTCACTTCTGTTGTATAAACTGATTCAGGATGCATGCTTAAGATTAAACCATGAGCTTGCTGCATAGAGCATAAAGCTTCCAAAAGTTGACTTCCCTCTTTCTCGCATAAGAGTTTATAAGCTAATTTTCTGCCTATTCTTCCATGAAGATTTAAGGCAAAGTCAGCTATGACTTGTTTTTTTGCAAGAAGTTCTTTCATTACATAGGCAAGTTTGTCTAATTGTTCTTGAGTCATTCAGCCTTCTCCTTTTCTTTCTCTTTTTCTTCTTCAGCCGCTGGGACAGTTGATGGAGGTTTTGGTTTAGCTTCTGGACCATAAACTAATGTTGCCAGTTTCTCCTTTAAAGCTTCAATTTTCGACCTCTTTTCAGTTATTGTTGGAACAAGAGATTTCAACTCTTCTTTAAGAGATTCTGGAACCCCTGGAATTCTTGATACTAAGCCAGCAGCTCTTGAAACTAACGCTAATGCTGACATTATATCACTGCTTAACGATGAGATTGAAGCTGTTGCTTGGTCAAGTCCTTGTTTGTAAATGTCAGATATTTCTTTATATCTGTCCCTTTCAGCTTGAACAATATGTAGGAAAGAAAGTGAAGGAAGTGCATCTAAAACTTTCTCTGTGTAAAGTCCTAAAGCACTTGCTATTAAACTATATTTTTTAATGTTTAAGAACTTTTCTTGTCTATACATTTCATCTTGCAACGGCATGCACATTAAAACTTTCAATTCTCTTTTTCCAATATAATGATATAAATCTTTTCCCCCGTAAGTGACTTCTTTACCCCACATTTCTACTACTGGAAACCCGCTTACCCAAGGAAGTACATTCCAAGCTTTAAACCTCATTTTAGTTCTTTTTGTAGCATACTCTATTGGCGGAGCAAAAGCAAACCAGTAAATGTAAATTCCCTGCGTTAAAGATGCTATTTGATAAACTTTTGGTGGGTTTGTCAATCCAAAATGTATCGCTAATAACAATCTGGCAAGTTCTGCAACGTCTATTTTTTCGCTTTTTGTTAGTTTATTATATTGTTCTGTTAATTTAGGATTATCTATTTTCTTAACTAAAGTGTCAAGGGAAGTTTCAGGATTTGAAGTTGGGTTCGGTATAAGTTGTTTAAGAAACTCATTTACAAGTTTGTAGTATTCGTTTAAGAAGTCCAGATTAATTTCATTGTTTTTCGGTTCAAATTCTCCAGTGTCCACATTATACTTCTTTATTTTTAGTGCTTTTTCTGTCACCATGTCCTTTGGGAGTTCATCTAAAATCCAATCTTTAGCTTTGAAACTTGCTAACATTCCTGCTTCATCGTAGATTTCACAAGCAAAATGCGGCAACTTGTAGATTCCAAACTTCTTTGAGTACTTGAAGTATCTAACTATGAAAAGCGCTGGATAAGTAACTATTAGACACGCTAAAAGTATTCCCCAAAGTGCTCCTGTAGTTCCAAATCCGATTAATGAAGCAAAGAACCAGAAAATTGCTAAAGTGAACAGTTCATCTCTTTCAATCATTTAACTACTACACTCCTGAATTCTTCTCCTTTACTGCTTTTACTTTTTCTATAACTTGCTCCTATTAATATTGCAGCAAATAGCGCTAATCCACCAAATAGATAAGTTGTTGTTTTTATGTCGCCAGTTTCTTCTATAAACACTTGCTTTATTGTGCCTTTAAACTCTTGAGTGAACATGTTGAGAGTGTCTCTGACCATTTTAGTGTTTGTATCTATAGTTCCTATTTTTTCATATGCCAAGTTTAACTTCTCGCTTATTGAAGAAACTGTAACGTTAGAAAGATACGTTAAAGAATCAGATACCCATTGTAGCTTCGGAATTACTGTGTTGTTAATCATATCTCTAATTTGTAATACCACTGAAAGAATAGACTCAAGCATAGATTCAATCTTGTTAAGTTGTTCAACTTCTGGTCTAGTATAAGTAAAGACAGTGAATATTATTCTAACCCAAACATTTGCTGGAATAGTGTACAATGGGTCTGCTACAATGCTATAAGTTGCATTGCTTCCAATCAAAAGACCTACATTTCCAATTTCTGTAGTTTTGAAATTAACTGTAACCGTATAATTTGGATAAAAGATTTCGCCTGTCTCAGTGTAGCTTGGACCAGTTAAATCATAAGGAGTGAATACATATCTGTCCTCTAGTTTTGTTGATTCAAATTTTAATCCTCCATAAGCGTTTACTTCTGCAGTAAAGTTTGTGTACTTTGGAATTTTAAACACAACAACTGCTGGCAATTCAACGTGTATCAGTTGAAATATTGTAAGTTGGTCACCAGCAAAGAACTTTGCAAGTTTGTAGATGTTATCGTAAACATATGTTAATCTGTTAATGTCGTCAATGTAGAAAGATTTTGGTATATGCGTGTAGTTCATATATGCAATTGTCAAGTTGTACTGTCCAGTGTAGTTGAGCCAAAACCTTGCCCATCCTCCTTCAGTCAAAGCTGTCCATGATTCACCAGTTTCGACTCTTGTGACAGTTACTTGTGCTCCGTCTATGGGCGAAGAAGTCATATTGCCAGTTGGAAATGTTTCAATGAGGTCAACTCTGACACGAAGGTTTTCTGATAATTGTGCATTGACTTTAATCAAAGGAGCAACTATTGAGAGAAACAACATCACTAAACAGATTGACGTAGATATTCTCACTCTCACTTACCTTCACTCCTTAAAATCTTTCTTTTTACAATTAGGATTATACCAAACCCTATAACTGAAATTGCACACCAAAATGAGGTATTTAATACTAAATTACTCCAAATAATGGTTCCACGCATCCATTCATCTCCAAATATTACATCGCCCACACCATAAACATACCAAGAGAATGGAAATCCCCATTGTATTGTCCCTCCCCATCCTGGAGGACTAACTGGTATAGCTTTTTGATAATTATTGAAGCTAAATTAAGTATGAAACTGAGGACGATTAAACTTATTACAATTACTCCTACCCTTCTAATCAAACTAGTTCTCATTTTGAGTTTTTTCATTTCTTTATCCCCTCTTTTTTCTCATTCCATCTTCAACTAATTTTAACCCAACAATATCACTTATGCCAGTAGGTTCTGGAAAAACTATGAGACTTAGTCCAACAAAAATCTCTAGTGGATAAGGCAAAAACGACAGTTTAGAAGTTAAAGTTTGTTCTGCTCCGTTCAGTTGTAGAGTTGTAACATTTACTAGTTTTACGATTGGCTTGTACTGATGTAATCCTGTGTGATAGAGAAAATAGAAGAAAGCGAATAGCGGAATAATTATCACTATAAAAGAAGAAAAAAGACTTCCTTGAAGTAATACGTAACAGATTATGATTAAACATGCATACTTTAATGTTGTCTTCACTATTTCATACTCGGAAGATAAGAAGTATTTATAAAAATGCAAAGTTATGAGTAAAATGGTAAAATATGATACTAGTGGAATAATTTCATTGAGAAATGGAAACTGAAACATTAAAACTCATTCACCTCGGTTCTGACTGTTTTTTGTTTTATCCATTTTTCTAATTTCTTTTGCAATTTTTCAGCTACTGGACCCTCATATTTCAGTTTAAGCCTTTTTAAAATTGAGATTTCATCATAACTCCAAAAGTCATCTTTAGCATATATCTCCTTAGGTCTGCCTCCTCTATATTTTATTGTTGTAGCTGGAGCTTTTCCTTTATATTTGACTATACGTAATTCCTCTAGCACTTTTAATTTATATCTAACATCACCAGTCGTCATTCCAAGTGCATTGGATAATTCTGAAATAGATATTCCTTCAGGTCCTACTTTATCTTGCATATAATCTATTATTTTCCAATAACCTGTCGTTATTAATCTTTTTAGAATATTTTTACTTTTATCAATCATGAATATTCTCTTCTCCTTTTCTTTTTCAGGTAAATTTTCCATTAATTTTGCAAATTCTGACATTTTTCATTACTCTCTTAGTTTTTATAAACATTATAAAAACTCATAATAAAAAACTTTAACAGTTCACTTTCATAATTAACTTGTTAGAACTAATTCTATTGGTCTTTGTCCTTTCTTTCCCGGAATTTTAATTGAGTAACATCCTTTAGTAGGTTTAACTTTTTTAGCAAGAGTTTCATCTCTTAGTCTTTTTAATGCTTCAACAATATCTCTTGGGTCATTTGTTTTTATCGCTTCTTTTAACATTCTTTTTAACTCTATTTTGTCTGAGATTTTTTCAATTATTTCTCGTATTGCACTGTTTACATCTATCTCTGAAAGTAAACCTTTCTGAAAATCGATTACTTCATAAATCTGTTTGATTTTCTCCTGTCCACGCATTTGTAGTGTTCCTCTGTCAAACACTATTGCTAAAGAATCATATTTATCAATTACTAAATATTCATTTTTTGAAAGCTCTGAAACTACTTCACTTATTGTTTTCATACTCTATTACCTACACTGGTTTAGATATTTCATTCTTTTCTTCTAATCCTAAGAAATTGTCTGCATCCATCAGTAATATGCTTCCGCATACGCATCTATATCCTCTCCATTTTCCATTTTCGTAATATCTTTCTTGACATCCACAATTTCGGTGTTTTTGTGCCCAATCGTTTATAGCTCTAAGTCGTAACACAATGTGCCATTTTAGTTCTTCCATCTCTTTAAGCATGTTCTTTACCTGAACAGTTGTTAATTTTTTCTTCATTTTTATTACCTACACTGGTTTGAATGTTGATTCTTTAGGTTTTGCTCTTAACTCTTTAGGCACGTTTACCGCTCTGACAACATTCTGTGAATTGATTACGTAAATTGGCATTCCATCTGGATTATACTTTTTTAACCTTTTGACTCCTATGAGTACTAATTTTACTTTTAATGTTGTTCCATCTTTTAGTTTGTATGTATTCCAACTCTCTGATACTTCTTCAAAGTCTATGTCGTCTGCTTGTGCAATGTCTTCAGGTGTTATGTGAACAGCTACTTCTACTTTCTCCATTTCATTTCACCTCTTTTAGTGTAAGATAGTTCTAATTTCTTTTTCCAAACCACAAGTTCCCTCAATTTCAATTTTATCTCTTCTTCGTTTATATTCGGATTTTCATTCTTTAGACTTTCAATATAACCATCTAACGCTAAATCAACTAGTCCTGCTTCAATTTGCTCTACAGTATGAGTAGATAATATCTTACTGTTACATTTCTCTTTAAACTTTAACGAGTTTAATCTTTCATTTATCATCTCTACCACTTTAAGCTTAATCCAGTCATTTTTACTAGTCCCGCATCTTTAAGCAATCTTTCTAACTCTGAAACTAATGGTTTTCCTTCTTCATCGATTTCATCAAATAAAAATTGTTTAGCATTGAAACTCACTATGATTAAACATTTATTTCCTTTAGACAGTTTTACAGTGTAGTTTGGATGAAATCCCTGCGGATACTCTTTTAGTCTTTCGGTTGTTGCTTCTACTTCTAATCCTTTTTCTGAAGCGAATTTTTCTATTGTTTTTAAAGGCTTAATCATTCTAACCATCTTAACTTCCTCTCTTATAGTCAATATACGATTTGACAATACCTATCACAAATGCAAGAACTCCCAAAATAAATGCGGCAATATCACCTTTTTCTAAAGCTAAAATCGCTCCAGCTAATGCTATTACAGCTAAGAATATTGTTGCAAGAACAGATGCTATCAGTAATTCTTTTTTCTCACTTTTTGGAATTATAGCTCCGATTATTGCTAACATAAAAATATGATAAAATGACGTTATATAAGTAGCAATGTTTACCGCTTCACCGACAATAGTGAATGGTGTATGTAATCCGATTGTGAAGATAGTAATTATTGTCCAAACTAAGTATATGATGTTAATGCAATCTATTATTACTTTTTCTTCTCTCATACTTATCACTTAGACATTTTCCCTTTTCCTTCAGTTCGTATCTTCTTACCACAACGTGGACATTGTAATCCATCCCAAACTCTTACCATGGTAGCACCACATCTCGGACACTCACGTTCAGCTTCAACCCTTGGCATTTTGACCACCTCCTTTCAAATAAGCAACCAAATGAAAAACAATGCAAGACATACTAATCCAGCAACAGCTATCTTCTTTTTTCTAGTCCAAAATCCTTTCTTGTAAATCGTCATTCCACATTTTGGACATTTAACTTCTACTACTGTTGGTCCTCCTTTTCCTTTTACTTTTGGAACATCTTCAGAGAATACATTTCCGCATGATGGACACTTAAAGGTTAAAGTTTGTGTTGGAACTTTTTCTGGAATAATTTTTGTTTCGACAACTTCTTGTCTACTTTTGAATCCTAATTGAGGAGTTTCTATTACCGTAGCAGTTGTAGTGTTTCCAGTTAACGGTTTTGGAACTTCTGGAATAGGAGCTGGTATAGGAGGCAACTCTATTTTCTGTTGAGGCTGAGGTAATGGCTCAATTGCCTTTGCAGCTTTTAACTCTTGAACTGAACTTTTTACGCTTTCAATTTCTTTTTCTAAAGACTCAATTTTTTCTTTTAAAGCTAATGGAAGTAATGGAATTTCTTCGTCGAATTTTCCAAGAAAATATCTTTTGTCTTCTCCGTCAGTCATATAATAAATAGTTGTTCCTATAGCACGCAGTTTTTTGACAAAATCGATTGCCTCTTGGTCTTTTGAGAAACCTAACTCTTTTATATCGATTTTACTGAGTTTTTTATCCTCTGACAATTTTATTCCCCCTTTAAAATTTTCAAGTATTATTTACTAAACGATATATATAAATTTTTTCATTTCTTCAGCTCTAAGTGACAACCTCAATTCTTGCGTGTTTCCAGCAGAGCCAAAATCCTTTCTTTCTCCAAATAGCTACTCTGTTGCAACCAGCAACTTCGCATCTTGAAAACTTCATTTATGTTCCTCTTTTTCTTTACTCTTGTCTTCCCAAGAAAATGACAAACATCCAGTTTCTCCAATCTCAATAATCGACCGAACGCAGACACCATTTTTCTTGAACTTACAACTACTCACGATACATTTAACTTTAGTCATTCTATTATCACCTGATGAACCTCTTTTCCAAGTTTCTTGGCGTGATTAAGTGTCCATGTTCCGCCAGAATAAACTCCTGTTCCATGACAGAACTTGCAACGTCTTCCATAAAGTAGAAAGTTCGGATGTTTTGATGTAAAACCTCTTCCACCGCAATGCTCGCAACTTCCTTTAGGTTCAATATCATAAAGGATGTCGCAAGCTTCAGCAATTTGTATATTCCGTGAGCGATAACCTTTCAATCTTCCTTGCAAATATGGATAATCTTTTAATGTTGAATGCTCTTTTAACATCGCTTTAAGAGAATCCCATTGCTTCTGTAGTCCGCATTCTTTACAAAAATACTTATCTTTCCATTGATTCACTTCTGCTGGATAAACCTCTTTCTGTATTCCAAGTTTATCAGCCATTTCTTCACATATTACATCTATTCCTTTCTTTGAACATCGCCCTGAAACAAAGATATAGTCACCTTTTTCTAATTCCCTTATCATTAGTTTTTTACAGAATTCTTTCACGTAATCTAATGTTAGTCCACATCTCAAAATAGTTAGTTCATCGGCTCCAACAAATCCTACCTTTCTGACATTTTTCTTTTCTAATTTTGGAAACAATATTTGTGCACTCATTTGAGAATCTCCTCTAACTTTTGATTTAATAAATTTTCATTTCTAATCTCATGTTCCCATAGAACATGAACTGTATAACCTAAACGTTGTAGATAGTGCAATCTTCCCATGTCATAATTTTCAATTTCAAGATTACTAAAACCACATAAACGACATGCGTGCCAATAACAACCGTAACATTCAATTATTTTTTTACTTGACAACAAGATATCAACTTGATAATGCCCTATTGGTATGTGAGTTTTACAAGGAACACTTTTATCGCTTAATTTTCTCTGAACAATAATCTCGATTGTCGTATCTTTTTCTGGAATAACTTGATTTAATCTCGCTATCCTAATTTTTTCTATTGCTTCTGGAGACATTGTTTTACCCTTCATTCCACTTGGTAATCCTAAATGGGATTTACTTAATTTTTCTCTCCATCCTTCATCGAAAGTTTTGCCTAAATTACCATATGTCGGCATATGTCCTTCACCAAAGTATGGATTAATCTTTGATGCAGATATTCCACCTCTCCTATGGATTTCAGGATTTTCCTTTAATGTCTTCATTGCAGACTCCGCTATCGCTTTACTACCTTTTTCAGTCATATTATATTTCATACCCAAATGTGCCAAACTCATTTTTCTCTTTGTTTCGCCTGAAACTACTTGAACACCATTTAGTCCTTTATTCCATGGAATTCGACCCTTCTTGAACCCTCTTGGGACGGCTCTGCTGGCACAAGATTTACAACAATATCTCTGATTCTCTACACGCCACCTTGGAGAAGAGAACTCTTTGCCACAATATTGACAAACTTTTGTTACGGTGCTTCTAGGTCTTGGCATAACTATTCATCTCCTTCACTTTTACTTTTTCTATTCTATCATGTGTCCACGCTTTATTTGTCTCATCTGCACCAACTATTGCGATTTTAACCATTTCAATCCCCATTTTAAATTTATAATAACTTATATATAAATCTTGTTATCATCTTGAAAGTTTCATGGCACTAACTCCTTGAAACTATACACTTTATTTACTAAGTATTTTTCTGGATAAGTTATAATCAAAACTGTAATTACATCACCTTCTTCTATTTTTTCATTCAAAAACACCGCAATGCTGAAATAATCTGAACTTGAATAATACTCTTGACTTATCCGACTGACTCCTATAGTTATGTTTTCTTTAATTACTTTGCATGTTGAAATGTAGATGTTTCTTGAAGTGTTTACATTCATAACTAAAGTGAGTATTTGTGGAGTGCTGTTTAACGGAAGACTAAGATAATGTTCAAGTATTTCAATGTTTACGTATTCCTCTTGTTTTTCCTTAGATTGAGTTTGCATTGGTAGTGGAATAAAGACAAAAACTAAAGAGATAGTAGCTATTAAAACTAAGAAGATAGCTTTCCACTTTCTAGCAAAAATGTTACTAACAACTTTCACTGGATTTGTTATTGCCTTACCTAGCGCTTTATCTATTATTTCTTGTTCTTTAGGAGTGAAGTTTGCTCTTCCAGCAAGTTTTAACCATGCTATTAACGATGCTTTACTGTAAACTGCTTGATTTCGGCTTGAAAGGTAAACTGGAATTCCAACGCTTACAGCCATATAGTAGATTATTCCAGCTAAGAAAGCATAGTCGAACGACCATCTGAATACTAACACAAAAAATGGTATTGGAATTAAAAGCAACAGTAATACTAGGCTTTCTTCGTCAAGTTCCATTTTTCTTTGCCTCTTTTTCTTACTCTAAGTTTTAACAATTCTTTAGCGTATTCTTGTTCAAACACGTGTTCGCACATTCTTTTCACCTAACACGTCAATTACCTCTCGCTTCATCTTATGCCACAGTATATTAGCATCGTAGTAAAAGGCATAACATTCTTCAATTATCATTTCTCCTCTTTTCTTTCCCTGTTTTATCACTAGAAAGTTTGTTCTTGTTCTATTTGCCAAATCTTTTTGGTATAGCTTCTGTTCTTCACTATATAAAGTGTTTTTTCCTTTAAGCTCTAATGGAACTGCTATTTGATTTCTGATGGCTATCAAGTCAAATGGTTTACTTCTAGCACAGTTGATAACTAAAAATCCATGATTAGTTAGTAAGCGCTGTATTCTGTATTCAAAGTTTTGTTCAGACGTTTTACACTCCTCACTCAACGCTTTCTCCGTAAAAATACTCATCACTTGCAATTCCTACAAATTCGCCACATACATTACAAAATTCTTCAAACGGCGACATAGTTGAACCGCATTTTGGACATCTTCTTCTCTTCCTCATTTTTATCACGGTGTTGTCCTTTCAATCCACCAGTCTATTGTAACTGTTCCATTAGTTGAATTTACATCCAGCGTTATGTTTATTGATAGGCATGACCGGGTATGAAGTGCCATTCGTAGACGCAATTGTTACAGTGCAGTTTTCGGTAGCAATTGAATAATAAAGCGTAGCGTTAAGTGTTTCTCCTCCATGATTAGTTACGTTTATTGTATAACTGTAAGTTCCAGGATACAGTGAAATTTCAGATGGCAAAGTTGTATGTATTTCAAATGGTTCCATTACATGAATTATAGTTTGCCAACGCCAAACTTCTACAGCATAAACACTTGCTACACTCATTAGTGTTAATGCTGTCAAGGCAGTTAATACACTTAAAGTCTTATTCATCTTTACTCACCTCCTTATTTACTTTCTTCTTTTTTCTCTAAATCTATAACTTCTATGTTTTCTAAACTGTCTCCGAGAAACTTGAAGCGCTCCAACATTTTACCCCTTATCACTTCTGGCGGCTTAGTGTCGTCATGATAAAACCAGACTTTGATTAGATATGTTTTCTTTTGTCCCATATTTTCACCTCTCATTTTATCCATTCTACTATTTTTGATGCTTACTAATCGGAATGTTTCATATAATATTTTCCGCAAACTATGAGTATTATTCCGATAAGACCCATTAGAACTGTTAATGTCATTCCTAATGGAACATCTGTAGGAGCAAATGTTGCTGACATAGCTGTGGCAAAGTAAAAAACCATACTAAGAAGTATTAGTATGAATCCGAATATTATTAGAAAAAATCCCGCCAAATATTTCTTTAACCCCATTCTTTTTCACCCCCATTTTAACTCTTTTCTTTCTTGATTATCTGGTGACAGTAAGGACATTCTATTTCACCTTCAGGAATCAAGTGACCACAAACGTTACATTTTACAAGTTTTTCTTTCTTCTTCTCTCCTTTATTCTTAGTAGAACGTACAATAACTACTACAACTGAAACAACGTAAATAACAAGAATTATAGCAATTGGAATCCAGATATCGTTCATCTAACCAACACCGAAGTATTTTGACAACAGTCCACCTTTCTTAATTTTAGCTATCGCCAATATCTTTCTCATTGCATATGGAATGCTTTGTGGTGAACCAGTGTAGACCTGTGCTATTTCTCTTGTTTGAGTTGTTTTTCCGCTAACGTTTATTTTTCCAGTGAAATTGTATTTGTTTCTTTCTTCAGGCATCCTCTCAATTGTAAGGTCAGTGTCAATTGTTTCGTCTTTGCTTTGAGCATGAGACTTCAACGTGATAGCTAATCTATCGAATCTGTCTTGAACGTTCACTTCTACGTCAGACGGTTTTACTCCAGTGATTCTAGCAAACTCGTTTATGATTTGCTTTTCCAACTCTTCAGATATAAAGGGCATTTTCATACACCTCCTTTTTAATCCAGCTTCGTTATCAGGATATACGCGATTATAAAGATAATCAAAAGTAATCCAGAAGTTAACAGTTTCACCCCTAAATCAAACGACTCAATTAATGCTATCCCAACAATTGTCAGAATATAAGCTATAAAGAACAAAATTTTAAGAGGTCTTTTTGGAATAGGCATGTTTTCACTTCTTTGGAAAGACAAGTTTGAATGGTGAAACAAAAACTTCTAACCTCTTTATTTTTTTATAACAGTCAAAATGGAATCTTCTTGCGTATCTACCGTTATGCAAAGATACAACTTTTTGTCCAATTTCAAATTTTTCACCACATCTTTCGCAATAAAGCGGATGCTTCTTAGTTTTCAATTCTATTATCTTTGTGTATATGTAAATATGAACATGTTTTTTAAGTTTCTTCTTTTCCTTTTCTTTGTTGTTATTAGATGGATTAAATGGATAAATATCATACTTAGCTTTATTTATGTGAAATTCATGTCCACACACACCACATTTTTGTCCTTCTAAAGAAAGAAAATCAAACTTTGAAAATCTATCTTCATCTCTAATGTCTACTATTATATTCCCACAATTTCTACATTTAACAACTAATGGCAACATTTTCACCTTAGATTCAACACTACAGATGAAGCTATTGTTGAAGCAATAGAAACTAAGTATAATTTAGCTAAGCTTTTATCTTCTTGAAAGACATAGAGTTTCCTTAAATGATATATACAGTACATAATAGTCGTAGCAATTATGGAGGAAATTATGAAAATGTAGCCAAATCCTGTCTCAGCATTCACAAAAAATGCAATGTCAGGATAAAATGAAAGAATCAACACTAAAATCATTAGCATGCACACTTTAATTACGTCTTTGAATGTTTTTATCTCTCCTAAAATGTGTCCGTAAAAGTAGTATATTAAGAAAAGAAAAATTAGCATAAACATTGCTGGAATAGTTGTTAAGATAAGAATCATTGTCATTGGTAAGAATAAGTGTTCAAGTAGTTCAGCATAAAACCATCCGTACACTGTTGAGTGTTTAGGGTTAGGAGTTAACGTATCCACTACACAATAATACATTATAGATATTGGAATTATTATTGGCAGCGCTTCATAAACTTCAAGAATAATAAATAGTAATATCTGAGAAAAATATAAGATAATAAGAACCGCATAAACGACAATAGTAATGATGAATAGCTTACGTACTAAGTCTCTTAATTGCATCTATTCTCCTCTTCTTCAAATATTTTAGAACCCTTTTTAGTGAGAATCCACTAATAAATCCTATTACTAAAGAAGTCGACAGATAGAAGATAATGAAAACTATATCCATTTTTCTTTTCTCTCCTCTTCACATTTTTGGCACCAAAAGTATTCGAAGAATCCATGTGGATAATCTTCAAAATAGCCATGCTTATTACACTTAACAAGATAAATTGGCAAACAATCAGTCCATCCTTCACGTTTTTCATATCTTAAAAAGACATAACCATTAACTTTTAGAATTACTCTCTGCCATAAGCTTAATCGAGTCTTTAAATGTTCTTTAGTCCAAACTTTGTTTATTTCTATTTCTTTGTCTTTTGACTGTTTAAAAATCGTAAAGTGGATGTTTGTCCGTGACAAAAATTGAAAGTATCTCCAAAATACATAAATTAATCCAAAAATTAGCCAAATTATTTCTATTGTAAGGATATAAATGTTTGGTTCAATAAGAGTTACGTGACCATACATTAGTATATTTAAGAAATAAAAAAATTGCATTAGAGTGCATCCAATAATTACAGCAAATCCAGCAGAGTGCAACAAAACATATTCTACTTCTTGTCTATTCAATTTTTATCCTCTTTTGATTTTGCGGGAGAAACCTCCACCAAGAAACACTAAGATAATGGAGGTGAAGTGGTTTCATTTGGCGGAAGCTTCTCCTTTCGCATCATTAACTCTCATTTTCTTTCTAATAAGTTGTAGCAAATGCAACCGTCGCATACTGGCAACTTTTCTCTTTTACACTCTACAAACCTTACTTTATTCTCTTCTTCTAAATAAACTATTGACACTTTCTCTTCTAAACGATGACACTCAAAAGTGGATAAGTGTTTGTATTGTCTTGTTTCTTTACTCATTTTTCTTTCAACCTTATATCTTCCATTTTTTCTTAATACCCCTTTCTACTCACTTCTGCCGACTTCTGCTTGTGCCTGTTGTTTCCACCTCTCCTCCGTTAAATCGTAAGCTAACGCAATTATCCATAGAAACAATAGGATAAGGCTGCAGGAAGATGCAATTAACTGCATGTAGTCCTTGCTAACCTTGTATGCTAGCGAAGCTATGAACATGACAAAAATGAAGGGAAGCATAAGCAGAAAGGCTACGTGGTCAAGCTTACGCCAATGACTACTCATTTCGGCTCAACTCTCTCTCGTCGAGCATGTCGAAGTAGCAGTTTCCGCAGAGGTAGTCTCCTGCTTCTCCCTTTAGGCGGTCTCGCATCCACTTTGGCGCTTTGTTTAACTTTCGCATTTGTCCCATACGCCAGTTTGCTGGTTCACGTGCGATTGGAAACTCATCCTTACACCTTGCACACCACTTCT
>Ga0272448_1003802_pt1 | contig 17658 bp, 26 predicted proteins | sample YNPCB0191_FD_202220 | JGI IMG/M metagenome (GOLD analysis project Ga0272448, IMG submission 202220) | Hot spring sediment microbial communities from Yellowstone National Park, WY, United States - YNP-CB-019-1 | ecosystem: Environmental > Aquatic > Thermal springs > Hot (42-90C) > Sediment... | reverse complement strand
AGATAAGTCTGAGACGCAGGAATGGTTCAGAAGGGTCTCGGCGAAGGCGGCGTTCGCGATGGTCGGCTACACGCACAGACCAGTAACAGCGCCGGGATTCACAACCGTGCACATCAACTTCGACTCTATATGAGATGATGATGAGCGGAGAAAGGGAGGAGAAGGTCTGGATGGAAGAGGTAAAGGTTTCGGTGAACCTTGAGAAAGGAACAGCAACTGTGAAGAGGATAAGCAGAGTTGAACTCTTCGACAACCCGGCGAAAAGGTTCGTAATCGAATCTGATGGTGGCGGGTTCTCAGCATTAGAGAAACGAGACGATGGATACCACATTGTCAACTACTTACGAAGCCGGGATTACTGGGGAAAACCGATGTACAGAACTGAAAAGCCAATCGAGGACCGAAAGATAACGACGAAAGAAGCGAGAGAAACAATCCGAGAAGCCTTGAAAGCAAGGTATGGAAGGCAGTGATAAAGGAGGCGGAGAAACTGTCAACACAGTTCATGATCGTTAGGACTGTAGGCTTTATTTCAGAGATTCCAGAAGATGTGCAGGCAAAGATTATGAGTTTTGCCCTCAAGAGAATTAGTCCGAAAACAAACTTCGTCGTCTTAGATCCTGAATGCCGAGAGAACTGCCTAGAGGATGAGGGCAGAACCCTCAGAACCGTTAACCTCTGGATCAAAAAGAAAGTATACGCAGTCCTCGACGACTACGGCGATCCAGAGGGATGGGATCAAATATACGAGCCGGAGACCGCAGACGAACTGAGGAAAGCTCCAAACTGCCGATACGTGATAACCTTCATGCTGGCTTCCGAGTATTAGTTTTGACAAACACTAGTAACTATGAGGAATACTAAAAGGGATTTTTTAGGAGGTGTATGAAGTGGGAAGGTTGGTTTACGACTTCTGGGCAAACGACATACCAACAGAGGTAGCATTGGAAACGCTCAGAAAACTTGGAATACCGTTCGAGGTTGAAACCGAGAGGCGCGTCCGAGACCCATCAGCCCCAGAAGACTTTGGACGATACGATGACTGGGCTCAGATATACGTAGATCCAGAAATCCTCATTAAATGGCTTGAAAGACAGATCGACGAAGAGATAGGAAACTACTAGCTTTCTGGGGGGTGAAAGTTTTTGGACAGGTTTCAGAGGGTAGCGGCAACCATAATCGATAAGGTTGAGAATGCGATACGAGAGACGCATCCGGAAGTAGACAAGATTGCGTCCAAATGTGAAGGCAACACGCTTCTCCACGGCGAAGCATACTACACTCTAGAAGACGACATAGCGGAGACATTAAAGGAGGAAATGGAATGCCCTCCTACGGAATCGGAAAACTAGTTTATGGAGTAAGGAAGCTAAGCAATTCCACGGTTGAACTTGAAGGTGGCAAACTACTGCGCAAGCCATGTTTTCTCTTTGGCGGCGACTGCAGAGCATGCGCGCTCCTAGACTTGGTTTGCGAGGAGCTTGAAGCCCCTTGCACAAGCCTTCTCAGAGGATGCGAAAAGCCCGAAGACGAGAGGAAATGCGAAGAATGCGAACAGTTAGAGGACTGTCTAGGCGAGAAGCCGTGCTGCTGGCTTTGTCCACACCTAAAAGAATGTCTTGAAATAACTAGAGAATCTGGCGCTGAAGACTTTGTGAAGAGCAGATATGGATGTGACTTGGGAGAGTATGAAGCAGCCGTGAAGATGCTGCTAGGGAAGGGTTAGGTGGGCAGATGAGCAATTATGAGGAGCTTCTGAATGAGATCGCCAAGATGCTTTTCAGAGAGCTTGAAGAACGTGAAGAGGAAGTTCAGAGAATGGTTTCTCAACTTGAAGTAGACGAAGCCAACTACAAGAACTTGATGGTTCGCGAAGTAGTAGGCGACATCACTGTTGATGCACAGTTTGCCTTTCCACCAATGCGAAACCACACCCCGGAAGAGGTGAAGGCTAAAGCCCTAACCGTTTTCCGCAAAAAGTTTGATAGGGACAAGAGGCTCTTCTACTGATAATCCTCTCTAATCTTTTCTAATAGTTTTTGGAGGCGGTTTAATTGTGTAGCTCACCGTCTGAATTCTACGTTTTCAAGTTTAGGCCGAGCAGTCATAGCGACGACTACACCTTGATCGCCACGTACAAGGGTGCGGTGAGAGCGGAGAAGGTTGAGAAGGCTTTACAGAAGCTTTTGAAGGACATGAAGGATCATTGCGACGACTACGATACTGATTGGAGCCCTGACGAAGCAAGTTTTTCTATTTCGGGCAACAAAGTCTGGTTTGAAGTGTACACAGCCGGATATCTCGATGACATTGAATCTATTTTAAGGAAGGTTGCTGTGCCAGAAGAGGTTGAATGCTACAGAGACTATCAAGAGTTAACGGTTAGGGTTAGGGTTCCTAGAGGGTTAACGCCTGAATCGGCAATGCTCATCCTAGATAAGGAGGAGGCAGAAGCCATCAAATGGTTCAAGGAGAACTGCGGTGAACCCAAAGTAGAAGACTGTGAAGACGGCGCACACCAAACCCTTGAATGGTTCTATAGCGGAGACGGAATATACAGTGAAAGCACCTTCTACCTAGGATTCGAATTCTACGTTGGAGACCGCAACTACTGGGAAGTAGAATAGGCGATGTGAGGTTGAGGAGAATTCTAATGCCGGAAGGTTTGTTCATACACGACAGAAACTCGGGGCTATGCGTATTCACTCCTGAAGTGAACTCGAAGACATGGACCAAACCATTGTACGCCCAGATAGCTTTGACCCAGAAATGTAATCAAAGGTGTTGGTGGTGCTACAGTTCCTCGTCGCCAGAGAAGGCTCAGTCATGGGCTCTTGAAGAACTGAAGGATCTCATAGGCTTCTTAGATTCGTGGGGCATTTTGGGTGTTGCATTTGGTGGTGGAGAACCCTTCATGTATCCACACCTATCAAAGGTTGCGAAGTGGACATGGAACCACACAGGGCTAGATGTTTCAGTGACGACGAATGGCACAGCCGCTACAGAATGGAGGATCGGTAGCCTTGAAGGATATGTCAGCGAGGTCAGAGTAAGCATCCGAAACCCGGAATCATGTAGTCTCCTCAAGAAATTTCTCTGCAGAAGGTTTGATTTAGGCGTTAACCTTCTATTGTTCAGAGGAAACATTCCAGTCCTAGAAAGTATTGTGGATAGAAGCACGAGGCTCGGAGTCAGAGACTTCTTGGTAAACTCCTTCGTTGCTCTTGGAAGAGGAGCACGACATAAAGACAGAGAGCCGAAGAGAGAGGACCTCGTTAAACTCGGCACGATCATTCAGAATTTCAAGGATGACGTAACATTCAAGGTCAGTGGAAGGCTCGCCCCTTACCTGAAAGTGTACGCTGATCTCGAGTACATCCCATCCGAGGACGAGAGGAGAGGAAGAATCATAGCTATAACGGCTGACAGGAAAGTGAAGCTCTCAAGCCTCGCAGGAATAACATATTTATTTAACAACATAAGGGACATATCTATCATCTACAGAAGACTCGTTGCGTAGCAAGGAAAAACGAAGCGGGTTCTCGATGATCGACTATATGCATAATCTTGTGGATGGGCTTACCTTCGCTAATGCCTTTACGGGTTTAAATGAAACCCTTTCAACATTGATTGATGGTGAAGGTGGGTGAACGTTATGGAGAGAGCGGAAGTGTATGTTGAAACATCCGTCATCAACGGTTGTTTTTCTAGAGACATGCACATAAAAGCAGTTTCCATAGTTTTCTTTGAGGAGGTGCGTAAAGGTAACATTGTTGCCCACACGTCTACTTACTCAGTTGCGGAAATCATCAAGACCCCAGATGGAGCTAAGCGGAGCGATCTCTTATCCATACTTGCCTTGTGCAAAGTGGACGCTCCCAGCGGGGACGCTGTTGAAGATCTAGGGAGGGAGTATGTTACGCGTGGCGCCATACCGGCCGAGTACGAGATGGATGCGTTTCACATAGCAGCGGCTACCCTCGGCGGTTATGAAGCGTTGATAACGTGGAACAGAGAACATATAAAGAAGCTCAAGACTATAAAAATAGTGGGAGAAGTGAACCAAAGAAGAGGTTTGAAAAACCCCATCATAACCGATCCGGAGGCCATCATATGACCGAAACACTATTACAAATAGACATACTTACAGAAATTCATAAAGTGCGCAGTGAAATATGCAAAATGCCACTCGAGGAACGGAAGGAACTAATGCGCCAAGCTGAAGAAATAGCGCAACTCCTTAACCAAGGAAAAACTAAAAGCGCTAAAGAAAAAATAAATAAAATCGCGATTCTATAGCCGAAGCCACTACAACAGTGTAAGTTTTCACCGTCGAAACCTGAAAAGCTCTTCGGGTTAATACATGGTTTATGGATGGGAGTGGGTAAGACGGAAGAATTTGGAAGCCCCTAATCCCAAGTTAACCGAAGAGTATGCAAAACCAAGAAACATTTTTCATTCTTGAATGTTGATGGAGGTGATTCTTTGTGAGGGCTGAAGATAAGGTAGCGGAAGCCTTCTTTGAAAACGGTTTGGAAATGCCCAGCTGGCTGAAAGTAAAGAACTCTAAAGCCGTCATCGTTAAAGTTGGCGGTTGGCAGGCTGGAGAACACGAGGTAACAGTTGAAGATGTTGTGAGGTACTTTGCCTTTGAGTCCTGTAACTTGCTCAGCGGTGTAAGGAGGCTTGGAGGCATAACTGGCGACTGGCGTCAAATCGACAATCTAGCCCACCTATGCCATGAAACCTTCAAGATAACATCGGTCAGAGAACTGAGGAGAACTGCTAGAAAATATGGTTTGAAGCCGAAGTATTAGGTTTGCTTCAGCGGCATAGTCCTCACTTTTCGCGAGGACGATGTCGTTCCAGTCGCCATTGCCCTGCTGGTCCAATTATGGGAGAGAAAGAAAAGTTTGAAGCATGATTATGTAAGTCTAAACAAAGTTTTGGAGAGGCTTAGAGGTAATCTTCTTCTGAAAGAGTTTGCAGAATGGCTGTATGAAAACGAATATTATGACATTGAAGAAGTCGAGGAACTCCTCTGTGAAACTTGGGATGGAGCCTACCCGTCAAGCCTTCTAGGCGAAGATCTCCTTCTAAACATAGGAGACTTTCTCGATTATATGGCTGAATTTGCCGTTGAGAAAGTTTACGGCGAAAAATGCTGGAACATGGCTAACGCTCGCTTCAGAACAGTTCCGAATCCGAGCTACGAGGACTACTCCAGCGTGTATGTTCTTGAAATGAACACCAGAAGCGTCTTGGCTGTTGGTTGCGACAGAAAAACTTGGCATTACAACCCGGAAGCCATCGAGGAAGACTTGAAAGACCTCGTCAACCATCTTGAAGAATCCAAAAGGCTACTCGCCGTAAGAGTGGTTGCCGATTCCTAAGAGGCTACTAACATGGTCAAGGTCCTCGTTAGCTTCGGCGCCTACGCTTACGGCAGCAACGTCCAGTACCGCCTCAACGTGACAATAGGCACAAATGAAGAAAGTGTCCACTTCAGAACGAGCTTCGCTGACACGCTAGCATACTTGATGGACAAGTACGGTTTGAACGTCAAAATTAACGGTTACGGTTACGAAGCTGAAGTACCGGAGAACGTTGCCTTAGCAGTATGGTACCTACAACACATCCAGAGGCTACCTCAGCTAAAAGAGCTGGACAAGATCGTGGAAGCTGGAACAACGAGACTTCACACTTTCCTAGAGGAGGCAGGGTTCCCAGCAAAGCCAGACCCGGGAGTACATGTCCCAAAACTTTTCGAGAGTGCCGTCTACTCCGTCGGCATAACCAACTTCCCCACGATCAAACTGTCAAATAATGAGGAGGGAATCACTGTCAAATTCAGGGAAGGCGAGGTTAACACAGGCTTCATCAGGAAGCTCCTGAAAGAGGAAGCCTCCGAAGCGGAGGTTGAGATGTTGAAGGGAGTCTCGCTACTTAAAGAAAAGACTCAGAGAAAGTACATACGCATGTTATCACTTGGAGAACTTTCCATGGAGAAACTTGCAAGTGCAATGTTCAGATCAGCCGTTTCAAGCAAAGACGAGTATCAATCGAAAGGGGTCGTGAAATGGCTTGAAAACAACGGATACAAAGACCAAACCAGCGAAATTGTAGTGAAAAAGACACTTTGCAACTAGCCCATTCGGGAATCTTCATGTTTTTGAGAGGCTTAGGAGTGAATGACAGAGTGGACGCTCTTAAAAGTCTTATTGCTGAACGGCTGAAGTGTCGTTTTCACCCTTACCTTTCAGAGACAGCGAGGTGGAGACATTATCCAACTCACATGGCTAAACTTCTAGAAACCCTGAACCCGCTCCACGTGATATCCGTTACTGACAAGATCGTGGTCGTAGACGGCGTATTAGTCGAAGATAACAGGCCGCTGAGAGAGAAGTATCTTTTGGCTGTGGAAGCCGTCTCAGCCCTGTTCGGAGATGCTGAAGAGAAGCTCTGCGTCGCCGCAAACTGTGAAGTCGCGCTTCACAGGAGCGCGGTTGCTTCGATAAATCTTTGTTGATATTTGTCTCCTGCAAGGTTCCACGTGTGACTGGGAAGAATTGATTCAGCAACCTTCGACTTCTCTCGACGGTTCTATACTTCGGTACCAGACCGTAATGAGGAGAGCGTTCTTCATCGCGCTATTGAATTAGGCTTTTCCTTAGCTGCACGTTGACTTCAGTATCCGCACTCTTCCGTTGAGTTAGGCTTACCATCCCAGCCAGCCCAATGCTTTACTCACTCCCTTTCCCTTTGTTCATTCTTTACATGTCTGGCTTTTTTGTCGTCTTCGAGCATCCGGCTTAACATGCCTAACCGCAATAGGTCAAAATACCGGAAACTCAACCGACTACAACACTTGCAGTGCGACCAGAAGAACTGTTCATAGTGTCTAGTTCACTGATTAAACTGGCAAAGTCTAGGCTATGACAGTTTCATGAACTCTCGGAGCTTTTCACTAGCGAACTTGAAAAACGCATCTTCCGAAACCTTGGAACCCTAATGCGCTATCAGCCCAAATCACAAGCAATGTTCCGTGGCGCAACGAACCATTTAGGGGCGGTTTGCTAGAATGTGAATTTGGTGGTTGACCTTGCTTTTTTCCTTCTTGCAGATCCCCTTGATTATCTGAAAACATGGATTACGGAAAAGACCGAAATTGCGGAGTAATTTTTCGGGTGTGTTCGTTACTATATATAAATGTTCGCTATTAGCGAACATGCAACGCCAGAGGCGTTCTGGGCCTTTTAAGGCTTCGTGTGTTTCTGGGTTGAGTTAAGGTTCAGTTCGGGTGGAAGATTTTCATGGCGGGGCGAAGGTCGAGGCTTAAGATTTACATTGACGTTCTGCGGACGATAAGAGGGGGCGAAAAGATTCCTACCCGCATAATGTTTAGAACAAATGTTTCATGGGTGCCTTTGATGAAGATGCTTGAATCTTTGATCTCCCAAGGCCTTGTCAGAAGGGAAGAGGAAAGCAAGAGAAGGCGATATGTGATTACAGAGAAAGGAAAGAAGGCGCTGACATATTTTGATGAGGTCGCGAGGCTAATAGAAGTAGAATAGGGGAGGAGCCCACAGGAAGGGAGTCTTTTCATCTTGGGAAAGTCTCTCGGTATTTCTTGATACGCGCTTTTAGGTTTGGTAGCCTCTCAAGCATCTCGACGATGACTATGAATGTGGATTCCTCAAGATATTCGAGTCTAGCTGCATAGAACGGTTCTTTTTTCTCCTCCTTTTCTACGCTCATTCACTCTCCCTCGTCTTCTGAACGAAAATGGAACAAGCAGTCCAACGCTCTTTATGAGTGCATTTGAACCTCTGAACTGAGCTGTATTTTCTCCGAGTCTGATATTCGGTACAATTCTGGATAAGTGGACAGAGCGTCAATTTTTCACCTGTTCCATTTAACTTCTTTTTGGCGCTTTATAAAATTTGTGATTTTGTCCCTAATTTCTTCACTTTATCACACAATAGCGATTTAGCCACATGACGATATTCTGAATGTTCGTGAGAAGAACATGTCCAAAGGCGAGAAGATCGAGATCAGAATGACCCTTGATGGAGCAGTGGCTGAAAGGTTCACGTGGTTGAAGGACAGATTCGGTGTTAGAAACAATTCTGAGATGCTTAGACTGCTTATAAGCCTAGTTTATAGAACTGAGAAAGAGATGGGATACTTAAGTATGAAGGCAGAAGAACAAAGAAAACCGAAAATGGACAAATAAATTCTAACAAACGCCATAATTCTACCCTGTATTTAGTAACCACAATACTACGGGCGCGAAGTTGACCGAAGATTTATGTTATCGATGAGGGACTTGGCGTCCTGCAGGTTGCTTGGCGTTATGATCTGCCAGAATACTCTATCAACGGGTTTCCCTCTTAGCTCCTTGAGATATCTGATGCGTCCACTGGCCAAACCGAGAAGCTGTTTCCTAAGGTCGATTACAGCGTCTCCTGAGACTTTGTTGATCTTCAACGCGATGCCCCAGCATTCCTTAATCGTGTTAGCTATCTTGGGCTCAGTAAGGCTGCCTTCCATGTTTTCTATGATCAGAGTGGCAAGAAATCTAATCCTCAGTGCCTTCGACGCCCATTCATAATAGGGCTTTCTTTGAGTTTTATTAACATAGAACTGCTGAAACCTTTCGATGTCGCCTTTAACCTTCGTATCAGCGCCGCTTGTGTCTACTTCAGAGTATTCATTCATGGTTTCTATAACATCGCGGAGAGCGTCTATCGGAGTCACATTGATGTTTCTAAACGAAGCCTCAATCGGTGTGAGCGTCTTCACTGATGTTACCATATCAACTATGGTGTCTATCGAAATCCTGCCTGATTCAAGCAATGCATCCATGTCATAGATCTGTTTGGGATAGTCGGATTCAATTTTGAGACCGACACTCTTCTTTGCGAGAGTGAGAAGCTTGTCACCCATTAGCGCTCCGGCTGTAAGGCATTTCATCCTTTCCACAGTAACGGCGTAGGTCTGAACGTCTTCTAGTGTTAGGCAAGGTAACTTCGGATTATCGTAGGAAATGTCTATCTTGACCTCTAGCTCTTTCGTCTCATCTAGCTTGTCAGACGTTCTCGCAAGGTAAGTTACTAGAGGGAGATCTGGAACGGGCTTTAGGGGAGTATACTGTTCAAATGCAACAACCCCTTCAAGAGACTTACTAGCTTTCAGGATGGTTTCATGGACATCAGCACTTCCTAACGAAGTAGTCACGTCAATGTCGCGACTTCCCCTCTGTTTTTCCAACGGAAGATAGAGTTGAGCGGCTGTTCCGCCTTTAAGTATCATGTCGTCGCAGATATGTTGAAGCTGTGCCGCAAGCTCGCAATCCCATAAGAAGAGCTCGACTGCCAGAGGATTCGGGAACTCGTACTTTTCTGCTCTATTCAGGATCTCTTCTTTGGTGAAGTATCTAACGTCGTGAATAAGTCTCATCGCAAGATTCCCTCTCTCATGCCATTAAGGAATTCCTTCAGACGCTTGCTTTCCCTGTCAACCTTCACCGGAATATCGGGTTCGAGGATTTTTGCTACTGTTTTCAACTCTTCTTTCACGCCTCTTCTATTGGCGAAGAAGAACAAGCGACTTAGATCGACATGTTCATTCCTGAAGACATTAAGGAAGATACGTCCAGCTTCCTCAGGTGAGAAGGGTATTCGCTTTCTGGTAGCCTCAAAATAGAGATCAACCAAAGCTCGCTCCAAGCAAGCATTTCCATCAGCATCACCAGAAAGTTCAGAGAATTCCCTGATCACGAAAATATCTCTCTCCTCAAAGGAATCGAGCGCCAGACTCAGTTCCTTCCTGGATGGATTTAACAAGGCTCTGAATCCCGCTTCTCTTAACGAAGTGATAGCAGGTTCTCCGGCTCCTTTTATAACATATATTAAGTGAATCAGGCGTTTGGGCAGATGGTGGGTATGCCGGTAGAATAGCGAAAACCCTGTGACCATGAATTCTATCCCTTTGTGTCTAAGCAACTCTTTAGCTTTGATCAACAAGTCTGAAGCAAGTTCTATACTCACTGTATCAGACAGTGTTATTCTGTCTTCGACTTCCATGATTCTGTTGGTTCGAACTCGGTAGATTCCTCTTCCCAGCTTCTCAACTAAGCCTCTCTTGGAAAGATCATGAAGAATACGGTAAAGGGTGCCCTTTGAATACCGCTTCTTCGCATTCAGAACTCTGAATGCATCGATCGCCCTGAAGGCTTTGTTTGGAAACTCGGATCTAAGGATTTCTAGTGCTATGTTTTCCCATTTCATGTGACATAGTAAGGAAAAGCAAAAATAAAAACTTTTGCAATTGCTTACCGATCTCAAGACCTAAAAGAGAGCTGAGAAAGGCGGGGGACAACATGCAGACGCAATCAAAGATGGTTCCTTCCTACTCGAAACTTCGGGATGCCCTGAGGTTCAGAAGTTGGCAGTTTTCAAGAGGTTCGCTGCTACTATTTCTTCGTTGTTAGGGGTCTTAACGAAAGCAGGAACGTTCCTTTGCTTTGTCGCTTTATATGATACGAAAAGCCATTCCCCAATATCCAGCTCAGTTGTCCTGTCAAGCAGATCGTAGCTCAGGCTGAAAGCGTCTGCGATAACCATTCTGTCATAGAATCGAGGAAGAACGCTGACGAAGTAGCTGTGAAGCTGCTGCAAGGCGTTCACGTTCAGATGCGCAACTCTTTGGCTGCAGATCCAACAGTTCGCCCGATACTTTCTTCCTTGACGCAGCAGAGCCTCGACAGATGTATTCGATTGATCTGTGAAATCTTCTTTTCTCGTCCTATCGGGGATGAACTCTTGAGCCTCATCGAGAATGGTCAATACTGTTCTTCCAACACTCCTCGTCTTCTTCAGCCATAACAAGCGTGTGATGAAACGGCTGACGACCATACGGGCAGTGTTTGGATCTGGAACATAAACGATATTGATGCCCCTAAAGTCTTCAGTAGCAACCTTGGTTGCAAGCCACTCCGCATTCCTGATCATGCCTTTAGCTCTTTCCTGTTCTTCAGTCGGAGTCTCTCCTTCTAGGACAGCCATTATGCTTTGGATATCCTTAACTGTCCCAGACATTGAATGAACGGATGCCGAGAATTCTCGTAGAATCTCTTCGAGCTCCGCCCTCGCCTCAGCGTTTTTGGCAATCTCCTCCAACGGGGTCGTGTCATCGAAACCCCTTGTCAAAACAAGACGGTTCAACTTGTTAAGCGCAATGGTTGCCTGAATCGATTCTTTCTCTCTTCTCCTCGCTATCCCCCCGAAGAGCTCCAGTAACAGGCCCATGTCGAGAGGCACCGGCTCCAACGGATAAGAAAGCGACAATCTCTGAACCTTCCCACCGTCTACCAGCTTCTGAATAGCATCGGCAACAACGTGTCTATCAAGGTTCTCCTCTAATGTTTCTGGGATTGCCTGTGAATCCATGATCCTGTCTACGTCTTGGCCAAAGTCTTCGGTTGAGAACAACCTTGGAAAGATCCAGCAGGTGTATAAGGTATTCTCCAGCAACATCAAATACGACAACGGATAAGTCCGATATCTTGCCAAGCGACTTTCTCAGCAGGTATGAGGTCAGGTTCGACTTTCCACATCCTGTAAACCCGAATATTCCCGTGTGGTACCGCACCATCTCAGCAATCTTAACTGTTAAGGGCAGATCAAAGCCAATAAGTGAGCCAACCTCAACTCCGTCTTCGACACACAGGAAGTCTTTAACAGTCTGCCTTGAAAGAATGTGAACCTCGCTTCCCACCAACGGCGTCTGATTCGACCTCTCAAAGACAAGCCCATCATCTCCTACGTCCAGCCGATAATTGGTGGGAACCGAAACGACATCGATCAATGTTTCTTCGCTTGCCTTCCAGCTGCTGTCAATTGTTTCTAAGAATTCTTTTCGGATTACCTTGGGCACGGATATATCCATCCCAAGCATCTGATAATGCATTGGGCGGACACCAACGATCTCATAAATGATGAAGGTTTCCCCTTTACCAGTCGGCCTTCTGAACGCAATAAAGTTGGGTTCATGCAACTTGTCTAGGACGTTTAGGCTGAACCTTGCCTCGGCTACGGCAACCTGACTTGTAACGGTCACCTCGCCCTCTCTCATTCTGGAAGTTCTAGTTGTCGTCCGGTGGGCTCTCAAACGTGCAGAAAAACCGCCATCCATGTCGTCGAAAACGATGCTCAAACTATATCTCCTCCGAAACAGCTTTCTCCCTTGCTCCTTCAGTCTCTCGCCTTATGTCCCTAAATCTACGCGCTATCGTGAAAATCTTTTGCTTCCTGGATAGACTTCCCAACTCCAAATCTGCTACGCCCCTGAGTAAGCCTTTCATCATCTTAACCTCATTCTTAACGGCCTTGTCAGCCAAGTACAGCAGTTGGTTATGACCGATCGTTTCCATGATCTCGGGATTGTCACACTTAGACAGCAGACAAAGAATAAACGTGTCAAGAGGGTTCTCATCTTTCCCTTCCCAGTAAGGACGGATCACAGTCTTTCTGCCCCTTTCAAGAACAGTTATCTCAGAATCAAATGTGTCATCAATCTCAGGGATATGAAACCTGTCATACAAGAACGCTGGTGACCTTACGGCCGAATCAGACTTAAACTGCCTAAGCTGGAAGTAGCCTTTAACGAACTGCCTCTCCATGGAAACCACCTGCCTAGCAGCCCTCAAGGGAACTTCTTCATCTCCCTCAACCAAAGTTGTGAAACACGAGTCGTAACTGAGAGTACGCCAAGGAACACTGAAAAGACCTGGATTCATGCTGCTCAGTATGGTCAGAAATGCACGGTCGTGCCTAAGGTTTGGAAGATTCTCCTCTTTACGGATGACGCCTTCTATCTTTGCGTAAGGGATGACAGAGCAAATATAATCAGAAGCCGATGTATCCTTGGCTATACCAACAACTAGAACACCACGATTCAGCGCCTGTTCTCTCAACATCTGTATAAGCATAACATTGATGGCATTCATGTCTAGAACAGTAAGCCAAGACTCGCCCTCACCCAGCATCAACGGATGCTCCGAAGAATTGAACACTTTCTCAACGGTGGATAATGCGACTTCCTTAATCCTTAACCAGTAGTTCCTTGCGTTCTCGTTAAGCCTTAATACAGCGTCTTCATCGTCAACATTGAAATCTTCCGCAAAAAGCCCCTTACCCGAAGATTCATGCAGCTCAAGAAGCCATTTCAAGACTCGCTTGCCAGCTTTACCTGAGATTCCCAGACCCTCAAACAGCTCTTTAGCGGAAATCTGCTCGACCTGCATCAACCTCTGAACCGCAACAAAAGGAAGATACCGACTTCGCATTGGCACCCAGTGTTTCCCAGAACCCAAGACGAAAGCAAGACTAAAATCTAGGTACGTCACAGGACCATGGCTAGTCTTCTTCCCAAAAAGAACTGACCTTTTCCTCCTAAGTAAGAGCCGAAGATCCCTAGCCAAGGGGCCAAAAGTTCCATATATCGGCCTGTCCAAGAAGATGAGACGGACAGCGTCGTCTTCAGCAGCCTTCAACGCCAAAGACAACTCAGCCATAGCCATCAAGGCGTAAGGAATGCGTTCGGCGGACCTAGCCAAGTCATATTCTGTAGAATCAGTCTCGTCAGTCACGTAGAATAGATCCTCCGTCCACAAAGGAACCGAAGCCGACGCAGCCAGACGATCATCCCTAACAACTTCGTCAAGACGGAAACTGACATCCTCTCCTACTGAGAAGTCGCATCTAAAACCAGAAGCGCATACGTAGAAAAGCAGCATCTCAAGAAGCTCATCGTAGTCCATGGAACCATCAATACCTACAGCCGTATACTCGCCAGTCTCAAAGAAGGACGGTTTTGCGCCAGAGGAGCTTAGACACTTTACGCATGGAACCAGTCTTTCCCGGTTCCTCAACTCTCCTATTCTGCTCGTAAGCAAATTAGCCAGATCAGAAGTTTGCTTCCTAAGCCTCTCCGCAAGAAAACTTATCTAAACCCCTGTTGTATTATGTTCTCTCGAATGCTTATTTGTTTTGCGTGACTGTTTTTTCATCGCTTCAGCCTGAGCTTTGCAAGAGCTGGTTGTCTCTTTTATAAGGGTCCTGCTTCGACTATTATAGTGCGATTGTAGTTCCGAATCCCATTTGTGGGAGTTGAACGGGTTTGCCGGTTCAGATCGGTTTGGAAATGTATGCTGAAAAGCCCATTGTTCTACCTTTTTTCACGGGTCATGTTTCCAGAGGGTTGCTGTTGCACATCGTTAGACAGGTTGATCCGAGTGCTTCTGGTCTGTTACACGAGTTGAACGTTGCTAAGCCATATTCTGTTACGCCTTTAAGGTTTAAAAGTAGAACCCGTAATGAGAAGGGCTACGTCTTAGATCCACAGTTTCCCTGCCGCGTCCGCTTCGGGTTTTTAAAGGATGAGTATGCGACTTATCTGCTTAATTATTTTCAGAAAAAGAATAATGTATTAGTTTTTGACACACTTTTCCAGATTGCTTCGATAAGTGTGGATAGTAAGAGTTATGAGGAGTTGGAGAAAGAAGCCGCGTCGGTTGAAGCGTTTCGACTGTGTTTTAGAACCCCAACCTACTTCGCAAGTCTAGGAAGCGGTTTTCATTGGATGTTCCCGGATGCTGTGAAGGCTGTGATGCAAGTGCTAAAATCCCATCAAGGGAATTGAAAGACAATATATCACCATTTTAACCTTATTGCCAATCAAATATGGAGATAGTAGAAGCAGAGTTCTCTTATCTACTCAGTTAGCATAAATAACGGTAGACTTATGTTAGTGGTGGTGGATAAGATTGGGGGAAGAGAGGAATGTCAAATCCCTTATGCAAGTCTTGAAAGACAAAGATCAACATTATGAAAAAAGAATGGCTACAGCAGCGGCCCTGGGAGAGATAGCTGACAAGAGGTCAGTAGAAGCTCTCATACAGGCTCTAGATGACGGAAGCGAAAGTGTTCAACAAAAAGTAAGGAGCGCTCTGATCAAAATAGGTCCACCAGCTGTGGAGCCAGTTATTCATGCGCTCGAAAGTGAAAGGAAGCGCGTGCGATGGAACGCGGCACTTGTTCTGCGTGATGGGAAGTTGGGAGATGAAAGGGTTGTAGACTCGCTGATAAGGGCGCTGGGAGATGCAACTGTTAGGTCCTTGTTGGCACAAGTTCTTGGGAGGATAGGTGATCCTCGTGCTATAGAACCCTTAATCAACGTACTGAAAAGCAGTGACGGGCATTCAGCAGCAGAGGCTCTTGGGAACATTGGGTCTCCCGCTGTGGAACCTTTGATCAGTGCCATGAAAGATAGGGATTGGAAAGTTCGCGATTATGCGGCAGATGCACTGGGAATGATTGGAGATTCTCGTGCTGTAGACCCCCTCATTAAGGCATTGAAAGACGAGAACGAGTATGTCCGATGGAAAACAGCGGAGGCGCTTGGAAGGATTGGCGACGTTCGGGCTATTGAACCTCTCACCGAAGCTCTGGAGGTCGAAGACCGAGATTTCGTAAGAAGAGCTATCGTTGAGGCATTAGGTGCAATGAGAGATACAAAGGCTATGGCTTCTCTTGTCAAAGCATTGGGGAACATAAATCGTGATGTTAGGGAGTCAGCGAAAACGCTTTTAGTGAATAAGGGTTCTCAAGCCGTGGAATTCCTAGTGAAGGCTCTGGGAGACTTTGACCGAGACATTCGAAATGGAGCAACAGAAGCTCTAGGGAAGATGGAAGCACTATGCATTGAGTCACTGATCCAAGCATTGAGTTCTGAAAGTCGGAGGGTTCGAGTAGAGACCGCATGGCTTCTTGGAGAGTTAGGAGACAAGAGGGCTGTAGAGCCCCTCACACAGGTATTGAATGACGAGGATGAGGGGGTTCGAATAACAGCGGATAAGGCCTTAAAGAAGATCGCCAAAAGAGCCAGTCAATAGTAAACGACAACGTATTGAAACCCAAACGGGAGTGTGTCTTCCGTTTGGAATGATGCTGATTTTCCATTATATTTCTAGCAAATCGGCAGGTTGCTTCACGTTTCTAAGCCCGATTACTATCAATCTGCGTAGAATCTCAGCCTCTTTCAGCCTAGTTCTCTCCATGAGAGTTCTGATTTTGTTTTCCGTTTCATCGTCAAGCCTTGTTGACCACGTTTTCACATCCAATGCGCATCGCCTGTTCAACAAGATGTTTCATCTTGAATATAAATCTTGCTTTAAGCAAAACGCTTATATCAACCTCTCTATAATAATATACGCAGGTGCATCCAAGATGAAGAAAGATAAATTTGTCATAAATAGAAACGAGGTTGATTGGAAGGGCACCAGAAGTAGGGGTTGGAGTCTCGGCCGGAGCACCAAATTCATTATCAAGTGATCTCATATTTTGCTGCATGTTGGGCAGTTTGGGTTTTTGGTGATTTCTGCTGTTTCTATTGTCATTTCTTCTCCGTCTATGAACAGCATTCTTCCAACCAGTGGTTTTCCAATTCCTGTTAAGTATTTAACGGCTTCCATGACCTGTAAAGAAGCTAAGGCTGAGGGAGTTCCGCTGAAGATCGGATTAACCTTTATTTCAGTTGGCTCTTTTGGGAAAACGCATCTTAGGCACGGTCCTTTGCCAGGAATAATGGTGGTTATTTGGCCGTAGAACTGTGAGACTCCCGCGTGAACGAATGGGATGCAGCTTTTTACGCAGTAATCATTGACTGCGAATCTTGTTTTCCAGTTGTCAAGCCCATCGACTGCTATGTCCACTTTCCCAACGGTGCTTGAGACAGTGTCAACCGTAATTTCTTTATTTATAGCTAATATTTCTATCTCTGGATTTAAAGCCGTAAGCCTTTCTCTGGCTACCTTAACCTTAAATTGCCCAACGTCTTTGGACGAGTACAGGATTTGGCGGTTCAAGTCGCTTAGGCTCAATTTGTCTTCATCAACCAAGACGAGTTTTCCAATACCTGCAGCAGCTAACAAAATTGATGAAGTGGATCCTAGTCCACCGACTCCTACAACAGCAACCGCGGAGTTTTTCAGTTTCCTTTGGCCCTCTGTTCCCCATCTGTTCATAATTATTTGGCGGCTATAACGTTCCAGCTCTTGTTGAGACAGACTCATTTATGTGTTCCTCCAATGAACAAATTTTGCCTTAAGATGTATATCGTCTTTTGGGATTATTAATTTATTCAGAAACAGTTGTCATTAGGCAGTTGTTGGAGAAGAGACAATTGAAAAATTGTATACAACGCGGTAATAATGAATCTAGGCGTTTTCCACCCAGTAACTGTCTTTTTCCGTTATTTCCTTTTTCCAGATGGGAACCTCGAATTTTATTCGGTCAACGATTTCTGAAAGTGCAAGGCGCCCTTCTTTTCGATGCTTAGATGCTACGAGAACGTACATGACGTCTTCGCCGATCTTAACTGAGCCCGTTCTGTGTTCAACAACGGCGTCTAGTATGCCATGTTTGGTTTTTTGTTCGTTGATGATTTTTTCTATTATCTGAGAAGCCAAGGCTTCGTGTGCTTCATATTCGAGTCTAATGACCTTTTCATTTTCTCGAGTGCCTCGAACAATGCCCACAAATATTGTGATGGCGCCTATTTCGTTGGAAGATTTCTTCAATTCTTCAATAAGTG
>Ga0272448_1003801_pt1 | contig 17658 bp, 19 predicted proteins | sample YNPCB0191_FD_202220 | JGI IMG/M metagenome (GOLD analysis project Ga0272448, IMG submission 202220) | Hot spring sediment microbial communities from Yellowstone National Park, WY, United States - YNP-CB-019-1 | ecosystem: Environmental > Aquatic > Thermal springs > Hot (42-90C) > Sediment... | reverse complement strand
GGACAACTCATAGGCGTATCCTCCTTTCTGGTCCTTTAGGACCGGTTGGGTTGCTTAACAACCTAAGAGGATATGCCTTTTTTGTTTATTTGGCAATATAAAAGTGCGAAAGATATTTTACATTATCTTTTCAAACATCTTTTAGGTCTATTAAAATTAAAAAATATAGGGGTAAAGGTAATTATCCATCCTAAAATAGAAACAAAATTATTTTTACAAATCCCAGGGGCAAGAAAAAAATTAAGCCAACTTTCTCGACAGATTATCCTTAAAAGTTTTTCTTCTGTTTCTTAAGTTATTGTTTTGATTGTAATTTTTTCTTTATTTGCCTATAGGTAAAAAAGGAAGGTTTACGCGAAAAATCCCAGCGGATTAAACCAAAATAATCCACTCCGTCTTTAAAATGTTGATTGCAATCACGAAAAAATGCCCAAAAAACTTTATCTACCGCAGGATGTTTTAATAATTCCTTAAAAACAATCTTTAACCATTCTGCCTGTTGTCTTTCATTTGGGTTCTCACCCATCCACCAAGATTTTACTTTTTTATCATTTATACCCGGACAGCCGGTCTCTGTAATCCAAATTCTTTTCTCTTCATCACCATTCCTTAACATAACCTTATAGACAAATTTTACTGAAGAAAGTAATCTCTTATCTGAACCAGGATTTAGAGGTGACTCAAAAATATGGATATTTAATATATCAAAATACGGTTTTAACCCATTATCATATAGACGCTGGATACTGGAAAGATTACTTAAACCTCCATTTAATACTTTTGCCTCAGGGTCAATTTCTTTAATTACCAGATATGCTTCTTTAAGTATTCTTGCATAGGTTTTTAAACCATCCTGATATTGATAATCCCAATAGATACCCGAATCTGGTTCGTTCCAAATTTCCCAGTATTTTACTTTATCTTTAAAATGTTTAACTACTTCTTTAACATAATTTAAAAAAACGGCGTTATCTTTAGGTGGACAATTCCATCTTCCGCAACTCGAAGCCCAGTCCGTAGAGTAATCCAAGACCCCTAAAATATTTATATTATTTTCGCTTAATTCTTTTACAATTGTATCGTATTTTCCAAAATTAAATTTACCTTCTTCTGGCTCAATATCCGACCATAAAAAATCAAACCTTACCCAATCAACTCCTGCCTCTTTCATTAAAGAAATAGTCTTTTTTAAGTCAGCCAGTGTAGCGTATTTATAATTACTCCAAGAATGATCCCAGTGCAAAAATTCCAAAACCCCAAAGGGACTTTCTTGACTATTAATCTCTGAAGAAACTTGCTTAATAATAAGAGAAACAAATACCAGAATAAATAATAGACGCTTCATTCTTTTAAAAATTATCTTCTTCTATTTCTTAACTGCCTTATCTTCTCTTTAACAAACCAGGAGAAAAAATTGCGGTATTTTCTCTGTAATTTTGGGTTTTTCCAATCTTCAGAAGTGATTATTTTACGGCAATTTCTTTTCCCGCATTTACATCTGAATTTGTATTTTAGCCCAACATCAGTCATTGCGTAATCGTAAGTTATCTCCTCACCCGGCTTTATATCTCTCATCGCCACCATAACCAAATGCCCCTTTATCCCTGCATTGGGTTGACAACTGTGATTAAAATAATCATCGTCTTCTAAAAATCTTTCTTTTCGGCTAGAGACTAAATAAAAACCATCCGCAATGGGTGTAACGTAATGGTAAATATCTTTAAATTTTTTTTGATAAAATTCTTTTAGTTCTTCTTCTGTAATAATTTCTCCTCCCCAGACAGAAATTATCTCTCCCTTTTTAATTAACTCTTTAGCAAAAACCCCTTTTCCAGAAATCGGTGAATTACGTACCTGTGCTTTTTTGATTATGTAAGAATGCTTTAACATAATTAAAATCCCTCCCTCTTTATAAAAATTTCTTTTTCTCTCAATCCTTTTAATAACTCTTCAAATATAATTTTATTCTCCGCTAAATCTTCCATAAATTTAAGTCCTTTTAGATGAATTCCTTTAAAAAATATAACCTTAAATAAACTTAAAGGCAAAACCGCAGTGATCTTTTGCATAGAGTTAAGCGGAGAGTTTCTTTTGCTAAAAGAAAATATCTTCCAAAAAGCAACTCTTTTATTTTTTCTTTTAAGTTCGATGGTAGCAATCGTATAATTATCCTTTTTAATTTTCTCTAATAAATTTTTAGTCTGATGGATATTCTCTTTATTAAAAAATCCATAATTTTTTAAAAAATTAAAAAAAACCATAAACCCTTGAGGTCTAATCACCCGAAAATGAAAATCGAAAAATTTTTTCCTTTCCAAAATATTCTCAAAACCACTGGGACAAAAATAAGTCTCAGAAGGTATCCCTAAAAATTCTTCATTCTGATATCCGGAAAAAGGAGGACATTTTATTTTTTTACCCGAGATTATCTGATAAGAATAAAGCGTATGCTCCTGGATTAAATCCTCAAAACACCATAAAAATGGAAAGAAAAACTTCTCTTTAGAAAGTGAACCTGCTTTAATAATTACTCCATCAATGTAAGGATTTAGAATGAGTTCTCTTGCGGTAATAAAATTTAATAAACCAGGAGAAAAACCACAACCTGGGATAACAAAGATATTCTGTTTTTCTATCTCTTTTTTTCTTTTTAAATAAAATGGCGGATCTAAATCAGAAATATCTAAAAGATTTTTTCTAAACTTTAAAGCCAACTCCAAACCTAAATAAGCATCTTTTGCCGGAAGGCAAGAGATCAACAAAGAAAAATCCTTTATATTTTTTTCACCAGAAAAGAAATCTATTTTTTTAATCCCAGAATATTTTTTAAAATAGTAAAAAACTGCTTGGGCGATCCTACCTTTTCCTAAAATTAAAATAGATACATCTTCTTTCATAGTTTCATCAGATCTGCCACAGAGGAGGGATAACCAGGCTGGCAAGGTGTATAGAAGGAGTATAGTATTTTAAGTTAAGAGGATTTTTAAGACGGGTTTTGTATCTTTCCTCTAAAATTTTCTTACTGATCTTTAAAGGATTATACTTCTTAGAAGAAAGTATAAAACAATACTCACAGCCACAGCTGTAAGAAGGCATAGGAAATCTTAAAAAGCAAACATACTTAAATAATTTTTTTAAAATTTGAACCGATTTTTTTATAACTGTATTCAAATCTAAAAATGGACCAGCCTGAAATATTGCCAGCCCATCTTTACTTAAAGCATTATAAACTTTATTGTAAAAAGGTGCCTCAAAGAGAGCTTTTCCCGGACCCACCGGATCCGTAGAATCAACCATAATCACATCATAAAAATATTTTTTATCTTCCAAAAATTTTGCTCCATCTTCAAAAAATAAATTTAGTCTCCTATCTTTAAATGCACCGTTGGAAACAAAAGATAAGTATTTCTGGCACAAAGAAGGTATCTCTTTGTCTATCTCTACTAAATGAATTAACTCCACTTCCTTATGTTTACAGACTTCTCTCAATACCCCTCCATCACCGCCCCCAATAATTAAAACTTTTTTTGGAAAATTATGCGTAAATAAAGCGGTGTGTGCCATCGTCTCATGATAATTTGCCTCATCTAATTGGGAAAATTGAATTATCCCATCCAAGGTTAATATTTTGCCAAATCCAGGGGTAGAAAAAATAAAAACTTCTTGAAATTTTGTCCTTTTCTTAAAAATTTCTTTCTGAATAAAGAACAGATCTCTTTTACATCTTCTAACACCAGGAAAAGGAGTCTCTAAAAACCACTTATCTTTATCAAAGCAGATTTTTTGCATAATTTTATTGACCCCTCTTTATCATCCTTATTTTTACCTTTTTGGGAGAGAATATCTTCTTTAGATATTCAAAGGCGGCATAAGGACGGGTATTTTTACCACAGGTAAATATATCTATGGCGATATATCCATGTTCAGGCCAGGTATGGATAGCGATATGTGATTCTGCCAAAATTACAACTCCCGTAATTCCTTGCAAAGGAAACTTATGTACCGCTACTTTTAAGGGAGTATTATTAGCAACCTCTGCTGCTTTCCAAAGAATTTTTTTGATTTTATCTTTATCCTCAATAAACTTAGGGGATTTAAAATCACAAATGAGATGAAAAGTGTAAAAACTGTTATTGTTTTTATTTTTCATCCCATCTTTTCCCCTTTTATTATAATATTTGTATAAAATTTAAATAAAATGTCAAGAGTTTTTTAAAAATTGTTGTTGCAAGATAAAAATGTCATCTTTATAAGATATGGGCATTAAAATTTATAAATTTGACTTTAATAAATAACCTTCTATAATAATACTCTGTGAAAAAAAATTTTTTAAAATGGTTATTATTTATCTTAATAACTGCAGTACTACAATTCCTTTATATAGATGCATTCTACCTTGAACCAAATTGGATTAAGATAGAGAAAGTAAAAATTGTAAATCCTAAGTTAGCAAAATCTCTATCGGATATAAAAATAATCCAAATTTCAGACCTCCATATTAAAGAATTGGGATTTAGAGAAATCTCTTTAATTGAAAAAATAAATAGATTAAAACCGGATATCATTTTAATTACTGGAGATTTAATCTATGAACGTCAATATATCAATAATCTCTGGAAATTTTTAAAACTGCTGGAACCTAAGTTTCACACTTACGCAATATTTGGAGAATCTGATGGAGCAATTGCAGATTTAAAAGATTCTCCGCATTGGGATAAAGCCAATACGTATCTTTTAGATGGAAAATTTATCCGTCTTAATCTAAAAGGAAAAGATAATTCTTTTTTTTGGTTAATTGCCTTAAGTGATGATGAATTAGAAAAAAATATCTCTAATATTTCACCCGATGAGCCCATTATCTTATTAAGTCATAGACCAAATATAATAAAAAAAATCGCCCTTTTGTCTAAAATAGATTTGGTTTTAGCAGGGCATACCCATGGAGGTCAAGTTGGTATTCCTTTTCTTTATCGATTTTTCCCTTACGCTAAAAGATCAGAATATATATCTGGATTGTATAAAGTAAAGAATACGCTTCTTTATGTAAATAGGGGAATTGCTTCCGAAAAAGGGATAAGATTTCTATGTAGACCTGAAATTACTCTCTTTGAATTTGATTCTAAAGGTAAAATGAATTATCGCATTCTTAAACAGGATAGATAAATGCTTATCTTACTTTATCACGGAATAACTGAACAGAACCCGCCCAAAGAAATCTATTCTGTAAATAAAGAGGAATTTAAAAAACAGATGCTTTATCTTAAGGAAAATAAATATAATATCTTATCTTTGGAAAGATTGGCTGAGATATTAAAAAGAAAAGAAGATATACCTGAAAAATCCGTAATCATAACTTTTGATGATGGGCTTTTAAGTCAATTTGAATATGCCTATCCTCTATTAAAAGAATTAAATTTTTCTGCCTGTTTTTTTATCACTGCAAGTAAAGTAAATCAAATTAACTATATGAACTGGGTCCAGATAAAAATCTTAATTCAAAATAATATGGAAATCGGTTCTCACGGGTTGACCCATCAGATTTTATATGGGGAAAATGATAAAGTTATAGCCAATGAATTAAAAACTTCTAAAGAAATTTTAGAAAAGAATTTAAAAATTCCTATTGATTATCTATCTATTCCGCGAGGTTGGCCTTTTAGAGAAAAAAAGATTATTCATTTAAGCAAAGCGGTGGGTTATAATTTGGTCTGTTCAAGTAAAATAGGTTATATAAATTTAAATTCTGATATCTTTACCTTGCCCAGAATTCCTCTAAAAAGAAATATTGCTTTTTCTGAATTTATTCAAATATTAAAAGAATCTTCTTTAAAACTTTTCTTTTATAAAATTGAAGAATCTTTTAAAAATAATCTAAAGATAGTTTTGGGGATAAAAAATTATGAATATATAAGAAAAAAACTATTACGGAAGGAATATACTAATGAGCACCTTTTTCCTGAAGGATAATCCAGATTGTCTTTATAAAGATAAAAAGGTCTAAAGCCAAGGACATATTTTTAATGTAATAAATATCATAGAGGAATTTCTCTTTCGATGTCTCAATTGAATCCGCATAAGGATAATTTATCTGTGCCCAACCCGTTATCCCAGGCTTTACAGTAAGTCTTTCTAAATAAAAGGGAACTTTTTCTTTTAAAATTTCTACAAAATAAGGTCTTTCAGGTCTGGGTCCTACCAGAGACATATCATTTTTGAAAACATTAAAGAGTTGTGGCAGTTCATCTAAGCGAGTTTTTCTTAAGAATCTGCCTAAAGGAGTTACCCGTATATCATTATCGGATGCCCAAACCGGACCAGTTTTTTCCTCTGCATCTACATACATAGTCCGGAATTTATATAAAATAAACCTCTTGCCGTATAAACCAATGCGCTCCTGCTTAAATAGTACCGGTCCTTTAGAAGTAATTTTTATCAATAAAGCAATCAATAACATTAAAGGGCTAAATATAATCAAACCCAAAGAGGAAACCAAAATATCAATTAATCTCTTTGCCCCTTTATACCAATAAAATCTCTCATCCAAAGGAACAACAAAAACAGGATTGATATCCTTTATAGGTAGGGTAATTACATTACTCATTATGGCTTCATATAAATGGGGAAGGACTTTACAGCTAATTCTATTATAGGAAATTTCACTTAAAATATTTATTAATTTATCTTGAGGTATATCAGCGGTAATTATCACTTCATCCGGAAAATTTTCTCTTATCACCTTAGAGAAACTCTCTAAATTACCTAATATCTTTACAGAATCATCCTCAAGATTTTCAGAATTATCTGTCTTAACAAAACCTATTACTTTATATCTCGTACTGCTATCCTTACTTATATGTAAAGCCAATCTCTTTGCTTCCTCATTTATCCCTAAAATTAAAACCTTAGAATTTAAAAAATCCTCTCCAAAGACTATCCCTACAATCGTCTTTAAAAAAATGCGCCAAATAATTGTTAAAAGAAATATCCCTACGCAAGATATAACAATTACTGAACGGGGATAAGTCAATGCCCGAAAATAAAAAGCGATAACTACGGTAGTTAAAAAACTTAAAAAAGTTGCCTTGAAAGTACTTACGATTATTTCAAAATTAGTCTTAACTTTAAGATTATAATAAAGACCAAAGGTATAAAAGAATATTAAACGGATTATAATTATAAAAAGGAATATTCTAAAATATGCAGAGAGATTATAGTAAGGAAGTTGAGTTATTTCTTTTTCAAATTTTAAAGTGAAAGCAGAAAAGTCACTTAAGATAAAAAGAAAAATATCGCCTACAAGAAGAAGGAAAGTAAGATATTTTTCAAAGGAAGGATTTCTTTTATTCCGCAGGAATGAGTTTATCACCTATTCTTAATCTAAGTTCTGTCTTCTCCAAATCAGGTTCAGCCAGACTCAACCCTTTATATACTTCTTTGATTACTATCTCTCCTATCTTCTTTTTATTTCTTAAAACAAGAAATCTCATTCCTGGTTTTATATTCTTCTCTGCGCCTAAATCCGTAAATATAAAGTTATATTCATTATTAACACTTAAAATACTACCTAAGGTTTCTGTTTCCTTTGGCTTCTGGACGACTATTTTCTCTAAATTTACTTTGGGAGATTGCTCAGAAGGTGATTCTTGTGTTGATACCAAAGAACTCCTAACCTTTTCCAATTCTCTCTCCAAAGCTAACTTTGCACTCAAAACCTTCTCCATTTTACTAATGAGCGAAAGATAAGTTTTTCTATTCTCCTCAGTTAGATTGCCAAATTTTTCAAAAATATCTCTCTGTTGTTGGGTGATCTTTTGTAAGAAATTCTGTGTAGTTTCTTTCGACTTACGTAGTTCTTCTTCTAAAAGACTCTGGGTGGCGGTTAAACTCTCAACTTTTTTCTCCAATTCCTGACGGATTAATTTTATCTCCTCAAGTTGTTTATTTAACTCATTAATCTTAGATTCTTTCTCTTGGAGGGCTTCTTCTTTAGATTTGACTTCCAGTTTAAGGTCTAAATAGGCTTTTGCTTTTTGGAAATTAAGAACGCTTAAAAAAAATATAACTACGCTTTCTAATATTACAAGGATAAATAATATTAGGGTAGATACTTTTCCTTTCTTTTTCAAATAAAAAACCACTTTTTTTTAAAATAAGTCTTAATTTACTTTAATTCTAAGGGTTACTTTTTTTCCTCTAACAAAATTAAACCTATTGCCAATAAGAAACAAGAATCCGCAAAGGATAAAATTGCTACTGGCTTAGAACCTAAGATAGCTGCATTCATTAACTTAGCTATTACTCCCACCACCATAACTATTACTCCGATAACTAACAAAACCTTTGCCAAATTTTTCACTTTCCACCTCCTTTTATCTTCTTAAAATTCATTTAGTTATAAAATCTCCTCTTTTTATTTTGCATAATAATTTCATTTTTGTCAAGCAAAATTATTTTATCCACCCCACACCGCCCAATCATAACTAAAATCCTCAGTAGGTGTAATTGGAGAAACCACCGAACCGCGTGTTTCAAAAATTAACACTACCTCCTTTGCTTTAAATCTTCTTAAATCTATCTCTCCCTCAAACCACTTTCTATCTTCTGAATTGGCTTTCGGATTTATATACTTGGAAAATAACACCTCTTCTGTATCTGCTGCCTCTGTGACTAACTTCACTTTAAACTCTACCCCATCTCCGGTTTTATTCCAAGCCTCAGGCATAACTGCAAAACTAAAAACCAATCTAATTCCATCAACCGGTACTTTAAATCTTGCTTTTATTTTAGTAGGAGCGGGTGCAAAGATTGCTCTCTTAATTAATCTATCGATCTCTACATCTTTAATTAAATGTTTAAGTCCACTCCCGGTTATTACTATATCTTTTAAGTTATCTATATTAAATCTCTTTTTATAAAAAATGATCAGGTTGTTTTTGTCATCATCATCGAGTGCTCGAAAATAAGATAAACTATAGTTCTTTAAGATAAAATTCTCTGCAAACTCCTTTCTAATCTTAAAATAGATTGCCCCTAAAATATTATAAATCTCCAAATCCTTAACCAAAAGATTTCTATCTAAACCTTTTTCTGGCACCCAAATATCATTAGTAAAAGCGATCTCTATCTTATGCCAACCAGAAGGTAAGTATTTCCGGAAAATAAAAGGCGTGATTTTGCCTTCTTCGGCAAAAACTTCTCCTAAAACTTTATTATCAATACTTACTTGCATACCTGCAGAATAATCAAAATCTCTTACTTTTTTCTCGGGGGGAATAACGCATTTACCTCCTGCATTTATTTTGATCTCTTTTAATCCGGAAGGTAATTCTACTACTGAATAAATATAACCGGGTTGCGCAACTAACATCCCATCCTCTTCTTTTAAAATATACTGTGCATCCTTCATAATATTCATATCCCTTGCATCTATATATAAAATTTTTCTTTTTTCTTCTAAATTGAAATACCAACTGAGCTTATCCTTTACATTAGAATATTCTTCTTTATAGGGAATCAATTCCTTATCCTTATAAACCCATAACTCTAAAGGCAGACTATCAAATGTATCTATGAGAATAGGATATTTAGTTAAAATTTTAAAATATAAAAAATCTTGGTCTTCAAAAGAAAAATTCTGTTTTAATTCTTTAATTTCTTCTTTAGGGACAAAAGATTCATCCAAGGCATCAAACAAACAGGATTCTAATTCTACATCCTTTAAAATATCCATCAAACTGATGGTAGTTTTTGGCTCTTTGGTTCTTTTGGCTAAAAAGAAAAAAATAAAACAGACAATTATAATAAAAAACAAAATTGAATATTTAATTAAGAAATTATAAAGTTTTTGATAAAACTCTTTTTTACTCATCTATAAACAATAAATGATTTAGTTAAGCCTAAAAATTTTTCCTCTTTAATTTTACTCTCAGGAAAAAGTATCTTCAATTCTTTTTTATTGAGTAATCGGATAGAACTGATTATTTCTCTGGCTTTATTTTCATCAGGGATTTTGCCAAACCAGCCTAAATTAAAACGAGTAACCAACCAGATTTTAAGTTTATATGGAAAAAATTGAAAAAAAGGAAATAAAAAGTGTGGCTCGATAGGGAAATAGCGATTAGGAGTTTGTAAAAAATATCTTTCACCCAGCCTTCTTACTTCATTAGCCATAAGAGATTGGTCGGAATAACTACCTAAATGTTCAATTACTGAATTAGAAAATATCACATCGAATTCCTTATCTTTAAATTGCTTAAGGTCTCTGACATCGCCAATTAAACTTTTAAAATTTGAATGGGTTGTTTTAATTTCTATAAGATTAAGAATCCATATCTCGATATCTTTTTCTTTATAAAATCCTGTATTAAACCAAAAATCTTCGCTCCCACCTATATCCAGTATCTTTAAAGGTCTGGGTAAAGAAGAGATAAAAGATTTAAAAAAATCTACCCTTTTTTTCTAAATTTCATAGATAGTAATTTACATCTTTGTAAATTAAGTATATTTAAATTTTTTATAAAAATAATAAGGGCATCTTTTAGCAAAAGAAATAAAAAAATAGTATTTCCTATAATATATCTCTTCCATAAACGGCGCGGTTCTTGAATTAATCTAAATAACCACTCTAAACCTAAATTCTGCATCCAAATGGGAGCGCGTTTTTTCTTTTTAGAAAGAAAATCAAAGGTTGAACCTACGCCTATAAAAATATAAGCATCTAAAAAATTATAATATCTATATATCCATTTTTCTTGATGTGGCGGTCCGAAACCTAATAATAATATATCAGGCTTAAATTTATTTATTTCATTTATAACCTTTAGGCTTTCTTCATAGTTAAAGAGATTCTCAAAGGGAATAGACCTATATCCTATCTTATCTAACCCAGGATATGTTTTTTTTATATTTCCAACTGCCAATTTTAAAATTTCTTCTTTTGGTCCTAATAAAAATAGAGAAAGATTTTTTTCTTGAATTGTCTTACATAATCTTATAATCAAATTAGTCCCATTTATCCTCTCGGGCAATTTTTTACCATATATCCCTGATATCCAAACCAAAGGCATCCCATCAACCAGACTTAAATCCACATGAGAATATATCTCTTTAAATTCTCTATCAAATTTTGCTTTAACGATATGGTCAACATTAGGAGTAAAAATAATGGTTTTTCTTTTAGATTGGATATTATTTACAATGACTTCAACTGCCTCATCCATCGTAATATAATCTACAGGCAGATCACAGATTTTAATTCTTATAAATTTAACTATCTGCTTATCCATAATGTTTATTTTAGAACCCAAAAAGAAGCTTTAATATTCTCATAAATTTATAGATATTCCCTATTTTTTTAATAGTAGAAATAGGAGAAATTAAGGCATTAAATAATAACCATCGATAAATTCTTGAAGAAAAATATCTACTTAAATGCTCCACTTGCCTTGCCTGAAATTTCTCTGTGCTTATCAAAAAACAACCATCGGGTCCGGTTGATTCTGATAATGTATAGGGAGTTATCTCTTTTGAAAAATAATTATTTTCTTTACAAATCTTATAAAGTTGGGTTCCGTATAAAGGGATAGCCATCATATTAAGCGGTCTTACTTTATATCTCTTGGCTAAATACATAGCAAAATCTATGGTTTTCTTCATACTTTTTATATCTTCTCCGGGAAAACCTAAAATAAAAAATGCATATAGGGGTAATCCTACTTTCTGACAGCGCTCAGCAAATTCCTCCACTTCATCTAATCTTAAATTTTTCTTAACTATTTTATTTAATATCTCTTCATCACCTGACTCCACTCCAATAGTTAAAGATCTGCATCCAGATAATTTCATCTCTTTCAACATATCTTTCGTTATTGAACGGTCAACTCTTATACCGTTAGGCGTATCCCAAGTAATATTATATTTACGAAAAATTTCTAAGATACGCATAAAACGGTTGACATCCAACATAAGATTATCATCTTCAAAGTGTATATGTTTTATCCGATAGGTTTTATATAGTTTTTCGATGTGCTGAATAACATAATCTACCGAATGCGCCCTCCATAATTTTCCCATACTGAGAGAAATAGAGCAAAATATGCAATTATAGGGACAGCCTCTACTGGTAATCATGGGAACTGCTCGCTTTATACCTCCTTCCCGAGAATGGATGCCTTTTTTATAAAGGGTAAGATAACTTTCCATATCTACTAAATGATATGCAGGTAGTGGTACTTCATCCAGATCCTCAATGTAAGGCATATCTTCATTTTCAAAAATTATTCTATCTTGGCGATAAAATATCCCTTTGACATTTTTTAAATTATGTTTACCCCTAAAATAATCTACCAAATCAGAGACTATCTTTTCTCCTTCTGATTTTACTACTATATCAATATTGCTACTTTCCATAAGATACTTTGCCCGGCAACTCGCATTTGCACCGCCAACGATAACGGGTATTGAGCAATCAACACTTTTTACTAATTCTGCAGTTTGAAAAACATTTTCTTCTTGAGTAGTAAATTGACTCGATATTCCCACAACATCCGGTTTATATTCTTGAATCATCTTTTTTAATACATTTGGAGGGATACCATAATATCTTCTATCATTATAAATAATAAGTTTTGCTTGTGGAGAAGCAGGCGAATCGATTACCTTCACATTACAACCCTTAGACTCTAAAACTGCTGCGATATAAAGAAGTCCTAAAGGTAAATCAACAAAGCCATAAGGGGATTTTCTCCAGGTTTTTTTATAATAGACATAACCCGGATTTATCAACAAAATCTTCTCCATTTATAGCACAATATTACCAAGATGAGCTTTAATCTTATTTTTCAATACCCAAAGTAATGCTTTATATGGATTATATCTGACCATCGCGCCTACTCTACAAATAAGCAAACATTTCTTAGGGCAATTTTTAACTATCATTCTTATCTCTTTAGCTCTTTTGCTGTTATAAATATGAGAAAAATCATTTTCTTTGAGATCACCCATCTTTTCTTTTAACATAATACAGGGATATACTCCTCCTTCTGTATCGATATAACAAAAAAGAGAGCCTGCCAAACAACTGTACTGTTGATTATCCTGATTAACATAATCCCATATTTTTTTGTGATAATAAACCTTAAATAATTTATAAATGGAAAAAGTCTTTAATTCTAAATTAACCAAATTTTCTAATTCTTTTCTAAGTGCTTCTTTATCTTTAATACCTTGATTTTCTTGATTGAAGAAAAAATTGGAACTGTGTACAACTTGACAGTTAAATTCTACCCCCAGTTTTTGGGCTAAATTATACACATCGTCTAATTGCTCTATATTTTCATTTATAATAGTAAAGCTTAAACCTAAGTCTTTTACTTTAAGTTTTTTTAGCAAATCGATTGTTTCTATTACTCTGTTATATGCTCCTGAATAACCGCGGATCCTATCATGGGTACTACCAATGCCATCTAAAGAAACGCGGATAATAATATGAGGTTCTATCTTCAAAATCTCTTTTATTTTTTTATTTATTAAATCTGTATCTAAGCCATTAGTGTTAATTATTACCTTTGCTAATGGGAAGAGTTTCTTGATTTTAAATATAAACGCAACGAGTTTATCTTCTAAAAATGGCTCTCCACCGGTTAAAGTAATCCTTTTTATATAGCGCGGCAATTTAGAAAGCAAATCTATATCAAACCCATATCTCTTTTCTTTTCTCCATATCCCACACATTATACATTTAGCATTGCAATAATCGGTGACAGAAATTAATAATTCTCTAAGTTTCATTTTATAATCTCTTTTTTATAATAAAAATTAAACGATATCACACCCAAATAATGCCTTTAATTTCATAATTATAATCCGACTAAGTGCTAAATACGGTTTTTTTCTTAATAAAGGAAAATTGTACAATCAGTCCAACATTTATTTGAACAATCATTATAAACTCCTTTTAATCTTATATCTTTAAAATCAAAGGTCTTTAAATTCCCTAACTTTTTATTCAAAATAGGGCATGGATATATATCTCCATTACAATCTATAAAGAGAGAGTATATACCCGCAGAACAAGGAAGTGGTCTATACCTATATTTTATATAGGGAATTATCCCTGACAAAAAATAAGCCCTAAAATAATTTTTGAAATTAAAACTGCTTAAGTATTGAACAATTATACGATTAAGTTGTTCTTTAAGTCTATCTATATTTTTAGGAAAAAATATTTTCATTTGTATAATAATAAAACTCTGAATTATAAGCCAAAGTATAGTTTATTTTATAAATACCGAATTTTTTAGCCAAATTATAAACATCTCCCATTTGGTCTATATTCTTATCTAAAATGGTAAAATTTATACTTAAATTTTTAACATTTAAATGCTTTAAGGTTTCAATTGTATTTATTACTCGCAGATAAGCCCCATCAATTCCTCTTATCTCGTCGTGAATTTTACCTATCCCATCTAAAGATATGATAATTTGCACATTTTTATCTATTTTTAAAATTTCTTTAATTTTTTCTCTTATTAACTCAGTAGCCAATCCGTTTGTGTTTATACAAAGCCGTGCAGAGGGACATTTTTTTCTAATAAACTTAAAAAGTTCAACAAGGTCTTCTCTTAAAAATGGTTCTCCGCCATTTAATCCTATCAATTTCAAATTAGAATGGAGTCTATTAAAAACACCTATTTCTAACTCTGGCTCTTTTGGATATTTTTAGATGTTGCACATCACACAACGAGAATTACATTTATATGTAGTAATTATACTAACCTCTTTGATACCCATTATCTTTTACATATTCAATTGCTTTAATAAATCCTTCTAACATCTCATCGTATGTCCAATTCTTTATAATTTCTTTTGAATTATTACCTAAAGTTATTCTTAAGTTCTCATCAGAGAGTAATTTCTCCAATGCTTCTTTAAGGGATTTAGCATTTCTTGAAGGAACAATTAAACCATTAACACCATTTTTTACCAAACCCCCTCTTACCGCACCCACATCTTCAGTGGCAATTATAGGTAATCCCTGATTCATCGCTTCATTAATTACTATCCCCCAGCCTTCAACTGCAGACTTAGTTTTAATAGAAGGCAAAACAAAAATATCCGCTAATGCGTAGTATTTATAGAGAAATTTATTAGGTATATTTCCTAAAAAAAATACATCTTTTAACCCCTTTTGTTTTACTAATCCTTTTAGATATCTTCCTTGAGGTCCTTCTCCTATTAAAAGAAGAACAGTATCCCTTCTATTTAAATTACCAAAAGCCTCTAATAGATAAACTGCCCCTTTAAATTCAACAAACCTACCTACATAGAGAATAATCTTTTTATCCTTTATCCCTAATTGATTCTTTATATATTCTATTTCTTCTTCTGAAGGTTCCTTTTCGTATAAAGAGTTTTCAACTGCTGGTGGTGCTACAAATATCTTTCTCTGGTCTATCCCTAAGGAAAGAAGATATTCCTTTACTGCTTCACCTGAAGCACATATCGCATGAGAATCCCTATATATTTTCTTCATTAAATAGAAAGAAAATTTATGAAAAAAGGTTTCAGGATGATGCCAGATCTCCGTCCAAAGGATAAAGGGTCGATTTAATAATTTAGCAATAAAAAAAGTTACCGGAAGAGCAAATCTTCCATTATGACATTTGATAAATATATCGTATTTCCCAAAAAAAAGTTTAAAGATAAGCGTGGGAGTAATCCTTAAATTAGGCAAAAGATAAAATCCTTTTAAATACTTTCCTTTAAAGTTGCCTAATTTGCCCCAACATTCTCTAATGTCAGGCGGTATCCTTCTAATACTCATATCTCCACCAAAAAAGAAGAAATCGATATCGTATCTTTGGGATAGCAACTCAAAAATTCTTTTATAATAATATCTATAAAACTGGGAAACAAAGGCTATTTTTATTTTTGATTCCATCTTTTTTATAAACTTTAAATCCAACCCAAATTCCTTTTAATACATAAAAAAATTTTTTAAAACTGCGCGTAGGTATTAATATTTTCTTTATATCAATAAGAAAATATATAAACAACATATATGGCAAAAAAAATCTGGGCATATTCTTAAGATAAAAATATATTGTATTTGTAATATAATAACCCAAAAGGCGAGAACCCAATAATAAACCCATCCCATCACAAAGTATTATTTCTGCCGAACTCAGTGCCTTTTTGAACTCGATATCCTTTCTTGCTATATTTATAGAACTTACATTTGCACAAAAAATTCTGATTTCTCTTTGCTCATAAATTGATTTTTCAATTAAATAGAGCAACTCATTAAGCCTTAAAGAATCAACCTCAATTCCAAAAACGGATATTCTTCTCACGCCACTTCTACCCTTAATCTTTTTTATTATAAACATCAAATAATATATCAAACAGTCTTCTTTCAAAATGCGCTATGGTATAATTTTTTAAAAACCTTTCTCTTGCTTTTATACCTATATTAATAGCCAAAGCTCTATTTTTTATCACTATCTGCAATTTTTCTATCATAGAATCTACATCCATCAAAGGAACAATAAAACCACTTACTCCATCTTCCAACATCTCTTTCACCATTCCCACATCAAAACTTACTATGGCTAATCCTGCCTGCATTGCTTCCAAAATTACAACAGGACCACTTTCTGGATAATAAGAGGGAAATACAAAAATATCAGCATTAAGAAGTATTTTCTTTTTATCCTGACCATAAACTTCTCCGATAAAATTTATATACTGCTTATCTCTTATAATTTTTAGAAAATCTCTATAGTCCTTAAAAGAACGATTTTGTCCCGCAATGGTAAATTTTAAATTGGGCAATTCTTTAATAAGCATGGAAGCTATTTTTAGAAAAATAAAAATGCCTTTCTCTTTGGTTAATCCTGAAAGGAACAATATATTTATCTCATCTCTTTGGAATCTCTTCTGTATCGCGTTCTTAAACTCAGTCTCTTCTATCTCTAAAGGGATCCCGCAAGGAAGAAAATATGTCCTTTCTCTGTCAATAAATGCTTTTGTTTTATCATACAAAAGGGGCGAATTAAAAATTGTATATACTTTATTAAATATAAACTTAAGTAGGTTTTTTTTAAAAAATGGAATATAAGTCATTTTAGGAATATACGCATTATTAAAAAACAAAATTATCCTTTTTCGAAAAAACTTTAAGGTAAAAATGTATACTAAATCTCTAAAGAATGAGAGATTAGATAAGTAAGAAGACGGGAAAAAAGTAGAATAAAATATAAGTGAATAATTAATCTTCATTCTTAAAATTATCTTAAACCAGATAAACCAAAACATTATAAATTTATAAGGATTAGGCCTACCTAAATTCTCTATTTTCTGTTTGAAATCTAATTTTAATATATCTACAGAAAAATAACTTTGTATTAATTGGCTATTTTTAATCAAAAGATTGCTATAAGATTGCCCTGTTAGTGGAGGGGGTAACTGCATAATAAATAAGATTCTTTTTTTATCTTTCATATAAGGATTGAAAATTTATTTCTATTTTTATAAGCAATAAATCCATCCCAAATTCCTTTTAATACATAAAAAAATTTTTTAAAACTGCGCGTAGGTATTAATATTTTCTTTATATCAATAAGAAAATATATAAACAACATATATGGCAAAAAAAAT
>Ga0272448_1003800_pt1 | contig 17658 bp, 17 predicted proteins | sample YNPCB0191_FD_202220 | JGI IMG/M metagenome (GOLD analysis project Ga0272448, IMG submission 202220) | Hot spring sediment microbial communities from Yellowstone National Park, WY, United States - YNP-CB-019-1 | ecosystem: Environmental > Aquatic > Thermal springs > Hot (42-90C) > Sediment... | reverse complement strand
GACCCCCACCTTGGCAAGGTGATGCTCTACCAGCTGAGCTACTCCCGCATCTGGCCCCAACCGGAGTCGAACCGGTGCCTTCACCTTGAAAGAGTGATGTCCTAAACCGCTAGACGATGGGGCCGGTTCAACCATCACCATTAAATATAACCATCAAAACCGCCCGCTGTCAATAACCCCGAGTCTGACGCCAGTCCCTGGTCTCGGGCGGTTCAGTAACCTTCTCCCACAGATCCTGAAACAGTTGCTGCTTTTTCTGCTCCAGGTATTTTTCCGCCGTGAGCATCGGCGTTTCACTGGTGCGCTTGCTGTTGCAACGGATGATGTAGGCACCCCAGTTGGTCACAATTGGACCGGCGGTCTGACCGGGCTCAAGCGCAATTGCTGCTCCGACAAACTCAGCCCCCCGCCGGCCCCGCGCACCATAATCGTGGAGCCCGTTTATCTCCTCGTTAATCAACTCCACCCCCGGATGTTCGGCAGCATAATCCTCAAGGGTTTTCCCCGCCTTGATTGCCTGAACCGCCGCCGCTGCCTTTTCCTGCCAGAGTTTGCGTTCCCGTTCCTGACGGAAGCGCCAGCTCAGCGCATCCTTAACCTCTTCAAATCCACGAGGTTGGACCGGAATTATCCGGTTAAGTTTGAAGACATAAAACCCGTATGGTCCGCGCATCGGAACCTCCATTATCTCACCAGGTTTTGCTGCTGCTGCCCATTCAACCAGTTGGCCAGGATTGTAAATCTGAACAGCCCAGTTTAACCTTTTCTTGCCTATGACCCGGGCTGGGGTGGGACCGACCATCAGGTTCATCCGGCTGGCAACTGAATCAAAGTCGATGCTCTGCGCCTGCTCGATAAAATCCCGCACCTGGTCAAGCAGGGCAATCTCTCTGGTATCATCGGGCTTGATCCTGGTCCGGATCCGGCGCACCCAGAATGTGTCGTTGCGGGTGCTGTCAAGCATAATTATCTGCCAGCCATTGCCCGCGCCAAGGGGTTTTGTAAACTGGCCAGGCTTGAGCCGGCGCACAACCGATTCGGTAGCCGGAAAGAACTGGCTGGCGGCAAATGGCACCGAGACGGTGTCCGGCTCGTAATCACCAACCAAAAGCGATGCCATCTCAAAACTGTCCCGGAGGCTGGCGGTATCAGCGGCAACCAGACGGCGATAGGCATCCTCAATCCGCTGCTGTGCCGCCTGCGAATCCTCTTTTGTAACGGTGAACGGGAATAAAACAAACTTGAGCTCCCGGATTTCCTCCTTGGGCTGAAATTCCGTTCGGTGCAAACGGTAGTATGCCCGCAGTTCAGATTCAGTGGGCTCAATCCTTTTTTCCTCTTCGGTCAATGCGGCCGGGCCAAAAAAGAGCGCAGTAACCGAGGCTACGGTATTAACCCTGGTCAAGAGTTCCTGCACCCCGTTTTCAGGAAAAAGGAGGGCGCCGGCAACATACATCTGCAGTTTCTGGGAACGTAACTGTTCATAAATCTCCCGGGCATACTGGCTGAAAAAGGCGCGATTCTGAGGGTTACGAATCAGGTTATAATACTTGCTGGTATCAAACTTGCCGTCGGTCATCAGGTCGGGGTTGTTTTGGAGTTGCGCCGGGGGCATATGGGTAACAATCCATTCCAGTTCACCATCGGTGATAGCAATCTTGGTCTCCTTGAGAATTTTGTTCCAGGTCAGTTCGGTCTGGAGATAATCCCAGGTGAGGTGGTCGATTTTGGTTTCATCTTCGTTGGTAAAGTCGCGGAACAAACTGTCCCGGCGATACCGCTGGGCAATGAACTCACGGACCTGGCGGTATTCATCAGTCCTGACCCGCTGGTCGCCAATCTGGCCAACAACACCGGGCGGTGCAGCACGACGGCCGCCCCGTTCCCGGGAGCGAATCAGAGTCCAGAGTTCACTTAACAGAAAGCCGGCGATAAACGCTGCGGCAACAATAAACATAATTATTTTTACACGCTTGCGCAATGTGCTGAGCATAATAAAATATATTACTGAAAATCAGCATTGGAGTCAATTAAGCGAATAACCATTGAGCGGTTCTTTTAGATAGGGCAAGGCTTTAGCCTTGCATCCGGAAATCTAGGAAGCAGACCTAAAGGTCTGCCCTACAATTAACTACGGGTGCAGGCGGATAGTCCATCCCTTATTCAACATCTGTAATCAGTGGAAATGTAGGGCAAGGCTTTAGCCTTGCATCCCCATCCGGAAAGCAAACCTGAAGGTTTGCCCTACAAGGTGGTGAAGTAGCACAACAAGAGCCTAAGGAACCATACAATTTAACCAAATTCTTGACACTACCTTTAAAGGCAAAACTGCCCATACCAGGTGGTCATTTTGACTTTCCCGTTTTATTGACATAGAATTTATTTGATGAGTGAAAGGTTCCAGTTGCAGGCGCGGTTTGAGCCGGCAGGTGACCAGCCCGAGGCGATTGAGCAACTGGTGAATTTCGTTGTTTCAGGAGGCAAGTATTCCACCCTTTTAGGTGTAACCGGTTCGGGCAAGACCTTTGTGATGGCACAGGTTATTGCCCGGCTGAACCGGCCGACGATTGTCATTTCCCATAACAAGACCCTGGCGGCACAACTTTACGGTGAGTTCAGGCAGTTCTTTCCCGAGAATGCGGTTGAGTATTTCATCTCCTATTATGACTATTATCAGCCTGAGGCTTATGTGCCCGAGCATGACCTTTACATTGAGAAGGACGCTTCAATCAATGAGGAGATCGAAAGGCTCAGGTTGCGGGCGACATCCAGTCTGATTGAGCGCCGGGATGTGATTGTGGTTGCCTCGGTATCCTGTATCTATAACCTGGGCGAGCCCTGGGAGTTCAAGGAGGCGCTTTTCCCGATTGAACTGGAGCGGAAACTGGACCGGGAGGGGCTTCTTGAGCAACTGGTAAGACTGCAATACACCCGAAATGACCTGGAACTGAAACGTTCAACCTTCCGGGTCCGGGGTGATGTGGTTGAGATTCATCCCTCGCACCGGGATTACGGAGTCAGGGTTGAGTTTGAGAATGAACAGGTGACAAGGCTCAGCATCTTTGACATTCTTTCCGGCGACCTGATTGAACGGCGGGAAAGGGTGGTGATATATCCGGCACGGCACTTCATCACCGGTGAGGAGCGGATTGAACATGCGCTATTATCAATTGAGGAGGAGTTAAGACAACGGGTGGCAGAACTGGAGGCACAGGGGAAACTGCTTGAGGCACAGCGGCTGAGAACCAGAACCAGGTTTGACCTGGAGATGATTAAGGAGTTTGGCTACTGCCCGGGAATTGAGAACTACTCCCGGCATTTCTTGGGCAAGGCGCCCGGCGAAAGGCCCTATTGCCTTCTGGACTATTTTCCGGCTGATTATCTGATGTTCATTGACGAGTCCCATGTTACGATACCGCAGATTCAGGGGATGTTCAATGGCGACCGCTCAAGAAAGCAGGTGCTGGTTGATTACGGGTTCCGGCTGCCCTCCTGTCTTGACAACCGGCCATTGCGGTTTGATGAGTTTGAGCGGTTGATCAATCAGGTGATTTTTACCTCGGCAACGCCGGGTGATTATGAACTTTTGCAGAGTCAGGGACGGGTGGCAGAATTGATTGTCCGGCCCACCGGACTGGTTGACCCGAAGATGACCGTGAAGCCGACGACGAATCAGGTTGATGACCTGATCAACGAAATCCGGCAACGGGTGGCAAGAGGTGAAAGGGTGCTGGCGACAACCCTGACCAAGAGAATGGCGGAGGACCTGGCAGAGTATCTGACCGAGATGGGCATCAGGGTGCGGTATCTGCATTCAGAGATTGAGCCTCTGGAAAGGGTGGAGATTTTGCGCGGCCTCCGGCTGGGTGAGTTTGATGTTTTGGTGGGGATTAACCTTCTACGGGAGGGTCTGGATCTGCCCGAGGTTTCGCTGGTGGCGGTGCTGGATGCGGACAAGGAGGGTTTTCTGCGGGACGCCCGTTCTTTGATTCAGACCGCGGGCCGGGCAGCACGTAATGTCTCGGGTGAGGTGATTCTCTATGCCGATAACATTACCGGCTCAATCCGCCGTGCCCTGCAGGAGACCGAAAGGCGCCGGCAGAGGCAGATTGAGTATAACAAGCGTTACGGGATTGTGCCCCGTTCAATTGTGAAGACCGCCGAGCAGGTGCTCAAGACTACTGCGGTGGCAGATGCCAAAAGGGATGAGGAAAAGGAGAATGAGCAATTCATGATGACCGATGAGCAGGACAAAATAGGATTGTTGGCCCGTTTGCAGAGGGAGATGGAACTGGCAGCACAGAACCTAGAGTTTGAGCGGGCGGCAAAACTGCGGGATAAAATCAGGGAAATCCGGCAGCAGATTGATGATGAGGAGTGGAAGAAGGAGCGGCGCAAAAGGCTGAAGCGACAATAGGGGCTAAGTCATAATATGCCAGAAGAGCGTGGAGGCAGAATTACCGAATGTCAAATTCCCAATTGGTCATTTACCTGGAGATTGAAAATGTTAGGCCAGACCTTGGAACGAAGTGATGAAGGGTGGGCGTCTTCCTCCTTTTAATTAAATATATGAGATGGTGGGAAAGATCTTCTGCCGGGTTGTTATTAATGGTTTGCCTCGGATTATTTTCCTGTCAACCTTATGAGTATTTTACACCCTTGAGCCCGATGTTTTCTATACCGGCAGGAGCCTGAAAAAGGGGAGGTTACAGATTGATGGACGAGCGCTATCAAGTGAGGCGAGTGTTTTAGTTCCGATTTATGGCGGTATCGGTCTGGGTTTGAATAATAATCAGGAGGTAATGTTAGGCTTCGGCTCCATTGGCGAGCACCATTTCTCTTTATTTCCTGATAGTGGCGGGCGGTTGAATGCACTTGAGTTGCGCTGGCGCAGACAGATTCTGGAAAGGATAGAAATGGGCGCGGTTTATTTTGGTGCGGGTGGCGGTGCTGATATCATCTGGCTGGATATTTTCCGGCGCTACTACGGGTACAGAGTTATTGCCCAGTCGGGCATCCTTTTGCAATCCAAAATCGGACTCGGGCTCAGTTTGCCATTTTCGTTAAATTATACTGACCTGCGGGTAAAAAATGGACGGGGTTTATCATTTACTCCGGGAATAAGCGTCGGATATGATGATGACTGTTTTTCTGTCCGTGTCGGATACAATTACCCGCTTGGGGGATTTTTTCAGCCCGAGGTGGTACAGGGTGACACTTTAGTTTTCCGGATGATGGTTCCCTGTTTGGGATTAAGATTTGCAGTTCGGGTTCCGCTGTTCAAATAAGCGTTAGCGCTGGATAGTCCTCAGCCAGAAACTTTTCAGGTGTCCGGCAACGGTCATTGCTCTGGTCGGGCAGATTTCTGAGCAGCAGAAGCAGCGGATGCATTTTCTGCGTTCAATTTCAGGATCGGGATTAAGGGTTATCGCCTGAACCGGACAGTTACTGGCACATTCACCACACCGGATACATCTGGATTTGTCAAGCACCGGCACCCGGGGAATAACAACCTGATAAACCGGTCTCGACACCCGGGTAATAAATGAGGCAAAGCCGGCATTGGGTAGACGAAAACCCTTGAGCGGGGCGAAGTCGCCGATGATTTTAATCTCCTGGGGATTGGCAGGACCTAAACCCCTTTGACTGGCGATGCGGGTGGTCGGGATATGAGCAGGTTTTGTCCCGGTGAGGAGCGCCATTACCGCATCCAGGGCAACCGGATTGGCGCTGGCAAGGAGGAGGCCAAGTTTTAAGACCCTGCCACCGCTTGGCCCGTTGAGCCCGTCCATTCCCCGGAGTCCGTCCATAATTGTCAGGATGGGCTTGGCAACCGCCTGATAGATGTCAACCAGCAGTTCGGCAAACTCCTCCGCATCCGCGGTCAGGGTATGCAGGTATGACTTATGCCCACCAGGGATTATGCCGAAGATGTTTTTGATTGCACCGGTCAGGATGGTCAGGGCATGGGTCTTAAAAACCGGCAGGTTTAAGATAACATCGGCTTCGTTGATGATGCTGGAAACCGGGATTTCGGCAATGAACCGGGATTTGAGTTTCAGATTGACCGGATTGATTGAGATGTTGGCAAAACAGCCTTCACTTGCCTCGACAACACCGGTCGGGGCGAGATACTCTTCCAGCGGCGTGCGCCGGATTCCTGACGGGTTGTCCGCCACCCAGATTTTTGCCGCCTGCCGCTTTTTGAGTTCCCGGACAATCTGATGGACAAATTCCGGGTCGGTGGTGACCCCGGCTTCAGGCGGATAGGCACCAAGGAGATTGGGCTTGACCCAGACCTTTTTGCCGGCAAAGTCATATTCGAGGAAATCCAGTGCCTCAGCAACCGCGGTTCTGAGTTCCGTAACCTTACGGATGAGAACCGCTGCGGCCATTACGATTTGGGCGGAGGGTTGGGGTTTTATCCCTGTCCGGGCAGGATATAAAGGACATTGGCGAGTGAAACCACCGCCTCGGGCTGCTTCTCTTTGCCTTCAGGCAAACCGGCGTCCCGGAAGGTGACATCCACCATCTTTACCACGCCCTCCTTCACGGTATAGCCGCCGCAGACCGCGGTGCCGCCGGATTTCAGATAGACGACAGGCATATTGCTCCTTTCTTACTCACTGGTGATGGTCAATGCCATTTGCTTGCTCAGTGAGTCAAACCCAGCCGCTGGAAAACTGCCTTAATATTCTTAAGCAGACCGGTTCTGTCAAATAGCCGGTCGAGCTCATCAGCTTTTAGGCGGCGCCGGACCTGCGGATTGCTTCGTGCCAGTTCCGGGAAACTGCTGCCGGTAGCGGCTGCCTGAAAAGAGAGTTGCTGAACCAGTTTGTATGCCCGGGAGCGATTCATCCCCTTATTAATCAGGGTAAGCAGCAGCGCCTGGGAGAAAAATGTTTCGCCGGAAAGTTTCAGGTTTTTCTCCATCTGGTCGGTCCGAACGACCAGTCCGGCAAGGACCTTGTTCATCTGGATCAAACAGTAGTGGAGCAGGGTGAATGATTCTGGGATGATGATGCGCTCGGCAGCGGAGTTAGTCAGGTCCCGCTCGTGCCAGAGCGGGATGTTTTCATAGGCGGCAAAGGCATAGGCACGGATCACCCGGGCAAGCGAGCAGATGCGTTCACAGATGATCGGATTCTTCTTGTGGGGCATTGCTGATGAGCCGGCCTGGGTTCTGGTAAACGGTTCACTCAGTTCACCAATCTCGGTGCGCTGCAGATTTCTGATCTCGGTAGCGATGCGCTCAAGGGCACTGGCAATCAGGGCAAGGATTGACAGCATATAGGCGTGACGGTCTCTCGGAATGATTTGAGTGGAAACCGGTTCGGTCTTCAACTTTAGCCGTTTCAGCGCCCGCCTTTCCACCTCCGGTCCTAACTGGGTGTAGGCGCCAACCGTCCCGGATAACTTGCCATAGCCAATCTCAATTGCCGCTAACCGAACCCGCTCAATTGCCCGTTCAATCTCGCTGAGCCAGGAGAGGCATTTCAGACCGAAGGTAATGGGTTCAGCATGCATGCCGTGGGTCCTGCCCATCATCGGGGTATGCTGGTAACGCCGGGCAAGACCGGCAACCGTTTTGCTTAAATCCTTCAGTGCTGCCCGGATCTGAGTCAGTGCCTTAACGCAGCGCAGAGCCAGGGCGGTGTCAACCACATCATAGGAGGTGAGCCCGTAATGAACGAATTTTCCTGCCGGGCCAGCGCTCTTGGCAACACTGCGGGTAAAGGCGATGACATCGTGGTTGGTCTCTTTTTCAAATCGCTCGATCTCCTTCAGTTTGAAGGTCGCCCGCTGAATTGCCTGTGCCGCCCGCTTCGGGATAATACCCATCTCTGCCTGCACCTGGGCGACCGTCTTTTCAACCAGGAGCCAGGAGGAAAACTTGGCCTCTTCAGACCACAGTTCTTTCATTTCCGGAGTGGTATAGCGCGCGCTCATTTCAACTGATAAAGGATGCGCAACTGTTCACCCTGACGGTCAATAATCAGGTCAATGGTATTGGCCATTCGCTCCAGCCGCTCCTTGAGACTGGCAGCAGAGCCAGCCACCTTGCCCTGATAAATCAGGATAACATCGCCGGGCAAGAGTCCGATTTTCTCGGCAATACTGCCCGGGTTAACCGAGACAACAACTACACCCTTGGTATGAGCAAGCCCAAAACGGCGGCGCAGCGAAGGGTTGATATCGGCGACAACTGCACCGAGACGGGTGGTCAATCTCTCATATTCTGCCCTTGTCTGTCCGAGCGCCTCGCTGATAAAACGCTTGACCTCATTAATCGGTCGGGCAAACCCGACCCCCTCTGAACCACCGGCATGGGAAAAGATAAAGGTGTTGATACCGATCACTTCACCCAAGGCATTGACCAGGGGCCCGCCGGAGTTTCCCGGATTGATCGCCGCATCGGTCTGAATCATATCAGTAAATATCGGGCCACTTTGAGAAGAACGGATGTCCCGGTGCAGGGCCGAGATGACGCCAACAGTTACGGTCGGCTGGGCATCCTCAATCAAAAACCCGAACGGATTACCAATCGCAATCGCCCATTCACCGATCAGCAGGTCATCTGAGTTGCCCAGCGGCGCAGCGGGCAGATTTTCACCGTTAATCTTTAAAAGCGCCAGGTCAAGGTCGGTGTCAAGCGCCAGCAGTTCAGCATCAAAACTGCGGTTGTCAGACAGGGTTACCTTGATTTTGGTGGCATTATTTACGACATGGGCATTGGTAACAATATAACCCTTGGCATCAACAATTACCCCGGAACCCATTGATTTTATCTCCTGCCGAAAGGTATGGCGGGGAAAGAAGTCCCGGAAGAAATCGTCAAACCCGAAAAAGCCGAACGGGTCATAACTGACAATGCGCGTTTGAGTTACCACCACCGAGACGACCGATGGGCTCACCCTTTGAGCGGCAAGGACAATGGCGTTGGTTCTGGAACGGTCAATCTCGGTATTGACAGTTGTAACCGATGGCACGATTTGCTGATTTTGCGGTTTTGTCATTCCGCCGCAGGCGTGCAGGCAAACCAGCAGGAGAATAAAGGGTTTTTTCACAAGGTCTTTCATATTTTTAAGTTTAACAATCAAACCTGAAATGGTCAAGGATTTGTATGAGCCAAATACATTTGCAACATTTTGCCGTTTTCAGGAAGGCACACCGTTGGACTCTTTAGTCCGAGGTTTTTACAGATAGTTCTTAGTTCCAAGAAGTAATGACCGGGGTCTGAAGTTGTATAGGGGGAGGAAAATAATTAGCCAGCAGATGGTTGAATGGGCAAAGAAGATATTGTCAGCTTAATCCCGAGTGGCGCTTGGGTAACGCAGGACAAATTTCTTTATAAAATTTTCTTTCCACCATTTAGACCCCGAAACTCAGAAAAAATAACGCCCGATTTTCGCACCAATAAACTAACAAATCAATTTTCAATTGCTTAGCGCTATGCACTTAATTCAATGGGCTGGTTCCCCCACCACTCTCCGATTTACTTTCTGCTCAATTGGAATCAGATTATATCAGATGGCAAATGATTAGATTTATGAGGAAATTCGACGACCGAAACCGGCCCAAATCCCCGCGTCAGGATATTCTGGGGTTACCAGATGTCGTCAAGCAAAGTCGTAGTCAGGTTGCCTTTGCGAAATCTCGGGCTGGATAAAAGCCGGCGGTGAAACTCAACCGTAGTTGCCACACCGGTGATACTGGTCTCAAAAAGTGCCCGCTCCATCCGCCTGATTGCCTCAACCCGGTCCCTGCCCCAGACGATTAACTTCGCAATCAATGGGTCATAAAAAGGTGGCACCAGATAACCTTGATATAGATAACTGTCAACCCTGATTCCCGGACCCGTGGGCAAAATCAGATCCCCAATCAGTCCGGGTGAAGGCTGAAAATCATTGTCCGGGTCTTCAGCATAAATCCGACATTCAATCGCATGTCCGATTGGCCAGTTCGGGCTTTCGGCAATACCAAGTTTATCGCCGCCGGCAATCTTCAGCTGCTCACAAACGATATCAACACCGGTAACCATCTCTGTAACCGGATGCTCAACCTGAAGCCGGGCGTTCATCTCAATAAAAAAGCAGTTACCCTGCTGATCAGCGATGAACTCAACTGTTCCGGCGTTGACATACCCCGCAGCCTGGGCAGCCGCCTTTGCCCAGCGGGCAAGTTTGTGTCTTAAATCGGACGTAACTTCTGGTGCCGGACTCTCCTCCAAGAGTTTCTGATGCCGGCGCTGGGCTGAACAATCCCGCTCACCCAGACTGATAACATTGCCTGCAGCATCACAAAGAATCTGAACTTCAATATGACGGGCATCCGGGATGAACTTCTCCAGATAGAGCCTGGTATCCTCAAACGACCTGTGCGCCTCAGCCTGACACAAACTGAAGCCCATTTCCAGCTCCGATTCCTCTTTAATCAGCCGCATTCCCTTGCCCCCGCCGCCGGCTGCTGCCTTGAGCAGCACCGGATAACCAATTTCTTTGGCAACTTTTGCCGCATCCTTAAAATTCTCAACCACCCCTTCTGAACCTGAAACCACAGGCACACCCGCCGCTTTCATCCGCTGCCGGGCCGCCACCTTATCACCAAGCAGACGCAGCGTCTCCGGCTTCGGCCCAATAAAAACCAGACCTGAAGCCTCCACCGCCTCGGCAAAGTCCGGATTCTCGGAAAGGAAGCCATAACCAGGATGAATCGCATCACAACCCTTGACCAGGGCAGCAGAGATGATTCGGGATGCATTGAGATAGGAAAGTTGAACCGGTGCCGGTCCGATACAAACCGCCTCATCCGCCACACTGACGGGCAAGGAGTTCCGGTCTGGCTCAGAATAGGCTAAAACACACTTTATCCCTGAATCCCTGCATGCCCGGATGATGCGTAAGGCAATTTCTCCCCGGTTGGCAATTAGCACCTTTTTCAGCATCCTAACCCCATCATATTTACCCGGCGGGGCCTGTCAAATCAAACCCTTAGCCCGGCAAACCGGGCAAGCAGCCTTTCAATTCGGCGTTGATTAAGGAAATAAAGTAAGGTGAAAAACACAACCACCAGTCCGAACACAATCCAGCCCCTTGTCCCGAACCTGATGGCGCTTGCGCCCACCCCGCATTCAATGATATTGCTCGGCAGTCGGGCAATCAGCACCAAAATCAAAAAAAGTGGGAAAGGTATGCCGGTCAGACCGGCAAGATAATAAACCCAGTCACCAACCGGATTGGGAACCAGTAAGAGTAAAAAGATATAAAATGCCCCGCGCTGGATAATCAGAGAATCAAATCTTGACAGTGTTTCGGCAGGGACAAAAAAACGCATCAGCCCTCTGCCGAAAAACCGGGCTATCAGAAAGGCAATTGTTGCTCCACCTAAAACGCCGACCATCAACCAGACAATCGTGGGCCAGAACCCAAGCGCATAACCAGCGGCAAATGCCATCACATTTCCGGGCAGGGGTGCAAAGACAATCTGAACCAGCTGCAGACCAATTGTGCCCAAAGGTGCCCAGACGCCGAAGGCCTTGACCACAACGCGTAACTCCTCCGGGTTCTGAAAAAGATGCCACCACCTTTGGCCAAAGGCGAAAAAAACCAGTCCCAGCCCAATAAGGAAAAGGGCAAAAAAAATGATTACCCCCCATCGGTTTCGTACCATTTTTTTCATATTTTACTTAAGATAGGAAATTGTCCGCCCAAGTCAAGCAAGATGATTCGAAGTTGGCTCAATCCCATATTACTATTCTATTCAACTTGAATTATTTCGAGTTGAGGTTAATATTTAATCAGATGGCCAAGGCGGTATGTGCATTTTCCGGCGGTCTGGATTCAATCCTTGCCTGCCGGCTGATATTAGACCAGAGGATTGATGTTTTAGGAATCAATTTCGTCAGTCCATTCTGCACCGTCACCAAGAAGGGGTGCCGATATGAGGCACAGAAGGCGGCAGGGCAACTGGGAATAAAACTGAAAATTGTCCCGCTCGGCGAAGGGTATATCCAGATGCTCAAGCAGCCGAGGCACGGCTATGGCAGCGGTATGAACCCCTGCATTGACTGCCGGATCTTTACCTTCCGGCTTGCCCGGGATTATATGGAAGAAGTTGGTGCGGATTTTCTTATCACCGGCGAAGTCCTGGGTGAACGGCCAATGTCCCAGCACCTGGCGGCGCTGAAGTTGATTGAGCGAGAGTCCGGACTTACCGGCAGGATTTTACGCCCGCTTTCCGCCCGACTCCTTGAGCCGACAATCCCCGAGATGCAAGGATTGGTTGACCGGGCAAGACTGCTTTCCATTCAGGGCCGGTCGAGAAAACCCCAGATTGCCCTTGCCAGACAGTTCGGCATCAAAGACTATCCAGGTCCAGCCGGTGGCTGTCTCTTAACCGACAAAAACTTTGCCCGCCGGCTCAAGGAGGCTTTTGCCCATAATGAGGAAACGATGCGGGAACTGAAGATGTTGCGGGTGGGCAGACATTTCCGCCTGCAATCGGGCAGAAAGGTTATCGTCGGCAGGGATGAAAGGGAAAACAAAATCCTTGCCAACCTTGGGACCAAAGAGGACTGCTGGTTAGAGCCGGTTGATATCCCCGGGCCCCTAACCCTTTTAATCAAATCACGGGCTGAAGCGGATATTGAAATTGCCGCCCGGCTCTGTGCCCGCTATTCGGACGGCAAAAACCTGGCCGGTGTGAAGGTCAAATGGAATGGCCGGGTTCTATGCGTTGCCCCGCTTGATGAGAATAGTGTCAATGAAATGCGGATTGACTGAAATTTAACATTGACTGGGTTATTCCAAGGAGAGTATAATTTGCTATGGCGAAGAGCTGCGCCGTGCAGCCCTGGTGCCGGTTTGTTATTGCCGCGGTCATTATTATTCTGACCCCGGTTCGTATCACCGCAGCCAACAGGTACTGCGGTCTGGTGGGGATTGATTACCGCCGTTGCTCGGGCGAGTTTGCCGAGGCAAATGATGAAACCTCTCCTTTGAGCCGGTCTTTCGTGCGGAAATGGAGTTCTTCCCTCAGTTCTTGGGCGGAGTGGAGCTGAGTTTTATCGGCACATTTTCGAAAGAAAAATCCCCATTTCAGTCCACACCGGTGCTGGTTTTCGGGCCAACAGTTTCCTATTACTTCCCGATTTCCTCCCTTTGCTCCGCCTATACCGGTGTCAACTTCGGGCTGATTCATTTCTCCACAGCCAGCGGGTTGCGGTTGAAAACCCTGGCCGGGGTCAGATTCAATGTTTGCCAGCGGCTTCAGCTGGGTCTGGAAACCGGTTTTTACATTGACAATGTGGTTATTCCAATTTATCCTTATCCAACCGGAGAAAATTTCAGCGGCACAGCCCTGTTTTTGGGCTTGAGATTTGCTGGTGAAGCGCAATGAGCAGGAACCCATTGCTCGTATTAATTGCGCTCATTTCATTTGCGCTCGGCAGGGAACCCGGTGCGGTCTTCCTTTTGATTTTTCCTGATGCCCGCTCAACTGCTCTGGGCGGTTGCGGTGTGGCAGCCACCGACTACTGTGCCAATGGCTATTATAACCCGGCGGTTTTCAGTGCCGGATCAGAAATCGGGATGGAGGCCACCTTAATCAACTGGCTACCAGGTCTCTGCCCGGACATGTTTTATGGTTACTCTGGTGTCCGTTATCAAATTCTGCGCGATCGCGGTCTTGGTGTCAACTTAACCTATCTGAATACGGGCAGGACCGAGATTATTGACCCAAACGGGCAGCACCTGGGCAGTTACTGCTCCTATGACCTGGCGCCCCAGATTTCCGTCGGGTACCGGGTGTTATCCCGGTTTTCCGCAGGCGCTGGGATAAAACTGATTTACTCATTCCTTATGCCTGCCTGGGTCTTACCCGAACTCAGGATTGAAGGAATGGGTGATGCCTTAACCTGGGCTCTTGATGCCGGTGTCCAATACCAGCCGTTAAAAACCTTACCCTTGGTTCGGCAATCCAGAACATCGGACCGAACCTCGCCTATGCTGACAGCGGTCCCTCTGACCCTTTACCCGCCATTCTGCGCGGCGGTATCGGTTACGCAATTAAACCTGATTCCGGGCTGGAAATCAGAATTCTGTCTGATATCTGGCGTGACCTGATTTCAGAGCTGGCTCGGTATAAAAGAGATACCAGATTGCTTTCCTTCTGGGAAGAAATGCAAAAAGGGTTGGGAATAGAACTACGCTTTGCCCGGCTCTTCAGGCTCAGGTTCGGCTACTTTGAGGATATTCCGGGTCAAAGGGGCGGAATTCTAATTGAGGACTCCCTTTACCATACTTCACACATATCCCTTTTGAGATATTTAACTAAACCGGTTCCCAATAAAGGAAGGGCAAAAATCAGCGGATTTTGCTGGGGTGTTGGTATTGAATGGAATGGGGTTAAAGTTGATGCTGGTATCGATGAGCAGATCTACGATTTTCCCACGCCCAATCTGAGGTTTCAGATCTCCTGCCGGTTTCACTGAGCAGTCGGGCTCAACAACCTATGTTCAGATGTTGCCAAGGGTTACAAATTCGGCTATAATTCAGTTATGAAGTCAGTTCAGTTCAGTGTGGTGGTTTTTCCTAAACTTGAACGGGAGGCTGATTTTTTGCAATTGCGCGAGCGGTTTGCCACGCAAATTGCCCAACCCGAACCCCATATACTCATTGTTCTACCCTGGGTGCCGGCTGAACTGGGCGAGGTGATGGCGGTTATTGAGTTCATCAGTCAAATTAGGAGAAACCTGCATCCACTGGCAATTGCCGCTGAAAACTGGCAGGAGTCAGGGGAGATGTTAATTGGTCAGATTACCCAAGGCGAGGAGGAGCTTCTTACATTGCGCAAGAGTATTATTGGTGCTGAGACCGCACCGCTGGACACCGATTTTGGTTCGGCATTACACCTAATTCTTTTCCGTGTGCCGGAAAGGAGGGCGCGTGCGAAGGTGGTTGCGGAGGCAAACCGGATTGGCAGGACCTTAGCGGTTATTGATGCGCTGCTGCTCATTCGGACCCTGCCCGATGGATTGTGGCACCGGGTGGCCAGATTTCCGTTTGGCGTTGGCAGGGTTGACTTCTACGAGCAACTTATCATCTGAACTGTTCAATAAGTAACAAAACTGCTCAATTCGGTACAAACAGTAGACAAGATGCTTGGTTAACCGACTGGAAGAGAGGCAATTGAACAGTTGGCACAATTCTTGCTTATAAAAAGGTGATGAATACAAAAAGGAATACAAAAAAGGAGGATAAATGAAGAAGTTGACCGCACTACTGATCCTGGGAGCCATAACCGGGCTTTTGTCCGCCGGGACCGGTGGCATTGCGGGCAGGGTAACCGACCTGGTCAGCGGTAACCCGATTGCCAATGCCATTGTCATCGCTTGCGCTGACAGCATCCCGGCTGGACGGGCGCTGACCAATCGGGAGGGTGAGTATCTGATTGAGGGGCTGGAACCGGGAAGATACCAGGTGACAGCAAGAGCGCAGGGGTATATTCCTGGTCACTATCCAGCGCCGGTTGTTGTTGAGGCGGGCAAAATCACGCGAGGTATTAACTTCCGTCTCAGACAGATTCAGCCCAGAACCGGAGCAATCAGTGGCAGGGTGGTTGACAGGATAACAAATGAACCGATTAAAAACGCGGTGGTATTTGTTCACAATGGGAATAGCAGGCGCCGGACGCGGACCGACCGAGAAGGGTTCTATATTATTCGCGGATTGCAGCCGGGAAGATATCGGGTTAGTGCCAAGGCAAGGCGTTATTTTGCAGAGGCTTATCCTGAGCCGGTTGAGGTGCGTGCGAATGAGGTTACTGAAGACATCAACTTTGCCCTGGTGCCCAAGCCTAAGAAAGGCGGCATCCTCGGTCAGGTGGTCAATGCGCAGACCGGGCAGCCGATTGCCGGCGCGCTGGTCATTGCGCGGGGGGAACGGAGTGAAGGGCACACCCGCACCGATGGCAGAGGATTTTACCGGATTGGCGGTTTGAATCCCGGGCTTTATGAGGTCTCGGCATATAAGCCAAATTATCGGCCTCAAATCTACCCGCAACAGGTCCCGGTCCACCCTGGTCGGGTGACGAGAGGGATTGACTTCCGCCTTGAGCCACTGGACAAAAAGGCCGATTATTAGCCCGCTGGCAAGGTTCTTGCCCTCCGGCACAACTGTGCCGGAGGGCTTTATTGCCGAGTTAAAACTGGTTGACCTTAGATATTAGTGATAATATACTTAAACAGCGGTGCGGAGAATAACTTTCTATTCAGTCGTCCTGGCAGTTCTGGTAATTGTGGTTTTCAACATTCACGGCTGGCTGGTGCTGGCCAAAACCAGAGCTGCTTTGGAAGAGGAATTGAGCAACCGGCTGGAAGATCTATCGGTAACAATCGCCACCCAGTTAAAGGGCAGGGCGAAAGACCAGGAGATTCTACCAGTGCTATTGGCGATGATGAGCCAAAGCAGACTGCTGAATATCTTTCTGGTTGATGAAAGCCTGCGCTTTGTCATCAACGCCCGTGCCCCAGCGGTCAAGGGCGAAACCTCGCCATTACTGGAACTTGATGAACCGGAAATACTTTCCGCGTTGAGTGGCATCCCGACCTGCACTCGGCTTTATGTCGCAGGCCCAGCCTATCTCAAAACCGCCTATGCGCCGGTTTATAACGAAGAGGGCCTTGTCGATGCGGTACTCGGGGTTGAGGTTGATGCCCGTTTTTTTCAGACCATCAGTGATTACCGTCGTTCACTGCTAATGATAAATGTCCTGAGTCTGGTTGCGATTGCGGTGATAGTTTTCACGATCGTCAGCCTCAGCCGCCGGGCCCTGAAACTGGAACGAATGGCTGCCCAGACCAGTACATTCGCCTTGATGGGTGAAATGTCCGCGGCGCTGGCGCATGATTTGAGAAATCCGCTCGCTACCATTCTCGCGGCAACCGAACGGCTGCAGATTCGTTATCAGGCTCAAAATGACCAGACATTCAGTTATATAAAAGAGGAAATCGAACGACTGAACCGAACCTTGAATAATTACCTCAGCATCAGAGGGGGCAAAGCCACAGAAATGGAACGGGTTGACCTAACCCAAGTGCTGGGCGAGGTTATTGAGGCTCTGGGGAGTGAAATCAGCCATCACGCCATCAGGGTTGAGAATCAGCTCACGGAACTACCGCCAATCAATGGTTCAAGGATTGAGTTACATCAGGTATTTATGAATATCGTGCTCAATGCAATTCAGGCCCAGCCCGAGGGTGGACTCATTCGCATAACCGGCAGAGCGGAACCGCCCGGCAAACCCGGGTGGGTGATAATCCAGATTGCTGACCATAGTCCGGGGATCTCCCAGTCAAATCTAAGGCGGGTGTTTGAACCATTTTGGACCACCAAGGAAAAGGGAAGCGGATTAGGGCTGTTTGTGGTTAAACGGATGGTGGAGATGCATCAGGGGAAGGTAAGGATAGTTAGTGATGAGAAAAAAGGGACAACGGTGGAGGTTAAACTGCCGGTATGAAAATTCTGCTGGTGGATGACTGATGACGGCACATGGTAACCACAATTTAAAAGTTCGTCGATATAATTGTCTAATAATATTGGCGGCAGATTTAACACCCCGGAAGGTATTTTACTCTCCGCCTCTTTTAATATCTCAACC
>Ga0272448_1003799_pt1 | contig 17663 bp, 25 predicted proteins | sample YNPCB0191_FD_202220 | JGI IMG/M metagenome (GOLD analysis project Ga0272448, IMG submission 202220) | Hot spring sediment microbial communities from Yellowstone National Park, WY, United States - YNP-CB-019-1 | ecosystem: Environmental > Aquatic > Thermal springs > Hot (42-90C) > Sediment... | reverse complement strand
CGGACCAGAAGCAAGAGCATGGTCGACGGTTCCACGCGGAAGCTCTTCCGGCAGAAGGGCACGGGCAACGCCCGTATGGGGCAGGTCCGTACGCCGATCCGCCGGGGCGGCGGCGTGACGTTTGCGAAGCTCGAACGCGATTTCCGCAAGCCGATGCCGAAGAAAGCCCGCCGTCTCGCGCGCAACAGCGCGATCCTGGCGAAAATCCGGGACAACGACGCCCTGATCCTCGATCCGATCACGCTGACCGGTCCCAAGACCCGCGAGCTGGCCAAGGCGTTCAAGGCCGTCGGTGCCGACCGCGGATGTGTGCTGGCGCTCGGCGAAGCGAACGAGGTCCTGTACAAGTCGGGCCGCAACCTGGCCCGCACGGAGATCCGGCCGATCAACGAGTTGTGTGCGTACGAGGTCATCCGGCGGAAGAAGCTGGTGTTCACGAAGTCGGCGTTTGAGACGCTGTTGGCCGACCCGGCGACGCTGGGCGGCGCGAAGGTGGCGCAGGGATAGCACGATGGATATTTATCACACGATCATCCGGCCGCTCGTGACCGAGAAGGGCACGCACCAGAGCCAGTTGTCCCACGGGGCGACGCGCAGCCGTCCGGCTCGCGGCGGGTCGTTCACGTTCGAGGTCCACGCGGACGCGAACAAGTCCCAGATCAAGCAGGCCATCGAGAAGATTTACAATGTCCGCGTGCAGTCGGTTCGGACGTCGAACCGCCGCGGCAAGCAGCGTCGGGTCCGGTACAAGACGGGAACCACTCGGCACTGGAAGAAGGCGGTTGTCGTTCTGAAACCCGAGTACCACATTGATCTGTTCTAGCGGCGGACGGTAGCGGGGCGACGGAGCCGCGGAATCACGGGCGAACGGAAGAACGGACGAATCAGTCATGGGCATCAGAAAGTACAAGCCGACGTCAGCGGGTCGCCGACACGGGATGGTCAATGACTTCGCGGAACTGACGGACAAGAAACGGCGGCCGACCAAGTCGCTTCTTACCCCGCTGCACAAGACGGGCGGGCGCAACCACCACGGCTGCATCACATCCTGGTGGCGGGGCGGCGGGCACAAGCGGATGTACCGCGTGATCGACTTCAAGCGGAACAAGGACGGCATCGTCGGCAAGGTCGAGGCGATCGAATATGACCCGAACCGCTCGTGCTTCATCGCGCTGGTGGCGTATGCGGACGGCGAGAAGCGTTACATCCTGGCGCCGGCGGGGCTGAAGGCGGGCGATTCCGTCGAGAGCGGACCGGGTGTTGAGCCAAAGATCGGCAGCGCGATGCCGCTGAAGAACATTCCGGTCGGCATGGACGTTCACAACATCGAGATGATCCCCGGTCAGGGCGGCAAGCTGGTGCGGACGGCCGGCGGCACCGCCCGGCTGGTTGCCCGCGAGGGCGAGTGGGCGACGCTCGTGCTTCCCTCCGGCGAGATGCGGCAGGTTCGCGTGGAGTGCCGTGCCACGATCGGCCAGCTCGGGAACCTGGATCATCAGAACATCGTGATCGGCAAGGCGGGGCGGAAGCGCCACATGGGCCGTCGTCCGCACAACCGCGGTACCTCGATGAACCCGGTCGCACACCCGCTGGGTGGCGGCGAGGGCCGCAGCGGCGGGGGGCGTCACCCGTGCAGTCCGTGGGGCAAACTGGCCAAGGGCGGCCACACCCGCAGCCCGCGGAAGGTTTCCAACAAGCGGATTCTGCGTCGTCGTCGGAGCGTGCGGTACGGGCAGTTGGTCTTGCCGAAGAGGAAGTGAGCGGCCGGAGGGAATCCGGCCGGGACGACCGCCCGGCGGAATCCCGTGGCTCGCAGAGAGGCTCGATATGTCGAGAAGCCTGAAAAAAGGCCCGTTCGTGGACGAGAAGGTATTCCGGAAGGTGATGCGCGCGCGGGAGACGGGCGACCGTTCTCCGATCCGGACGTGGAGCCGGCGGTGCACGATCGTGCCGGAGTTCGTCGGGCAGACGTTCGAGGTCCATAACGGGAAGACCTTTCATAAGGTCTTTGTTACGGAGGACATGGTTGGCCACAAGCTCGGCGAGTTCAGCCCGACGCGCACGTTCCGCGGCCACAGCGGCGTGAAGAAGGCGGCAGCCCCGGCGTCGGCCTGAGGCGGCGCCGACGCCGCGGCCGGACGTGCGGCGGTTTCAGGGACGCTTGCGGGGGCGTCGGTCGGGCGGCCCCGGGATAGTCGAAGGATAGCGTGATGGCAACAGAGGCAACTCAGACGCGGGAATGGAAGGCGGTGTACCGGTTCGCCCGGACGAGCGCGCGCAAGGCGCGGCTCGTCATCGACCTCATCCGGGGACGCCGGGTGAACGACGCCATCGACATCCTCCGCTTCACGGACAAGCGGGCGGCGGCGTTGATCGACAAGGTGCTGCGTTCCGCGATGGCCAACGCCAATGAGCAGGAGGCTGATCTCCGCTCCTTGTACGTCAAGCAGGCCTGCGTGGACGATGGGGCGTTCTTCAAGCGGTTCCGGCCGAAAGATCGCGGTCGGGCGCACAAGATTCTCAAGCGGACAAGCCACATCACGGTTGTGGTGGCGGAGCGCGAATAGGGAGCCGGTCGTGGGCCAGAAGGTCAATCCAATCGGGTTTCGCACGGGGATCACGCAGGGCTGGCGTTCTCGCTGGTACGCCCCCAAGGCGGCGTTCGGCGAGTTTCTTGTCGAGGACGAGAAGATCCGCCGCTACATCGATGACAAGCTCAATCGCCAGCCGCCGTACGCTGCCGTCTCCCGGGTCGAGGTCGAACGCACCCGCAACGAGGTCAAGGTCATCCTCCACACGGCGCGCCCGGGCTTGGTCATCGGCCCCAAGGGCGCCGAGGTGGACAAGCTCAAGGAGGAGCTCGAGAACCTCATCGACCGCAAGATCAGCATCAACATCGTCGAGATCAAGCAGCCCGACCTGGACGCCCGGCTGTGCGCCGAGGCGATTGCCGAGCAGCTCAAGAAGCGAGCCAGCTTCCGCCGCGTGATGAAAATGCGGTGCGAGGCCGTCATGGCCGCCGGCGCCAAGGGCGTCAAGATCCTCTGCAGCGGCCGCCTCGGCGGCTCGGAGATGGCCCGCCAGGAGAAGCAGATCGTCGGCAGCATTCCCCTGCAGACACTGCAGGCGGATGTGGACTACGGACACGCGGTCGCCCGGTGCACGTACGGGACGATCGGCGTCAAGGTCTGGATTTATCGTGGTATGTTCGGCGAGGAGGTCGCCACGGCGGCTGAGGAGAGCGTGCCGCGCCGTCGCGGACGGCGATAGGTCGTACCGCGCGACGGGGGCCGGGTTTCAGGACTGAGGATGTGAACCATGGCGTTGATGCCCAAACGCATCAAGTTCCGGAAAGCACAGCGCGGCCGTATTCGCGGCAACGCCACGCGGGGCAACACCGTGGCGTTCGGCGAGTACGGGCTGCAGACGTTGGAGGGCGGCTGGCTCACCGCGCGGCAGATCGAGGCCGGCCGCGTCGCCGCGACCCACTTCCTCCATCGCGAGGGGCGGGTGTACATCCGCGTGTTCCCGCACAAGCCGGTTTCGTCCAAGCCTCTGGAGACGCGGATGGGTAAAGGCAAGGGCGAGCCGGAGTTTTATGTGGCGTGCGTGAAACCGGGGACGATGCTCTTTGAAATTGCCGGCGTGGAAGAGGACGTGGCGAAGCGCGCGCTCGCTCGCGTCTCTCACAAGATGCCGTTCCGCTGCCGCCTCGTCCGTCGGCGGCACGGACTCTGACGGAAAGGCGACGGTGCCGAATGAAGATGGCCGAGATTCGACAGATGAAGACCGAGGAACTGCATGCCGAGCTTGATCGGCTGCGTCGCCACCTGTTCGACCTGCGGTCGCAGGCGGTCACGGAGAAGCTGGAGAATCCATCCCAGTTGACCAAGACCAAGCGTGCTATCGCCCGGATCTTCACCGAGTTGCGGCAGCGCGGCGAGACAGGCATTGAGGAGACGCAGTATCACCTCAACGTCGTCGCCGGCAGCGGCAGGGCGTCTCAGGGCGTGAATTGATGCGGCGGGCAGCGGCCCCGTGGAGAAGGTAGAAAAGATGACGCAGGCATCCGTAGACAGCAAGACACGATCGGCCCGGCGCGTCCAGGTCGGCGTCGTCGCTTCGAACAAGGGCGACAAGACGATCACCGTGCGGATTCCGTACACCCGGCCGCACCCGAAGTACGGCAAGCTCATCCGGCGCCGGACCACGCTGTACGCTCACGACGAGAAGAACGAGGCTCGCCCGGGCGACCTGGTCGAATTGGCGGAATGTCGGCGGTATTCCAAGACAAAGGCGTGGCGGCTTGTGCGGATTGTGCGCCGGGCTCCCGGCGAGTGAGTGAATGTAGCGATGATTCAGCAGAACACCATGGTGGACGTGGCGGACAACACCGGCGCCAAGCAGGCGATGGTGATCCGGGTTCTCGGCGGCAGCACCGGCCGCCCGGGCAAGCCGCGGCGCAAGACGGCCGGGGTCGGCGATATCGTCATCTGCACCGTCAAGAAGGCGTTGCCCAACACCGAGTTCATGAAGCCCGGCAACCACAAGGCCCGCGTCGTCCGCGCCATTGTCGTCCGGACGCATCATCCCACGCGGCGGAGCGACGGCAGCTACGTCCGGTTCGACCGGAACGCGGTCGTCCTGCTCGATCCGAACAACGAGCCGCGGGGCACGCGGATTTTCGGGGCCGTCGCCCGGGAGCTCCGGGAGCGCGGCTTCATGAAGATTATTTCTCTGGCGGACGAGGTGGTCTGAGAGGATTCTGAGTTTTGGATTCTGGATTTGAGATTCCGGATTCGGGACGGCCTCGGCGGTCGGCGGGCCGATCCGAAATCGAGAATCTGGAGTCGCCAATGGGATTCACGGCTATGGCTTGTCATATACGACGCGGCGACGAAGTGATCGTGATCGCCGGAGACCACAAGGGCGAGCGGGGCAAGATCCTCCGCGTCAACCCGGGGAAGGGGCTTGTCGTGGTGGAGGGTGTGAACATGGTGTACCGCCACGTTCGCCCCAGCCGCCGCAATCCCCAGGGCGGCCGGCTCAAGAAGGAAGCGCCGGTGCACATCAGCAATGTACTGCCGGTCGACCCGAAGACCGGGCGGCCCGCGCGGGTGCGTTTCGCGGTTGATCGCGATCCGGGCGGCAAGGTCATCGGCAAGCGCCGCGTGACGGCCTCCGGCACGGTCCTGGGCGAGGTGACGAAGGCCGGCGAGCGGTAACGACTCGGCGGAAAGACGACAATGGCACGGTTACTGGAACGATATCGGAAGGACGTGGTCCCGGCGCTGCGGTCGGAGTTCCATCGCGACAACCTGCTGTCGCTGCCGCGTCTGGACAAGGTCGTGGTCTCGATGGGCGTGGGCCTGGCTCTCCAGGACAAGAAGCGGCTGGAGAATGCCGCGCGGGATCTCGCCCAGATCACGGGGCAGAAACCCATTGTCTGCAAGGCCCGCAAGAGCGTGTCGAACTTCAAGGTCCGTGCCGGCAACGAGACCGGCTTGAAGGTCACGCTTCGCGGCCGGCGGATGTACGAGTTTCTGGACCGCCTGATCAACGTGGCGATCCCCCGCGTTCGCGACTTCCGCGGTCTCGACCCGCAGAGTTTCGACGGCCGGGGCAACTACTCGATGGGGATTACCGAACAGACGATCTTCCCGGAGATCGACGCCGACAAGGTGGAGTTCCAACAGGGCATGAACGTGACGATCGTCACGACCGCCCGCAACGACCGCGAGGCGCTGCGCCTGCTGGCTTTGATGGGTATGCCGTTCCGAACGAACTAAGATACCTGTTTGCGAGACGACGCGCATGGCGACGAAGGCATGGGTTTTCAAAGCGCATCAGAAACCGAAATTCAAGTGTCGGGTGGTGCGCCGGTGCGAGATTTGCGGCCGAAGCCGCGCGGTGTATCGGAAGTTCAAGATCTGTCGGATTTGCTTCCGAACCCTCGCCAACGAGGGTCGGATTCCGGGTGTGAGGAAGGCGAGCTGGTAGACGCGATGCGCGAAAGGATGCAGAACCATGTGGAGTGATCCGATCGCCGACATGCTCACGCGAATCCGCAACGCGGTCCGGGTGCGGGCGGCGGAAGTGCGGATGCCGTCATCCCGAATGAAGGTCGGCATCGCCGAGGTGCTGAAGGCCGAAGGGTACATTGCCGGCTTCGAGGTGATTGACGACGGGAAGATCGGCCTGCTTCGGATTCAGCTCAAGTACGGCCCTGACGGGGAACGGGTGATCAACGCCATTGAACGCGTCTCGAAGCCCGGCCGTCGCGTGTACGCCGGCGTCGATGAGGTGCCCCGGCCGCTCGATGGCCTTGGTATCGCCGTCGTGTCGACCAACCGCGGCATCAAGAGTGACCGCCAGTGCCGCGCGGAGAAAATTGGCGGCGAACTGCTGTGTACGGTGTACTGAGGCGCTAAACCATGTCGCGGATAGGCAAAAAACCGGTCCCCGTCCCTCCGGGCGTCAAGGTCGAGATCAAAGACCACGGCGTTCGGCTCTCGGGTCCCAAGGGTGTGCTTTCCTGGCAGTATCCCGAGGGCGTCAGCGTCCAGTACGACGCCGGCACCTCCATGATCCATGTCACGCGATCCAGCGACGAGAAGCGGGACCGCGCGATGCACGGGCTGACCCGGGCGCTGATCAACAACATGGTGATCGGTGTGACCAAGGGGTACGAGCGGCGTCTGGAGATCTACGGCACCGGGTATTCCTGCAAGCTCCAGGGTAAGCAGCTTCATCTGAACGTCGGCTTCATGGGCCGGGGCTTTCAGAAGCCCGCCCAGTTCATGATTGACATCCCCGCCGGGCTTACGGTCGATGTGGAGGTTCCCGCGGCGCGCGGCGAGTCCGAGCCCGCCAAGTTCGTCATTCGCGGCGCCGACAAGCAACAGGTCGGTGAGTTTGCTGCGGAGATTCGCGGTCTCCGGCCGCCCGAGCCTTACCAGGGCAAGGGGATTCGGTATCAGGGCGAGTACGTCCGTCGCAAGCAGGGCAAGGCGTACGCCAGCGGCACCGGCTCGTAAGGAATTCAGAGGTCGGCGGCAGGGCCCCGGCGCCCCGAACGCCGCCGAAGGAACGATCATGGAACGGCTCAAACTCAAGGCGATTCAACGGCTTCGACGCAAGAAGAGGGTCCGCAAACGTGTGTTCGGCACTCCGGAACGCCCGCGGTTGTCGGTGTTTCGCAGTCTGCAACACATTTACGCCCAACTGATCGACGACACCGCGGGGCGGACCCTGGTGCAGGTAAGCACGTTGAGCAAGGAGCTTCGCGACGCGGTCAAATCCGGCGGCAACAAGGACGCCGCCGCGAAGGTCGGCGCCGTTCTCGCGGAGCGGGCGAAGGCCGCAGGGATTACGGCAGCGGCGTTCGACCGGAACGGGTACAAGTACCACGGCCGCGTCAAAGCGCTGGCCGATGCGGTTCGCAAAGGGGGGATCGCGATGTGATCCGGCCGGCGCCCGGACGTTCCGGGGCGCATGGCGTGGTTCGCATTCCGCGGTCCGGAGTTGCGGAAGACTGACAGGCCCATAGGCCCAGAGGCATTCATGGAGAGGCAACCCAAGAAGAGGTTCGACGAGGAATCCAGCCCCTTCCAGGAGCAGATCGTGCAGGTGTACCGCTGTGCAACGGTCGTCCGGGGAGGCCGCCGGTTCAGCTTCGGCGCTCTGGTCGTTTCGGGGGACCGGCAGGGCCGCGTCGGCGTCGGTTACGGCAAGGCCAACGAAGTGCCGCAGGCGGTTGAGAAGGGCACCAAAGCGGCCCGCAAGAACCTCGTGACCGTGCATCTTCGCGGGACCACGATCCCGCACCGGGTCGTCGGGCGGTTCGGTGCCAGCAAGGTGGTCATGCTGCCGGCGGGCGAGGGAACAGGGGTCATTGCCAGCGCGAGCGTTCGTCCGGTCCTTGAGCTGGCGGGGGTCAAAGACGTCCTGACCAAGAGCCTCGGATCGAACTCTCCCAAGAATCTGGTCAAGGCGGCCTTGAACGGGTTGTTGCAACTGCGAAGCGCCGAGGTGGTACAGCGGCTGCGCGGCGTTCCGATTGAAGCCTGACGCGGAGGTGGCGGACGATGGATCTGACGACGATTACGAAACTGGCCGGCGCGAAGAAACGTCGCAAGCGCGTCGGGCGGGGGCCGGGCAGCGGGCACGGCAAGACCTGCGGACGCGGGACCAAAGGGGCTCAGGCCAGGTCCGGTTACAGAAGGCGGCTGCTCACGGAAGGTGGGCAGATGCCGCTGTTCCGTCGCCTGCCCAAACGCGGCTTCAACAACGCCACCTTCCGCGCGGAAGTCGCCGTCGTGAATGTTGCGGAGCTGGACCGGAAGTTTGCCGACGGCGCTCGCGTGACGAAGGAAGCCCTTTGCAGCGCGGGGCTCATCGACCGCGATGACGTCCTCGTGAAGGTGCTCGGGGATGGCTCTCTGAGCAAGAAGCTTACGGTGGAGGCGGACCGGTTCAGCAAGACTGCCCGGGAGAAGATCACCGCCGCCGGCGGTAGCGTCGTTCCGATTGCCAGATAGCTCTTCGTGGAACGGTATTCCCCATGCTTCGAACCCTGCGTAACGTCTTCAAGATCCCGGACTTGCGGAACAAGGTGCTCTTCACCCTTCTGCTCCTGGCCCTCTACCGGATCGGCTTCCACGTGCCCCTGCCGGGCGTGAACCAGGAATCGATGGCCAAGGCCGCCCGCACCTCCGGCGGCACCGGGCTGGGACAGTTGGCTGAGTACTTCGCGCTCTTCACGGGCGGCGACCTGCAGCAGAGCACCATCTTCGGTCTGGGCATCATGCCGTACATCTCGGCCAGCATCATCTTCCAGTTGCTTACCACCGTGGTGCCCGCCCTCGAAAAACTTCAGAAGGAGGGCGACACCGGCCGCAAGAAAATCAACGAATACACCCGCTACGCCACCGTACTTCTCTGCCTGATCCAGGCCACGTTCTGGGTGAACTACATGCGCTCGCAGGGCTACGTCCTGCAGGATTACGCTGACAGCATGTGGTTCATCCTCATGGGCCTGTTCGGGCTGACCACCGGCACGATCATCCTCATGTGGCTCGGGGAGCAGATCGACGAGTACGGCATTGGTAACGGGATCAGCCTTATCATCATGGCCGGTATCGTCGCCCGAATGCCGAACGCGATTATCGACGTCGTCCGCCTTGCCCAGATGAAGATGGGCGGCGCCGCAACGGGCGCCGAACTGACGCCCCCGAAGATTCTGTTCCTCATCTTCGCGTTCGTCGGCGTCGTGGCCGGCGCCATTCTCATTACGCAGGGCCAGCGCCGCATTCCGATTCAGCAGGCCAAGCATACGCGCGGACGCCGCGTGTACGGCGGCCAGCGCCAGTACCTGCCGCTGCGGGTCAACCACGGCGGCGTGATGCCGATCATTTTCGCCAGCTCGTTGCTCCTGTTCCCGAGCATCATCTTCGACTGGCTTCGCAACGTCTTCCGGGGCGGCTACACGGCGGGGTTCTGGAGTTTCCTTGCAGGCAGCTTCGGCCCGGGCCGGTACCTGTACGAGCTGACGTACATCGGAATGATCTTCTTCTTCGCGTACTTCTGGACCACGGTCCAGTTCCAGCCGAAGGAGATGGCCAACAATCTGCGCGACTACGGCAGCTTCATTCCGGGGCGACGACCCGGCAAGCGGACGGCGGATTATCTCGAAACGGTCATGACGCGGATCACGTATGTTGGTGCCGGCTTCCTGTCGATCATCGCCGTGATCCCCTCCGTGGTCGCTATCTGGCTGAACATCCCGTACCGCGTTTCCGCGTTCCTTGGCGGAACGGGCCTGCTGATCGTGGTCAGCGTGGCCCTCGACCTGGTGCAGCGGATCGAGGCGGAACTGGTGAAGCGGAATTACAAGGGCTTTCTGGGTGACGAGGGCGGTCGCATCAAGGGCGCCTATGCATGACGGGCTTTCGGTGAGCCGGGGGACTGGCGGGTTGCTTGTTCCCGGCGTTTGGCTAAAATAAACGGTTTTCGCAGGGCGTAACGTGCGCCGCCCGAAACCGTAACTTCTGCGAGGATCGGAGCTTATCGCAGGCGGCAGGGGCTGACGCAGCGGCGCTTGCGTGAAAGGAATTCGTAATCGCGAGTAGCGGCGTCGGCGGGAAGGTATGGCAGAGGGTGGTCCGCGGCCTCCGAAAGCGGAAAGATGCGCCGACGCTCAAGAGCGCGGCGGAGATCGAGAAGATGCGCCGGGCCGGGCGGCTGGTTCGCCAGGTTCTGGTGCGGCTGGAGTCCCTGGCCCGCGCGGGCACGACGACTGCGGAGTTGAACGCGGTTGCCGAGCAGATGATTGCCGAGGCGGGCGCTGAGCCTTTGTTCAAGGGTCAGCGGCATGCACAGGCAAAGGCGCCGTTTCCCGCGGCCCTGTGCACGAGCGTCAATGAGGAGGTGGTGCATGGGATTCCGGGCGATCGGCGTCTGGGCGAAGGCGACATCGTAAGCGTCGACTGCGGGGTGCGGCTTGATGGTTTCTGCGGCGACGCGGCCTGCACGTTCGCCATCGGCAGCGTGAGTGATCGTGTGCGGCGGCTGCTGGCTGTCACGGAGGAGGCGCTGGAGCTGGCCATCCGTGAGGTTCGCCCGAACCGATGGTGGGGCGAGGTGGCGGCGAAGATACAGGAGCTGGTTGAGGGCGCCGGTTTTTCGGTAGTTCGGGAGTTTGTGGGGCACGGCATCGGACGCTCGATGCACGAGGAGCCGAAGGTTCCGAACTATGTCGATCGCCAACAGCGTCGGGAGGACTTTCTCCTGAAGCCGGGTATGACGATTGCGATCGAGCCGATGGTGACAATGGGCGCGCCCGACGTCCGGTACGCGGATGCGTCGGGTTGGCCGGTCGTAACGAGAGACGGCCTCTGGGCCGCGCATTTTGAGCACACCGTCGCGGTGACGCCGGGCGGTGTGGACGTATTGACGGACGGCCGCTGAGGCCGCTTCCGGCCCCGCGAGGGCGGGCAGGTGCGTGATGAAGGTTCGAAGCAGCGTGCGGCGGATTTGCGAGAACTGCAAGGTGGTGCGGCGGCGCGGCGTGGTCCGCGTGATTTGCTCCAACCCGCGCCACAAGCAGAGGCAGGGCTAGGACAGGAGACTGACGCGTGCCTCGTATTGCCGGTGTGGATATTCCGAACGAGAAGCGCACGGTAATCGCGCTTCAGTACATCTATGGCATCGGGCCGTACTCCGCGCAGAAGATCTGCAAGGAGGCGGGCATCGACGAGTCGAAGCGGGCGAAGGACCTGACGGAAGATGAGTTGAGCCGAATCGCCGGCATCCTCGACCGGAACTTCGTCATCGAAGGTCAGCTTCGACGTCAGATCCAGCAGAATATCGCGCGACTCCGCGATATCGGCTGCTACCGCGGCATGCGCCATCGCCGCGGTCTGCCCGTTCGCGGACAACGCACGCGATCCAACGCGCGGACCCGCAAGGGGCCGCGGAAGACGGTGGCCGGCAAGAAAGGCGTGAAGGAGATGCACCGTGGCTAAGGCCGTCAAGAAGAAAACGCGACGGAACGTGTCCCGCGCGATTGCGCATGTCAAGGCCACGTTCAACAACACCATGATCACGATCACGGACATGGCCGGCGAGACGCTTTGCTGGGCCTCCGCCGGAACGGTCGGATTCAAGGGAACGCGAAAGAGTACGCCCTTCGCCGCGCAGCGCGCGGCGGAGAAGGCGGCCACCGCTGCGCGCAAGTTCGGCGTGCAGGAGGTCGAGATCAAGGTCAAAGGGCCGGGTTCAGGGCGGGAATCGGCGATCACCGCGCTCCAGCAGGCGGGCCTGCGGATTCAGTCGATCGAGGACGTGACGCCGCTTCCGCACAACGGGTGCCGCCCGGCGAAACGGCGGCGCGTCTGATTGCCGCGAACGGATATGGGCTGGCCGCCCGCGCACGGAGCGGCTCAACAGGGGCGTATCGGAACTATGTCACGATATCTCGGACCGGTTTGCCGGCTGTGCCGGCGTGAAGGCATCAAGCTGATGCTCAAGGGGGCACGTTGCGAATCCGCGAAGTGCCCCATGGAGAAGCAGGGGCGATCGAATCCGCCGGGCATGCATGCGTGGCGCCGGGGGAAGGGTTCCGGCTACGGTATGCGTCTGCGCGAGAAGCAGAAGGTCAAGCGATACTACGGGCTCCTCGAGCGGCAGTTCATGCTGTGTTTCCGCCGCGCCGAGCGGGCCACGGAGAACACGGGCACGGCCTTGTTGTCGCTGCTGGAACGGCGGCTCGACAACGTCGTGTGCAAGCTGGGCTTCGCCCACTCCCGCAAGGCCGCCCGGGCCATGGTTGTTCACGGCCACATCTACGTCAACGGGAAGCGCCTCGATCGGCCGGGTTACCTTGTCCGGCAGGGGGACCGGATCGGTGTCAAGCCCGCGGATCGAAGCCGCAACATCGTGCGGCAGAACATCCAGTCGCTCGGAGGTGCAACCCCGCAGCCGTGGCTCCAGCTCAACGCCGAACAGTTGGAGGCCACCGTGGTGAGTCTGCCCACGCGCGACGATGTCCAGATCCCGGTGGAAGAGCAGTTGATTGTGGAAGTCTGCAGCCGCTAGAGCGTTCGTGTGCATCTCGGCCAGGACAGGTATTGAGCCCGTTGCGAAACCCGTAATACGAGGAGGACGACCCGATGCGAATCCGCTGGCGAGGCTTGGAACTACCCACTCAGGTCGTCAGGGACGACGCGGTCAGCACTGATACGTACGGTCGCTTTCTGGTTGAACCGTTCGAGAGGGGATTTGGCACGACGGTCGGAAACAGCCTCCGCCGCATTCTGCTTTCGAGCCTGGAGGGGGCCGCGGTGATCCGCGTGAAGATCGCCGGTGCCGATCACGAGTTCACGAGTCTGCCCGGTGTGCTGGAGGACGTCACCGACATCATTCTCAATGTGAAATCCCTGGTCGTCCGCCTGGACGGCGAGGGAGTCAAGACGATGCGTGTGACCCGCAGCGGCCGTGGTGAGGTCCGCGCGGGAGACATTCAGGCCGACCCGGCGATTTCCATCGTGAACACGGACCTCGTCCTGGCCACCCTTACCGACGACGTTCAGTTCGACATGCAGCTCTGGGTGGCCAGCGGCCGCGGGTATCGCACGGCCGAGGAGAACACCGAGCCCGAAGGCGAACTCGGGGTGATCCCGGTGGACTCGGTCTTCTCGCCTGTGACGCGCGTCCGGTACCGTACGGAGGACACCCGCGTCGGCCAGCGGACGAACTATGACCGCCTCGTGATGGAGATCTGGACCAAGGGCACGATCAAGCCGGAGGATGCCCTTGTCGAAGCGGCGAAGATTCTGCGCAAGCACCTCAACCCCTTCGTGGAGTACTACGACATCGGGGAGGAGGTCATCACGGAGCACGCGGCCGAGCCGCCGGTCGAGGCCGCGACGGTGGGCGACGAGCTGCGCGAGAAACTTGCGATGTCGATCGGGCAGCTTGAGCTTTCCGTCCGGGCGACCAACTGCCTGCAGTCGGCCAAGATCGAGCGGGTGGCTCAACTGGTTCAGAAGACGGAGGCTGACCTGCTGAAGCTCCGAAGCTTCGGCAAGACGTCTCTGCGCGAGGTGAAGCGAAAGCTGGCGGATCTGGGGTTGAGCCTGGGAATGCAGCTCGCTCCGGAGGCGTTGCCCGCGGCGGATGCGGGGGCCGGGACCGGCCAATCGAACTCGACCGAGGCGCCGGCGGGGGTAGGGTGAGAAAGACGGATTCAAACGTGACGTGTAAGGGTGCCGGCGGCGGCTTGCCCGCTTCTGCGGAGGCGGAGAGGCGGCCGGCGGCATCCGCGCCCCGCACGGCGGGTGGAGATCCAAGATGAGGCATCGGGTAGCGGATCGAAAACTGAATCGTACCACGGAGCATCGCCACGCGATGCTGCGCAACCTGGCGCAGAACCTGTTCGAGCACGGGCAGGTGACCACGACCTTGGCGAAGGCCAAGAGCGCCCGTCCGTTCTGCGAGCGGCTCATTACCCTTGCCAAGCGGGCGAAGGCCGGCGAGCTGCCGGCCAGACGCCGCGTCATCCAGCTCCTCGGCGATCGCGCTGTTATCGACGCCGATCATCAGGAGGAATACGAAGGCATGCCGCTCGTCAAGCGCCGCAAGGTCCTGCGCTCGCGATCAGGACGGCGCCACCGCCTCGGGCGCGCCAGCGGCGGTCTGAAGTTCACCGCCGAATCGATTGTCCGACGGCTTATCGAGGACGTCGCGCCGATGTTTGCCGACCGCAACGGCGGCTATACGCGCATCGTGCGGCTGGGTACCGGACGCCCGGGCGACAACAGTCCCCGTGCCGTGCTCCAGCTTGTGGGCAAGGAGGAGTCTCCGGGCAGTGTGACGCGCCCGGAGAAGGTGGCGCGCAGGAAGCGAGCGGACGCCCGTTACAAGGCGGCCGCGAAGGCGGTCGCCGCCGGGGAGGCCCGAAAGTCCCAGAAGCCCGCCCCGGCCGCCGGTGTCGAGGCCCCGGCCGCACCCGAGGCTGCTCCGGGTGATGCCTCTGCCCCCGGAGCCTGATCCCCGTTCGGCAGGACGGCACCATGAGTCAGTCCGACGCATGCGTGTTCTGCAAGATCGCCTCCGGACGGATTCCCTGTCTGAAGGTGTACGAGGACGATGCCGCGCTGGCGTTTCTCGACATCGGACCACTGGCCGAGGGTCATCTGCTTCTCGTTCCCAAGGACCATTGCGAGCGCCTGGAGGAGATGCCGGGCGATCTGCTGGGGCGGTTGATGCAGCCCGTCGGCCGGCTTGCCAGGGCGTTGATGGCCGTCACCGGAACGGGCGACTATAACCTCCTATGCAACACGGGCCGGGCCGCCGGGCAGGCTGTGATGCACGTTCACTTCCACCTGATCCCGCGGACGCCCGGCGATGCGTTGGGTTACCGCTGGCCGGCCGGAAAGTACGAACCCGGTCGCGGCGAAGAGATTGCAGAGCGGTTCGTGAGGGCCCTGCGTACGGTATGAAGGGCGACCCTTGACTTGCGGGCCCCGGCGTGCGATGCTGAATTCTTTATGGGGTGCGGTCAGCCCGTGAACAGCTTCAGTCCTCAGGTCAGTGCGTTTCTTGGTTTCTACCTGCTGGTGATGCTGGTGCTGTGCGTGTACGGCGTGCATCGGTATTACCTCGTTCATCTGTATTACAAGTATCGCCGCAACCGTCCCGAGCTGACGGCGTGTTTCCGCGAGCTGCCCCGGGTGACGGTGCAGTTGCCCATGTACAACGAGCGGTTCGTCGCCCGGCGGGTCATCGAGTCCGCCTGCCGGATCGAATATCCGCGCGATCGCCTGCAGATTCAGGTTCTCGACGACTCGACCGATGAGACGGTCGCGATCGCCCGGGAGACGGTGGAGCGGATGCGGGCGGCGGGGCACGACGTCGTCTATCTGCACCGCGACAACCGCGAGGGGTACAAGGCCGGCGCGCTTGCCGAGGGCCTCAAGACGGCTACGGGCGAGTTCGTCATGATCTTCGACGCGGACTTCATCCCGCCGCCGGATATCCTGCTTCGGACGATTCACTACTTCACCGACCCGAAGGTCGGCATGGTTCAGGCCCGCTGGGACCACATCAACCGCGATCATTCGCTGCTGACCAAGACACAGGCAATCCTGCTCGACGGGCACTTCGTGATTGAGCACACGGCGCGCAACCGGTCGGGGCGGTTCATGAGTTTCAACGGCACGGGCGGCATGTGGCGAAGGGCCTGCATCGACGACGCCGGCGGGTGGCAGCACGACACGCTGACGGAGGATCTCGATCTTTCCTATCGCGCCCAGATGAAGGGCTGGCGGTTCATCTTTCTGCCCGATCTCGTCTCGCCGGCGGAACTGCCGCCGGAGATGAATGCCTTCAAGAGTCAGCAGTACCGCTGGGCGAAGGGCGGAGCCCAGACCTGCAAGAAGCTCCTGCCCAAAGTGCTCGCGTCGCGCCTTCCGCTGAAGATCAAGGTCGAGGCGTTCTTCCACCTGACGAGTTGCTGCGTCTATATCCTGATCGTGCTGCTGACGCTGATGCTCTATCCGGTCGTTTATCTCAAGCTGCATTTCTTCCCGGAGGGGCTTGCCCGGTACATCTTCGACGCGTCATTGCTCCTTCTGGCCACCTGTTCCGCGAGCACCTTTTACGCGGCCAGTCAGCGCGAGGTCCATCGCACCTGGGCGGAGAGCCTCAAGTATCTGCCGTTCCTGATGAGCCTGGGCATCGGCATCTCGCTGAACAACGCGAAGGCGGCGCTCGCCGGTTTCTTCGGCAAGCCGGGGGAATTTGAACGCACGCCCAAGTTCGGCGTAACGCAATCCACGGACGGCCGGTGGCGGCAGCGGATCGGGGTGTTCCATCCGCGACGCAGGATCAGTCTCCTGCCCTTTATCGAGTTCGCCCTGGGCCTGTATCTGTTCGGTTGTGTGTGGTTGTGCTTCAGCAGCGGCCGGGTGACGATCGGCATCGTCTTCGTCGCGCTGTTCATGTCGGGTTTCTTCTACGTGTCGCTCACGACGTGGCTCGGCCGCCGTATGCCGAAGACCATGCCGGAGGGGCAGGAGATTGCGGAGTTGGCTGTCATCCCGCCGCTCGAGCCGACGGGGCCGGTCCCGCATGGCAGGAATGTGTGGTCTATGCCGGTCGACGCGGAGACGCCGGCGCCGCAGCCTCAGCGCTCGGAACGCTCGGCCGTGTGAACGCGCGCCGTTCCCGTTTGCCATCCGTACTTGTCGTCGCCCCGGCGGCCGGATCGATCCGGCGACTTCTCGGCGATGCGGACTTGTTCGGCTGCTCGTTTCGCTTGCGATCGAGGGGCCCGGTGTCGCACCCGCCCGCTGTCGCAGCAGGTCTCCCGGAACAGGCCGTAGGAATACGGGTTTTTGCGTGGCCGATCGACGTGGACCTCACGGTGGATAGCATGCCTGCGCACATGCCTTCATAACAACGCAGCAACACCACAGCATTCCGTGCCAGCCGATGACGAATATCCGTTATCCGTTCCCTACGTTGCTACGTCTGCGAGACAGGGGGCAACCCATTCTATGCCCGAGGGTTAGCTCATTTGGGGAGGGGGAAGTCAAGTCACACGGCCGGTCATCAGATGGCCGGCACCGTTTCGTATTCGGGCGTTACGCGGATGACCGTAACCGTTCAGACCCCTGCGGCGACCGGAACCGGGGCGGGTTGCCCCGTGCGGTGGGCGATGAGGCCGCGCCAAGATAGGTTGGCGTGCCTCGGTCCTGTTGCCGCCGCATCTGCACCGTCGTGAGAATCCGTTCGGCGAATCGGCCTCCCAGGCCCGCTGGGGTCACCGAAGTGGGTCTCCCGCCACAGGACCGACGGCCGCAACGCCCTCCTGCAACAGCCGGCTTGGGCGAAGGCTTCGACACTGACCTGTCCGCCGACGGGCAGGCGGCGGATTGGCCGACGCCGGCGGCGGCGAGTCGCCGGAGTGCCCGTTGAGCCGGGCTCGAATCTCGCGGAGTTCGGCGATCTGCGCCCGAAGCGCCTGAACCCGGTTGCAACGGGTAGATTCTTCCGTCGCAACTTCTTCGCAGCGTGCGCAGAGGTTTTGGTTGCGGCCGAAGGCCGCCTTGGGATTCGGAGGAGACATCGGGGGCGACTCGCTCATGCCCGCTGGCGGA
>Ga0272448_1003798_pt1 | contig 17669 bp, 16 predicted proteins | sample YNPCB0191_FD_202220 | JGI IMG/M metagenome (GOLD analysis project Ga0272448, IMG submission 202220) | Hot spring sediment microbial communities from Yellowstone National Park, WY, United States - YNP-CB-019-1 | ecosystem: Environmental > Aquatic > Thermal springs > Hot (42-90C) > Sediment... | reverse complement strand
GCAGTGCAGAAAGCAGCGCAAAAAGAGTGATTATATTCAGTTAGAAAAAACAACAGAGTGGACATATCAATAATCTGTTGGCAAAACCACCCACATCTTCTAAAATTTATTGAATTAAACATTCTTTTTCTTACTAATTTTCCTAATCTTGCCTATTATTTTGCCTTGTTGTTTTGCTTAACAAAATACTTGATGTTTATAAATATATTTTAATTCTTGAGTAGCATCACAGACTTAAGATATTGAGTTATTAATAATCGGCTTGTTGTTTGGATATATATACGTCTTGTAAAAATACTTGACAAATTACTTATGATGTGATATTAACTATTCAAAGCTGGCGGTTTGGGATGAAATAGGAAGTAATAAAAAGAGTTTTTACTCGTCACTAAACATTATTTAAAAAATTAATTAGATGTCCAGAAGGCACACTCAACAAGATAAAGAACAATTAGCAGCCCAACTTAAGGTAATTCGTCAAGAAAGAAATATGTCGCAGGAAGAATTAGCAAGATTATTGGGCGTGTCTGTTTTTTGTATTAGTCGTTGGGAGAATGCAAAACACTATCCAAATCAAGCTATGCTAAAATTAATGAAGATATTAAAAATATTGCCTTAGTGAGAAAAAGATAAAAATGGTTGAGCAGAGAAAATATAGGAGATTTAAGAGCAAAATGTTAGTAGTAACAATTTACCGTGATGAGAACGGCAAAATTAATATCAATGATGAAGTCTTTAGCGAGGATATAAGTGCTGCGGGAATAAAGATAATATTTCCAAGACAATTGCCCCGAGGGCAACTTTTAGACTTAAAGCTTTATTTATTTTCTGATCCAATAAATCTTCCAGCTGAGGGCAGGGTAGTGTGGTGCAAGGAGACTCAGAATTTAGAGATTGCTTTAGATACAGATAAAGAAAAAAATAATAAACTCTTTTGGGTGGGTGTGCAATTTATTAATGTCGATTCCTTTACACGACAGAGACTGCTTCGTTGGATTAAAAGAAATTTTGAAGTCGAAGATAAATCGTTATAGTTATAAAGGAGCAGGGGATGAGTCAAGAAAAGCGAAAGTTTATTCGTTGGAGCAAAAAAGTAAGGGTAATATGTTCTTTTAAAGAAAACGAAGAGCCTTTTGAAGAGGTTTTTGCTGAAGATATAAGTGAGTCTGGGTTACAAATAGTAGTTAGTCGATTTTTAGAAAAGGCTCAGGTCTTGAAGTTAAAGTTAGAATTTGGTTACGACTCAATTCCTATTAATTTGACCGCAAGGGTAGTTTATAGTATTACCGAAGGAGAAAAATACCGCGTCGGTTTAGAGTTTGTGGATGTTGATGAGTTCCAGGAAAGAAGACTTAGGCAGTGCTTAGAAAAATTTCTTAAAGAGCCTAAATAAGAGGTAGAGGGTGTTAAATTTATTTCAGAATCTTTCAAGAAAAATTATTGGATTGAATATTGGTGCTGATTTCATTGTAGTTATTAAGGCACGCCGAAAAGGAACAAAAATTTACATTGAGGATTTAGTCTTTCGCAAATTTTCCTCCGAGATAGCGCTGGCGGGAGATTATCAAAGTCGAATTAGCGAGATTATTCAAGAAGCGGTTAGTCCTAAAGAAATAAAAAAGTCCAAATTTTATGTCTTGATTCCGAGTAGTAAATTTTGTATTCGGCTTATTGATATGCCTTTGATTCCCCAAGCTGAGATTCCCGCTGCAGTTAAGGCAAAGGTCCGCAAATTTGTTGCTCCTGAATTAGACAAGATTTTTTATAGCTATAAATTACTTGGGGAGTTTCAAGAGAAGGGTGCAAAGAAGTTAGAGGCAGTCTTTGTGGCAATTCAGAAAGATACTCTCCAAAACTATTTGAATGTCTTTAATCGGCTCGGTATTAATGTCGCGTTATTGGCCCCTTCCTGTTTTGGTTTATTAAATCTTTTAAGTACAGCTAATTTGGACAATCAAGCCGAATCACGAATGTTTATAAAGATAGAAAGCAGAGAGACCGATATAACAGTTTATCAGGGGAGTAAATTTATCCTTACTCGCAATATTCCCTTTGGGGTCAAGAATTTCACTGATATTTTGCAGCAACAAACCCATAAAGTAGCTCAAACCATAGAGGATTTGAATTTAGCGTGGAGAAGAGAAAAAGAGATATCAGAAAAATCAGGCAGTGACCAGCAGTTAGATAAAACGCTACAGCTTCTTGATTCCGAAGCTAAAATACTTAGCAAAGAGGTTGAGCTGACCATAAATTACTACTATCAAGTAAGTCATGGCAGAAAAATAGATAGATGCATAGTTTTAGGTGAAGGTTCGCAAATAACTGATTTAGTTGAGATTTTAGGCAAGCCCTCCGGTGTAGTTTTAGATTTTTTAAAAATACCCACTAATGTTGAGGTGAACAAAAATAAGTCAGCAGATTTTAGTAGGGATTTTGCTATTTATGCTACGGCGGTAGGGATTTTGTTTAGTAAAAAAGATGATATTAATTTAGCGACGGAACTCGTGTCTTTAAAAAAGGGGCAGTTTTTTAGATTTACCAAATTGAATATTTTTATAGCCAGTATTGCCACTTTAGCTTTGGCGATTTTTATATTATTAAAAGGAACAGAATTGTATTTTAAAAATAGAATATCTTATTTTAAGAGTCAACAGGAAAAATTAAAGGACAAGAAAATTAAATTAGTAGATATAAAAAGACAATTAGACAAATTAGAATTTAAGAAAAATTTATACCTTAACCTGAAACAAAATATACCAGATTATTCTTACGTCCTTAATAAGATATTTGAGTCTATAGCTGGAAAGGATTTAGCCTTAACAAGTATTACCATTAGCGGCCAAGAAAATAAAGAAAAAAGTAAAGATATTTTTGAGGCAGTAACTTTTATAATCGAGGGAAGTGCCCTTAATCCTGAGAGGAGTCGTTTAGATATAACCCAAACGGTATTGGATTTAGAAAGTAGCGGTATATTTGAGAATATCTCTGTCTCAACAAAAACAGATACCGGCAACCTAAATATTGCAAGTCTTGCTAAACAATCTGACAGCCAGAGTGGTGTTTTAAATTTTACAATTAAGGGAAATATTAAATTTAGGAAATTGCCTTAAAGATGGATGAAAAGAAAAAGATAATTTTAACAGTTTTAGCTGGGCCGGTTATATTATTTTATCTTTCCGTGCATTTCTTTATGCCAATGTTAGTGAATAATTCTAAATTATTCCAAGAATATAAAAAGCTCAGCAGTGAATTTAGAGCATTGATGAAATTTACAGATGAGAAATACAGTTCACTATCAGAAAAGGTTGATAATGCAGCAAATGTGTTGGCGATGTGTTTGCCTTCGGAAGGCGAATTTAAGTTCATTGAGTATATTACTCGTTCGCCAGTGGCGTCGGATGATATTATTTTTAAGAGTATTGAACAAATGCCCGAGATAAAAAAACAAGATTATAGTCTTCTTCCCGTTAAGATAATTATGGAGGCGCCGCTTGAGCAATTCGTTGTTTATTTAAACCAACTATATGAAAATAGATTATTACTTGCCATTAAAGATATAAATATAAATCTGCTGCAGAAAGAGAAGAAAATATTAAATATTAATATGAGTTTATTTGGTGTAAGGGACCGCTACAAAGGACAACCATTAAGTGCTTATCTTGAAAAGAAGATAGAGTCTTTAGATTTGAGTGGAGTAGATTCTTTGATTTCGTCAATAGAGGTTAAGCGGAGATATAAAGTAGATTTTCCTTTGAGATTAGAGGATGTGGTTTTTCAGAAATATTCAATCCAGGAAAAGGCGATACCAAAAGAGTCGATAGCAAAACCGCAGGAGAGTGTTTTTACTTTGAAAGGTATATTGCAAACAGCAGAGAAAAAGGCAGCCCTGATTAATGGTTTAGTAATAATGGAAGGGCAAGAAGTAAAGGGGATAAAGGTAATTAAAATAGATAAAGATGAAGTTATAATTGAATATTTAGGAAAGAGAATAATTTTAAAAATGGGAGAAAACAATGCGATCAACAAATATCTATAATTATAAGATAGTTATTGTTGTGTTTATAATTATAGTTGTTTATTCTCAAAATATAATCAATTGTTTTGGTCAAGAGAGCGATATCGCCTCTTCCGTAGTTTCCGAACAAGAACCCCAACCTTCTACGGCTGGAAATAATCAGTTGGTTACAAAACTATTTAGAATAAATAATTTAGATTTAAATAAAGCAAAACAACAAGTGGAGCAACTTTTAACAAAAGATGCGCAGGTAAAATCCAGTGTTGAGCCAATAGTTATACCTAAGGGTAAGGAAGAATTGAGATACCTTGCTATAACCGATACTGCCAGTAAAGTGGAGGGAATTATTGATATTTTGAATAATTTAGAAAAAGATGCAGCTCCCATCAAGCTAGATTTGAATTTTACAAATACCCCCCTCAATGAAGTTCTAACTACAATTTCCCAGTCTGTAGGTATAAATATTGTCGGAGGAGAAAATTTTTCTCAACCAATAACAATACATCTTAAGGGGATTCCGGTCGATGAAGTTTTTGATATAATTCTTAAGTCGACCGAGTTCGGCTATTTTAAAGAGGGGAATGTTTATCACATAGTTTCGAAAAAAGACTTGCCTTTGGTGTCTGAGGTGTTTCAGCTTGAATTTATTTCAGCCGAGCAGGTTTTGGAGGCGATAACATCGGCGTTATCTCCGAACGGAAAAGTGAAGGTTTTCCCCAAATTCTCTCAGGCCAAATATTCTAATGTTTTATTAGTAACTGATACACAGGAATCTATTGAACGTATCCGGCCTATAATTAAGAAATTAGATAAGAAGGTAAGACAGGTTATGATTGAGGCAAAATTTGTTGAGGTTCAGTTAAACAAGAACGATGAGCTAGGTATTGATTGGGTAATTAGCGCCACAATGACTGGTGCTAGTTCACCAACAGCTTTTCCTTTTGGTAGAGATGGTAAAAGGGTCCTTGAGAAACCAGGGGATTTAACATATAGCACGCAGGAGATTACTACAGGCACTATTTCGTTTGAAAACTTCCAGGCGACTCTCCATGCCTTAAATACTAATACGAAAATAAACATTATCTCCAATCCTCGAGTAGCTACTCGGGAAGGTGAGGAGTCAGAGATTGTTGTTGCTGATAAAACCCCTATACCACTATATGAAAGAAATAAAGAAACAGGTCAATTTGAAATATCCGGTTATCAAGATTTAAATATAGGTGTGGTTCTAAAAGTAATCCCAATTATAAATAGCGATAATACTGTTACATTAAAAATGAATCCTCAGGTTAGTCAGGCTACGGGTAAAGCAGTAGGTCCTAATAACGAAAGGCCTATTGTCTCAACCCGTGAAGTAACTACTGTTTTCACGGTAGAAAATGGCAAAACTGTTGTTATCGGCGGTTTGATTAAGAAAAGAACATCTAATTCTCTTAGTGCAGTTCCTCTTTTGGGAAAGGTACCCCTTATAGGAAGACTGTTTAGTTATTCTGATAAAGAAGATGAAAATAGCGAACTATTTATTTTTATAACGCCAGTAATTTTAGATGAGAAAAATACTAGTAATGAAGTTGATTTAGCAAGTTCAAAATAATTAAGACAATGGATGTAAAGGATAATCAAAATAAAAATCCCAGACCCCAACGTCTAGGAGAATATTTAATAGAACAAGGCATAGTTTCGCCAGAAGATTTAGAAGAGGCTTTAGAAGAGCAAAAGAGAACCGGTGAATTGCTTGGCCAAATATTGGTACGTAAACAGTTTGTTAGAGAGACACAGATATGTGAAATCTTGAGTAAATTACTTGGGATAGAATTTTTAGACCTTTCAGGAATAACTATTCCCCAAGAGGTAATTTCATTAGTTCCAGAGAATATCGTGAGGAATTATTATGTTATTCCTGTAAAAAAACAAAATAATGTTTTGACCCTTGCGATGTCTAATCCCAAAGACACCTTTGCTATCGACGAAGTAAAGTCTGCCTGCGGTCTGATAATAAAACCAGTCATTAGTCCTCACAGCCAAATATTAACATTAATAGAAAAATATTACAAGGTAAGCGATAAGGTTGGTGATGTTTTGAAGATTATCAAAGGCGAAATAGAAAACTTAGATATAACAGTAGACGAAGAGAGCATTACTAGTTTGAAACAAATAGCCGAAGAAGCCCCTATAGTCAAATTAGTCAACACTTTAATAACTGATAGCGTAAAGAATAGGGCCAGTGATATTCATATTGAACCGATGGTTAAAAATTGCCGCGTCCGTTGTCGGATAGATGGAATTTTGCATGAGGTTACTAATTTAAGTCAGCAGTTATATAGGCCGGTTGTGTCTCGTATTAAAATAATGTCTAATATTGATATCGCTGAGAAAAGGATTCCTCAAGACGGGAGCTTCAAGATGGAATACGAGGGTCAGATTATTGACGTGAGAGTCTCTACATTTCCAACCATTTATGGTGAAAAAGTGGTTATGAGATTATTGGTGCGTCAAAGTAGGTTAAAAAGTTTAGAAGAGCTGGGTTTTGAGCCGGATCAATTAGCTGCCTTTGAATCTATGATTAATAAATCATGCGGGATTATTTTAGTAGTAGGACCTACCGGTTCAGGTAAGACCACTACGCTTTATTCCGCACTTGAGAAGATTAATTGCAAGGAGAAAAACATTATCACCATTGAGGATCCGGTAGAGTATACCCTCGATGGAATTTCACAGTCGCAAGTTAATGTCAAGGCCGGTTTTAATTTTCCTAATTCTTTACGCTCGATGATGCGCCAGGATCCAGATGTTATTTTGGTAGGGGAGATTAGAGATATAGAGACTGCCCAGTTAGCGGTGCGGGCAGCTTTGACAGGGCACTTGGTTTTTTCTACGCTCCACACAAATGATTCCTTTGGAGCAGTTACCCGTTTGGTTGATATGGGAATAGAACCATTTTTGATTTCCTCTTCACTTGTTTGTGTTTTAGCCCAAAGATTGATTAGAATACTTTGTCCTAAATGTAAAGAACCTGTTCCCAGGCCAGCCGATTCTATTTTTGAGCGATTCAGATATAATCCTAAAGAAAAAGTTAATTTTTTTAAAGCCAACGGTTGTAGTTTCTGTCTGGACACCGGCTATATAGGCAGGGAAGGTGTTTTTGAGATTCTTCAAATAACAGGCGATAAAATGAGAAATAGTATTTCCTTAGGGTTAGATACTGATCAATTAAAGAAAATTGCGATGGAAAGCAATTTTAGGACATTAAAAGAAAATGGATTTCGAAAAGCCGCTAAAGGAATAACAAGCTTAGAGGAGGTCTTGAGAGTTACAGAATTGATTTAGATTAGTGTTTTTAAAAGTTAATTGACATGTAGTTGTTTAAGTTATAAAGTTAAGGGGAGATTAAGCTTAAAATATTGCGAATATGCCAATTTATCAATATAAAGCCAGAGATAATGAGGGCCGTTTAATTACTGGAAGAATGGATGTATCCTCAGAGGAAGAGCTTACTCGTAGATTAGAAAACTTTGGTTTCTTTTTAGTAAGTTTTTCTTTGGAAAAGACCAATGTGTTTAGCGTCGATATATCCAAGTTTTTTAAAAAGATTACCTTAAGAACGTTATATACTTTTACCATTCAATTGGCAAATATGCTAAATGCCGGTGTGTCCATATTGGCTGCGCTGCATTCTATACGGGAGGGCTCAAAAAATCATAAGTTTATAGCAGTATTGGAAAAAATTATTGATGATTTAAAAAGTGGTAGTTCTTTTTCTGGCGCCTTAAGTAAACATCCAAAGATTTTTTCTCAATTTTATATAAATATGGTGGAATTAGGTGAGGCCTCTGGCTCTCTTGCGAAGATGCTTTATAGCATATCCGGATATATAAAAAAGAATTTAGAAATTAGAAGAAAAATAAGTGGTGCAATTGTTTATCCAATAGTTTTACTCGTGGTAGGAATAGCAATAGTTGCTTATATTTTGGTTTACATTATGCCTAAAATAGTAGAGGTATTCATTGAGGAGAAGGCAGCATTACCACTACCGACTCAGATTTTAATTAATCTTAGTAGGTTTCTTCAACTTTATTGGCATTATTTATTATTAGGATTGATAGGGATTTTTGTGGCATTGCGAAGTTTTAATTTAACGACGACCGGTAGAATGATTTTGGATCAATATAAACTTAAAATCCCGGCAGTTGGGCAGGTGATTAAAAAGGTTTGCGTAAAAAGATTTGTCGACGGGCTCTATTTACTTTATACAGGGGGACTGCCGATTTTGAAGGCATTAGATATTGTTAAAGCGACTTTAAATAATAAATACTTGGAGAAGACTATAGATGCTCTTTGGGTTCATATCTCCAGAGGTCAAGATTTAGCAAGTTATTTACAGATGACTGACTTTTTTTCTTCAGATATTCTTACGATGATAAAGTCTGGCGAGGAATCAGGTACGCTTGGTTCGGTATTAGAAAAGGTGTCTGAGATTTATAATGAAGAGATTAATTATTCTATAGAACGCTTAATATCTTTTATTGAGATAGGCATTATTTTGATAATGGGTTTAGTAGTAGGATTTATAGCCATATCAATTTTATTTCCGATATTTAGCTTAAGCCGAATAATATCAACAAGATAGTTTCTTTACAGAGGAGATAAAATAAGGTTAAGATAAGACTTGACCGAAAACAAAAAGATGTTATTTTTAAAGTTGTTCAATCTCAGAAGATTGAAAGGAGGTAATCAGATGCGGAAAGGTTTTACTTTAATTGAGCTACTAATTGTAATTGCAATTTTAGCAATACTTGCTGGAGCCATTGTCCCAATGTTTAATGTAACAAGAAAACAAGCGAAGGAAGCAAGAGTGGCTGCGGATTTAGATAGCATTAAAACAGCTAGCATAATGCACCATCACGATACAGGCGTGTGGCCACCAGAAGGTAATACTGGTGTGGGATTAGTTAATAATGATAATAATATTGCCGATTGGAATGGTCCCTATTTAGATGAGTGGAAAAATGATACTTACAAGAATCCTTATGAGATTTATTCAGATGGTACTCAACTTTCTGTTAGGTCGAGGGGGCCAGATGGAAGAAGTGGAACATCGGATGATATTAGCTTATTGATTACCCCAGATAAGAACAAGTAACGAATAAGGTCTCTTATTTCTAAATAGATTTAGTTAGAAAGGGTCATACCTTAGAAGATAAGATTTAGAGTTGATAAGCAGGGCACAAAAAATGGGATTTTTAAAAATCCCATTTTTTTGTTGGGTCAATCTGGATAAATAGGATTTTTTAATGCGAATACTATTAGTCAATCCCTGGATTTATGACTTTGCAGCATATGATTTATGGTCAAAGCCATTGGGTTTAATTGCAGTTGCTTCTTATCTACAGCAAATGGATTGTCAGGTAATTTTGGTTGATTGCTTGGATAGATTCCATCCTCTGATGAAAGATTTCTCGACTAAAAAATCAATTTATGCAGATGGGCATTATTATTATCAATTAGTAGAGAAGCCAGAGTGTTTTTATGATATCCCGCGCAGATATAAACGTTATGGCATGCCCATAGAAGTTTTTAAGTCCATCTTAGATTCAATAAGCGAGGTTGACCTAATATTAGTTGGCTCGTCTCTTACCTATTGGTATAAAGGAGTTTTTTTGGCAATAACACTGTTAAAACAAAGATATAATAACACACCAGTAATTCTAGGCGGTATATATGCAACATTATGTTATAACCATGCCAAAAAGCATAGCCGGGCCGATTTTGTTTTTAAGGGCAATAATTTAACCAACCTTGTTAAACTAATTAACTCTATTGCCCGAAATAAAATATCAGTAAAGAAAATGTATTCAGCAAAAGATTTATACATATCTGCCTATAATTTATATCCTCATCTGGAGTATGTGACTTTGCGCACTTCAAATGGCTGTCCCTTTCATTGCAGCTATTGTGGTTGGTATAAGTTACAATCGGATTTTATCCAATATGACTATAGAGATGTATATAACTCTATTGAACTATTTTCTAAAAAGCACGCGATTAAGAACATTGCTTTTTATGATGATGCACTGCTATATAATTCCCAGAAACATTTTCTTAAGATATTTAATTTGGTAGTTAAAAATAAATTAAAATGCAATTTTCATACGCCTAATGGCTTACATTGCCGCTATATAAATAGAGATGTGGCATTTTTGATGAGGCAGGCAAACTTTGTTCGTCCAAGATTAGGTCTGGAGACAGTGGATGTAGAGATGCAGAAGAGTAGCGGAGGTAAGGTTACGATGATGGATTTTGAGAGGGCAGTTAAGGCATTAAATGGTGCCGGATATCCTTTAGATGAAATCGGTGTAAATTTATTGGTAGGGCTTCCACAGCAAAAATTTAAGGATGTCTATAATTCAATTATCTTTCTGAAGAAATATGGATGTAGAATAAATCTCGAAGAATTCTCTCCTGTTCCAGGCACGCCAGATTTTCTAAAATTGCCCAAAAAATTTAGAGAAGAACCACTCAATCATAACAACACCTCATTTGTTTTGCGCCACCCTGAATTTAAAGACAAAATCCAAACACTAAAAGATATTATCCATCAAAGGTAGGGCATTCGATTTGTATAAAATGAGTTAAAACCTGGGGCAACAAGAGAAATTTTATAATTATATATTTTGCTAAGTTTGTCCAATTCTTCAGAAAGAGAGCGAAGGAATTCTTTGTAGGTAATTTCATCTGAGAAGATTTTATTTATTCTTTCAAATGTTTCGGGAGAAAAGTTTGTTTTTAAGATATTCTTTACTGCATTCCAATTTCCCATCAAAGGATTGTAAATTTCGACAGCCACCTCCTCTAAATTTTTGGCGACCTTGATTAAGATTTCTATATCTTGTAAATTTGGAAAATATGGGGCAATATAAAGGCAGAGAGGAATTTTTCTTTTTTGGATTTGTCTTAAAAGACTCCAACGACTAATTAGGCTAGATGTTTTTGCCTCGAAAAGTTTTTTGGTCTTTTCATCATTAAAGTTTATAGTCAAAAATATTTTATTATTCTTGAATTTGGCAATTAGATCTAAATCGCGTCGGAGTAAAAAAGATTTGGTTAGAATTGTGACGGCAATATTGTGCTGATTCAATAACTCGATAATCTTTTGAGTAAGGCAAAATTTTTTTTCTTGCGGTGGATAACATTCAACAGTAGAGCCTAAAAGCACCCTTTTTATGTTTTTGTTCTTTAGCTCTTTTTTCAATAATTCTAAAGCATTAATTTTGACATCAATAAATGTTCCCCACTTTTCATTTCTTCTTTTAATTGTTTTATTTACTTGGGCATAGCAATAGATGCAGCCGAATGGGCAGCCGCGGTAAGGATTGATTGTAAAATCAGCAATTGGGATTTGGGTGGGAGAGAGGATGCGTTCAGTCTTGATTATATTTACTTTCATTTTGAAAGAAGGTTATTTATGTATGCGGAGGTAAATTTTATTCTTTCTTCTTTTAATAGAGAAACTAATTTTTCAACTCGGCTTATGGCTGTAATTCTATCAACTTTTTTATTGACATCGCTTGGCGGATAACTTACAAAAGGATTTATTTGAGCTATTTTAGGAATAATAGCTTTATTTTCTTTGATAAAATTAAGGGTCTCTTGGAAGTCAGTCTCTGTTTCAGAAGGAAAGCCCGTAATTAAACTAATTTCAAAGTGTAGATTGGCGTCAATCATTTTTCTAAAAAATATTTTTGCTTGGTTTTTATTATAACCCTTTTTCATATCGCGAAGAATTTTATCGCAGGCAGATTCTAAACCCACAAATAGATTAAAACAGCCGGACTCTTTCATTTTTAGAAAGATTCTAATATCCATCTCTGGCCTGATGGCTATTTGCGCTTCCCATTTGATTTCTATATTGTTATTAATAATCTGAGAGCAGAATTCATCCAACCATTTTAGATTTGAATTGATTAGCGAATCCTGGAAGGAAAATGTATTAAGTTTATATTTTTCTTTTAGGTGAGTTATTTGATTTATCACATACGACACAGAATGTTGACGGAAGCTGCTATAATTTTTATATTCGCTGCAAAAGCAACACTTTTTGATACAACCTCTACTAGATAAAAGCGGGATTACTTTTGGGCTATAAGATTTAAAATCTAAGCTATCAAAATCTATAAGTGGAAGTTCATCAAGATTTTCGATTTCCTCATAACTAATTAGTCTTTTGTTGTTATGAAGGGCAAATTTATCTTCTTTATTTTTTACCAGATATAAAAGCGCTAATTCTCCTTCTCCCAATACAAAATAACTTCTAGGTATTTGCAGCTCAGCAAAAAATTTATCACGAAAGTATTCAAACAAGATTTCAGGGCCACCAAAGACAAATAATTTTTTCTTTTCTTTTTGCGATAAGAGTCTTACAAAATCAATTGTTGTCCTTCGATTTCTAGCAAAGACTGAAAAAGCCAGAATTTTTGCATTGGAATCTACAATATTCGAAATAATCTCATCCAATAAAATATGCTCTCTTTGTTTAATTTGAGAAAATAGATTTTCCTCAAAATTAGAATTTAGCTTAAGCCAATCTTTCTGTTCATTCTTAAATAATTGAAAAAAAAGAATATTTAGGTCAACGGCTTTGGCCTTAACACCTTTGCTTCGGAGGAAATTTTCCAAATAAATTATAGAGAGAGGAGGAATCTTTGGCCAGTGTGGTGGTAGAATGAACACCAAAACATCGTAGTTTTTTAAGTCCTGAAGATAACTTACGACCATTGCTTCTATATTATATACTATTTTGAAAGGGAAGCAATGATGCTATTCAAATATTTTATATTTTCTAAAATTAATTTTTTTGTTATAATTATCTTCGAAACTAATTATTTTTAGATTAAGTATTCTGTTGGGTTCTGCTAAATTTTATAATTTTTCCTTTTATGAAGAATAAATCTTTTAAGAAAGAGTATAGGAAGTTAATAATTTTACTCCTTGCCCTCGTATTTTTAAATTATTTTTTTGAAATATGTTATGCAGCTGCAACTTGTGGTGTTCATATGCCAGTGAAAAATAGCATAGATTTTGGTATTGAACATTATTCTCTAAGATGTTATAAGACAAAAGATGAGATTCAGGCAAAGCTACGGGGCGATGGTGTATTTTTAACTTTATCATATGGTATTTTAGACTGGTTGGTAGTTGATTTTAAATTTGGTTCTTGTTCAGTAAGAAATGACATTTTTGAGGGTAATAAATACAGTTATGATGCGAATTGGGGCGGAGGGTATGGTTTTCGATGGCAGATATATAAGAATAAACAAGGTCTTAAAGTTATAACAGGAATACAACATTTGAGCATTCATCCAAAGGCAAACAATTCAGATATTAAGAGAAGTTCAATTATTGATGATTCTCAGGCGCAATTACTCGTAGCTAAATCATGGAAGAATTTTGAGTTATATACTGGGATAAAATCTACCATTGGCCGTTATATTCGTAAATTTAATCAGACTTCACACACAGTAAGTTTAGCCGAACATATATCTTCGGTGGTAGGATTAGAATATTATATCAATAATAATTGGCATCTGAACTTAGAAGCAAGATTTTTAGAAGAAGATTCTTTTTCCATAGGTATTAGATATCAGTTTTAAGGCTTTTTAAATATGAAAAAAGAAGTTAAAAAGAGAGATTCTTGGGGTTCTCGTTTTGGAATCATTATGGCGGTAGCTGGCTCAGCCGTCGGTTTAGGCAATTTTCTGCGTTTTCCTGGCCAGGTTGCTCAAAATGGCGGCGGGGCATTTATGATTCCTTATTTTATTTCATTAATAATATTAGGAATTCCTCTGATGTGGATAGAGTGGACGCTGGGAAGGTATGGTGGTGGTTTCGAGCATGGCACTGCCCCTGGAATTTTTCATTCTCTTTGGCAGAAAAATAGATTTATTAAATATTTTGGAGTGATTGGCATTTTTGGCCCTTTAGTTATTTTCAGTTACTATACTTATATTGCCTCCTGGACGCTAGGCTACAGTTTTTTTGCAATTACAGGAAAGCTTATGCAACTTAATACTCAAGAAGAAATGAGGCAGTTTTTAGCAACATATCAAGGGCTTAATAATAACGCAATTTTTAGTTGTTCGTTATACAGCATTATATTTTTTATAATTACATTTTTTTTGAATATCTATATTCTTTATTTTGGGATAAAAGGAGGCATTGAAAAATTATGCAAAATTGGAATGCCTATACTGTTGATATTCGGAATGGTTTTGTTGGGGCGTGTATTTACTTTAGGTGCGCCTGATCCTTTACATCCAACATGGAACATCAATAATGGATTGGGTTTTTTGTGGAATCCCGACCTCTCTGCTTTAAAAAATCCAAAGGTGTGGTTGGCAGCTGCTGGGCAGATATTTTTTACCCTCAGCGTCGGCATCGGGGTAATACTTACTTATGCTAGTTATCTTTCAAAAGGCGATGATATTGTCTTATCGGGTTTATCAGCAGTTAGCATTAATGAGTTTGCTGAAGTTATTTTGGGAGGTAGTATAGTTATTCCAGCTGCATTTATATTTTTTGGTCCGCTTGAAATTCAAAATATTGCTAAAGCGGGGATATTTAATTTAGGTTTTGTAACTATGCCACTTGTTTTGAATAAAATAGCGTTAAGTTGGTTTTTTGGCTTCAGTTGGTTTATGCTTTTGTTTTTGGCTGGTGTTACTTCTTCGGTTTCATTAGCCCAGCCAGCCATCACTTTTTTAGAAGACGAATTTGATATTGATAGAAAGAGGGCAGTAGTTTGTTTTGCGATAATAGCTTTATTTTTGTGTCTACCCGCTATTTTATTTTTGAACAAAGGAGTTGTGGATGAGTTGGATTTTTGGGGTGGGACTTTTTGTTTAGTTGTTTTTGCTACGGTTGAGACAATTTTGTTTGGTTGGGTATTTGGGATAGAGAAGGCGTGGGAGGAGATTCATCACGGTGCCGATCTAAAAGTACCAGGTTTTTATAAATTTATAATAAAGTACGTTACGCCATCATTTTTGATTGCAATTCTTATATGGTGGTTCCTGAAGGAATGGTTACCTCTGATAAGGATGCAAGGTGTCAGTTCTGAAAATAAGATTTTTATTCAATTGACAAGGCTGGGACTGTTGACTTTATTTTTAACTATAGCAATTTTAGTTAAGTTGGCCTGGAGAAAGAAATGTGGCGTTATTTTAAATAAGCATAATTAAGAAGATGAATTCGTTAGGTTACATTTTTTTAATTATTTCCTGGACATCTTTATTGTCTTTAATGTTTTTCTGTTTTTATAAAATATTTTCTAAAAAGGAAATAAAATGATTAAAAAATACATTGTTTTTTTAGTGATTATGACGATACCGTTGTTTTTATGGGGATGTATTTTTATGGTTGCCGGAGCAGTTGGGGCATTAGGAGGGTATGCAATAAGCAATGATACCATTCAAGGCGAAATAGATAAAACATTTGAGAGTATATGGAAAAATTCAAGAGAGGTTTTAGAAATTCTCGGTTCAATTATTACTGAAGATAAAGCTAGAGGTTTTATTGAGGCTAAGGTAAACGGTGCTAATGTAAAAATAATGATTGAACAGCTCACCCCCAAAACTACTCGTTTTCGAGTTTCAGCAAGAAAATATTTATTACCCAAGATAAACTTGGCTCAAACAATTTACATAAAAGTCGTCCAGAAAGCCAAGTAACAATTTATTTTTAATGATACCAATCAAAGAGAATAGATTTTATATTTTTATTTTTGCTATTCTTTTGATATGTGTTTTATTTTTAGTTCCTAAATATCGACAACCTTCGGTTGTTCAGATAAAGGAGGTTATTGAGGCAAATGTTATAAGGCTTAATGATGGGAGAACGCTGCGTCTTATTGGGGTTAGGTGTCCTTCTATAAGACATCGTATATCTGAGAAATGGTTTAATTCTGAAGAGGAGCTTTCTTTAGAAGCGAAGAAATTTACCGAGAAATTAATCGAGGGTAAACAGATTAGATTGGAATTTGATGTATTGCAGCAAGATCATTATGGGGATCTGTTGGCTTATATTTTTGTAAAAGATGATGGCAAAGAATTATTTTTAAATAAAGAGATAATTAGAAATGGATTTGGATATTATTTGGTTTCTTTTCCAAACACAAAGTATTTAGATGATTTAGCAGCATCACAGAAGGAGGCATTTCAGTTAAAAAGAGGTATTTGGGAAAAAGATGATGTTGTTTCTTCAGAGGAAGCCAAAAATTTTATTGGCCAGAGGAAATATGTTCAAGGAAAAATAATAATAGTAAAGGATAGCTACGAGGCTGTGTTTTTATTATTTCATAAATGGAAAAAAAGTTACTTGAAAGTGGTTATTCCCAAAAAATATCTTCAATATTTTAACGAGAGAAATATAGACCCCTTTAGGTTTTACCTTAATAGAAATGTTAGAATATTTGGTTTGATAGAAGAGTATTCTGGACCGGAGATATCTATAAGCCATCCGGCTCAGATAGAAATAATAGAGTAATGTATTTTTAGGTAATATAGGTCTTATCTATATTTTGACTAAGAATGTTTTTATTGACACTAAATAGGTTTTTGATACAATACCTTTGTTTTTAATAAATAAATAATAGAAATATGTAAGAATGCCGAGGTAGCTCAGTTGGTAGAGCGCAGGACTGAAAATCCTGGCGTGGGCGGTTCGATTCCGCCCCTCGGCATTTTTTCTTTGAGGGCAAAAACTATTTTTGCTAAACAATTATCAAAAAGCCATTATTACTACCATAAAAATTAATTGAATACGATGCACAGCAAATTATTTTTATTTCGAAATTAACCTGAAGGAAATTTTTTTTATTTTTTTTCTTCCGTTGACTTATGATTACTATTGTAGTACTCTTGAATAAATAGCTTAGTTAACAAATGGAAGAGAGATTTAAACTTATAATACAAATTATATAAAAAATCATGAGAGTCCCGGATAAGAAAGGTCATTTTGGAATCTTCGGAGGTAAATTTGTGCCTGAGACTTTGATTCCTGCCCTTGAAGAATTAGAAAGAGAATACTCAAAGGCAAGAAGGGATTTATCTTTTCAGAAAGAATTAGCCTATCTTCTTCGTGATTACGCTGGTAGACCCACCCCTTTGTATTTTGCAAAAAATCTGAGCAAATATTTAAAGACTTGTAAGGTTTATCTAAAACGAGAAGATCTTCTTCACACAGGAGCCCATAAAATTAATAATACTTTAGGCCAGGTCCTCTTGGCTAGACGAATGGGTAAAAAGAGAATTATCGCAGAGACCGGAGCAGGTCAGCACGGTGTTGCCACGGCTACTGTTGCTGCATTATTAGGTCTTAAGTGCGCTGTTTATATGGGCAAAGAGGATATTCATCGTCAACAATTGAATGTTTATCGAATGCGTTTATTAGGCGCGGAAGTTATTCCTGTTACAGCTGGTGCGATGACTTTAAAAGAGGCATGTTCTGAAGCCATCCGCGATTGGGTTACGAATGTAAAGACCACCCATTATATCATTGGTTCTGTAGTAGGGCCACATCCCTATCCGATGATAGTGAGGGATTTTCAGTGTTGCATTGGTAAAGAAACAAAGAAACAAATTATTGAAAGAGAGGGCAGGTT
>Ga0272448_1003797_pt1 | contig 17674 bp, 10 predicted proteins | sample YNPCB0191_FD_202220 | JGI IMG/M metagenome (GOLD analysis project Ga0272448, IMG submission 202220) | Hot spring sediment microbial communities from Yellowstone National Park, WY, United States - YNP-CB-019-1 | ecosystem: Environmental > Aquatic > Thermal springs > Hot (42-90C) > Sediment... | reverse complement strand
AATCTACGGCAGTCAGTGCAAATTTAGGTGATGAAACAATCGATGCTTCTATAATTAAATTCGTAAACGAATTAATTGTTGAGGCAATTCGTGCGGAAGCAACAGATATTCATATAGAACCCTTTGAAGACTTTTTACGCGTTCGCTTCCGTATAGATGGTATTTTACATACAGTGCCCACTCCTCCTTCAATACGCAATTTTCATTCTTCTATCGTTTCGCGTATAAAAATCATGGCAAATTTAAATATAGCTGAAAAAAGATTGCCTCAGGACGGAAAAATCATGGCAAATTTGGGTGATGGTAAATATGATTTGCGTGTTTCTATCCTTCCTACTCCTCATGGAGAAACAATAAATATCCGTATCTTATCAAGAACATCTATGTTCCTTTCTCTTGATAAATTAGGTTTTTCAAGTGATGACATTAAACTGTTTAATTCTTTTATTACAAAACCTTATGGAATTATTTTAGTTACAGGGCCAACGGGAAGTGGTAAAACTACAACTCTATATGCAGCCCTGGATAAACTTAATCGAACAGACCGAAAAATTATCACCATAGAAGACCCAATAGAATATCAAATGCAAGGTATCACACAAATGCAGGTTCATCCCCGTATAGGGTTTGATTTTGCTACAGGTTTGCGTTCTATGCTTCGTCATGACCCGGATATCATGCTCGTCGGAGAAATTCGTGATTATGAGACCGCCGAGATGGCAATCCGTTCCAGTTTAACAGGGCATTTAGTTTTAAGCACCTTACATACAAATGATGCTCCTGGTGCGGTAACTCGTTTAATTGATATGGGTGTAGAACCGTTCCTTATATCAAGCACAATGATTGCTTCAATGGCACAAAGACTTGTCCGCAAAATCTGTAATCAATGCAAAACCAAGGATAATCCCGACCCGTATGTGTTAGAAGCCGAATTTGGTTACAAAAAAGAAAATAACGATATAATCTTTTATAAAGGGAGTGGCTGTGAACATTGTCGTTCTACGGGGTATCGGGGTCGAATGGCTATTTGTGAAATTATGCCTTTCTCACCAATGATAAAAGAATTAACTGTTCAAAGGGCTACTTCCGTTGCTATAAAAAAACAAGCATTATCCGAAGGCATGAAAACATTAAGAGCATCTGGCTGGCAGAGGATTATGGAAGGATTAACCACAGTAGAGGAGGTATTGCGGGTAACAGCTGATGCTGAAATCATGGAGGAAACTCATGCCGACATTTGAATATGAAGTAAAAAAAGGTCCCACGGAGATTATCAAAGGTAAAATTGAAGCAGAATCCCGAAAATCGGCTGTAAGTCGCCTTCGTGAATTAGGTTATTTTCCATTAAAAGTTGAAGAAGTTTATTCTGCAAGCTCCAACGAAAAAAAAGATAGAAAAAGAATTACACTATCTGGCTGGGAAAGAATTAAATTAAAAGATAGAAATGTTTTCCTTAGACAATTAGCAAACTTATTTGAATCGGGGATGGTTCTCACTCGTGCATTGAGGACTATTATAGAACAAACTCCCAATCGAGCCATGATAAAGGTTGTTGAACAAATTTACGAAGATGTCCAGAAAGGAAGTAATCTGGCTGATGCTTTTGAAAAGCATCCCAAAATATTCTCTCCCATGTATTGCAGTATGGTTCGTGCAGGTGAAACAGGTGGAATGTTAGACGAAGTACTGTGGAGAATTGTTGCTTTTAGTGAGCAAGAAGAAGAATTACGGGGAAAAGTAATTTCCGCACTAATCTACCCGGTGTTTCTACTAATCGTCGGGAGTATTGCCATTTTTATCCTGGTATCTTTTGTATTCCCAAAATTTATTGCTGTTTTTGAAGATTTTAACGCTCAATTACCTCTACCAACTATTATCGTAATGAAATTCTGTGGTTTTATGGGCACATGGTGGTGGGCTGTTATTTTTGTCGGGATTTTATTTTCATTAGCCATGTATTCTTATTTCAAAACATCAGAAGGTAAAAGGCAAAAAGACACCTTTTTGTTAAGTTTTCCTGTGGTTGGTGGGGTTATTCAAAAATATGAGATGGCAAAGTTTGCAAGAACATTTGGAACACTAATGGATAATGGGGTTCCTGTCCTGACTGCGTTAAAAATTACAGGAGAAACGATGACCAATGCAGTGATTCGTGATGAAGTGCAAACTACCCATGATTTAGTAAAAGAAGGTGAAAGTATCAGTGATAGCTTAAAAAAATGCCCTCACTTCCCCCCTATTGTTGTAAGTATGTTCGCAGTAGGTGAAGAAAGCGGTAGAATTGGTATCATTGCTAAAAGAATTGCAGATGCGTATGATATAGAAGTAGATAGAGCCGTTAAAGCAATGGTTACATTATTTGAACCTACTTTGATTGTTATTATGGGTGTAATCATAGGTTTTCTTGTAATTGCAATGCTTTTACCTATGCTTACATTAAGTTCTGCTATCGGAACATAAAATTAAATCTTAGGAAAGGGTATCTTATGCTTAAAATGCTACTCTGTGTCTCTTTGTTCGTTTTATTTATATCATTTTCATTAATAGCAGAAGACCTCTCCCCTATGGTTCCTTATGACCTCCGTTGCGAATATTTGAAAGAACCTTTAGGGGTTGATTTATTAAATCCATGCTTAACATGGAAATTGAAAAATAATTCTTCAGAAAAAGGTATTTTTCAAACTGCATATAGAATTATTGCTTCTTCCAGTCTTGAAAAATTGAACCAAAACGCAGGGGATTTATGGGATACGGGGAAAGTCAATCAAAACAACTTGCAAATACAATATGCAGGAAAAACATTAGAACCCGGGTTAAAAGTTTGGTGGAAAGTATGTGTTTGGGACCAAAAAAACCGTGTTTCGGAATTTAGTGAGCCTTCTTTTTGGGAAATGGGATTAATTTCGGATAATAACTGGAATGCAAATTGGATTGAACCTCCTGATGAAATATATCCAAGAAATATGACTGATAAACAAATTTTTAATTTCAATCCTGCTTTATTATTTCGCAAGGCTTTCACTATAACTGATAACATTGAAAAAGCAAGGTTATACATAACCGGTTTAGGCTACTATGAATGCTATATAAATGGAATTAGAATTCGCGACCATCAATTAGACCCGGGCTGGACAAATTTTAGTAAACGGGTATTCTATTCAGTATATGATGTTTCCAATTTTATCACGAATGGTAATAATGTTATCGGGGTGCAAATAGGTTCAGGCTGGTATAACCCATTACCCTTAAGAATGTGGAAAAGATTTAATCTACGGGAATCACTGACTATTGGTATTCCTAAAGTTAAGGCTATGTTGGTGATATATACAAAAAATGGTGAAAAAATAACTTTAAATACAGATAAAAATTGGAAAGTAACTTTATCACCTATTATAAAAAATAATGTGTATTTGGGTGAAGAATATGATGGTAGAAAAGACCCAAAAGGCTGGAATGAAAACACTCTATTTGACGATTCAAACTGGAAAAATGCTATTGTTGCAAAAGATTTAAATCTTGGAAAATTATTAGCCCAACCAATACCCCCTATCAAAGTAGGTGAACGATATTCACCACTAAACTATAAAAAAATCACAGAAAACAAATGGCTGGTTGATTTTGGACAAAATATGGCAGGTCGAATTTTTATGAAAGTTAAAGGAACAGAAGGTCAAAGAATTCAAGTAAGATATGGTGAACTGTTATATCCCGATGGTAACTTAAATCCAATGACATCAGTTTGGGGACAAATAAAAAATCATCAAATACCTGAAATTTCAGATGAGCCATTTACGGCAGAACAGAAAGATGTATTTATATTAAAAGGAGATGAGGTAGAAACTTTAACAACCCATTTTACCTATCACGGATTCCGATATGCAGAAATAGACGGAGTTGAGGATTTTTCTTCTATAAAGGAAATTTTTGCAGAACGCCTTCATACGGCTGTGGAAAAAGATGGAAATTTTGAAACTTCCGAAGGTCTACTTAACCTTATCCAAAAAATGTGCGATGAAACATTGTTAAGCAATTTACATAGTGTTCAGACTGATTGTCCACATCGCGAAAAATTTGGGTATGGCGGAGATATTGTAGCTGCCAGCGAATTTGCTATATTTAATTATGATATGTCAGCCTTTTATAGAAAAGTAGTGAGAGACTTTGCTGATGAAATCCGTCCTAACGGGGGTTTTACAGAAACGGCTCCTTTTGTAGGCATTGCTGATTGTGGTTTGGGAGAAGGAAGTGGACCTATTGCATGGGGTTCCGTTCATCCTTTATTACTATGGCAATTATACCAATATTACGGAGACAAAACACTTATTGAAGAGCAATATCCTTACGCTAAAAAATGGTTCGAATTATTAGTAAAAAGTGCAGAAAACGGGATAATAAAGCAATGTATTGGAGACCATGAAAGTGTTGTTGATAAACAAGTCGAAGTTACTGCTACCGCCTATTATTACCTAAATGCAATTTTGTTAGAAAAATTAGCAAACATTTTGAATTTACAGGAAGATAGCAAATATTATCAAAAAACGGCTGAAGAAATTAAACAAAAATTTAATAATAAATTTTTTAATCCTGCGGAAGGGAAAATAGGTATAGGTTCACAGGCAAATCAAACCCTTTACTATGCATTTTCTATGGGAACACCTGACCAACTTTCTATGGCAGGAAATTATCTTATAAATGATGTAATATCTCGAAATAACAAACTGACTACAGGGATTTTTGGAACAAAATATCTACTCAGCACGCTTTGTGAATTGGATAGACAGGATTTAGCCTATCAAATTGTTATGCAAAAAGAATGTCCCGGCTGGAGATTTATGTTAGAAAATGGCGCTACTACATTATGGGAACACTGGGAATTTAGCGACAACACTTTTTCGCACAATCATCCTATGTTCGGTTCTATAAGTGAATGGTTTTATAAATATTTAGGAGGGATTTCACCTTCGGATTCTGCCTGTGGTTTTGATAAGGTAATTATTAAACCCATGTTTTTGTTACCCATTCAAAAAGTTAATTGTTCTTATGATAGTATCCGTGGCGAAATTATCTCACAATGGGAAAAGAAAGACCATGTAATTGACTGGCATATACAATTACCCCCCAATTGTGAGGGAAATATTATTCTTCCTGCTATGTTTAAGAAAATAACTGTAAATGAACAGGACTTACTCAATAATCCACATATATCTGATTACAAAACAGAAGGAAATAAAATAAAATTTAAAATCCAGAATGGAAATTATAATTTCAAATTACTGAATTGATTTAATCTAAAAAAGAAAAAAATCGTTTTTTACTCTTTTTTTGTCCCTATTAACCCATCAATAACAAGTTTTTTACCGTCCCACATACCCGTTTTTATCATACCCAATACCATTATATCTATAACACCATTATCATATAGTTTATATTCTGCCTCTATTCCTTTTGGAGATAATTTATTTACTACGCCTCCTTTTATATGTACTTTATCCTTACTTATAAACTTTATATCAAATTCCTCAAAACGCCAAAATGTGCCTATTAAACCTTTATGAAGTTCACTTAAAGGCTCATTATTAACAACATTTTCGTCTGAAACAATTTCCTTTTGATTATATGACCCCGCAGAAGGCAGTAATGGCTCTGACTTTATATCTTCTACACTTTCTTTTTCCTGACTACATCCTGTAATAACTCCTAAAAGACTTAATATTAAACAAAAAATCTTCAATATTTTCTTCATCTACGAATTCCTTTAATAAAATTTCAAATGATTAAATCCGATGGATATGATAAATGTAAAAATAAGAGTGTATAAAACATCTATATAATGATTATAACGAAACTATAACCCTTTCAGGTAATACAACAAAATAATTAATATTTACACCATATTTCCTTTATAAACCTACTCTCCCAATTTATTTGTAGAGTAATTGTATAATTATAAAAAATTTAGTGATTATCCATTTACATCTACCATGAAGATGAAGGTTAAAATGAATAAAATTCCGTGGAGACGAATAATTATTCGTCTCTACCATTCTAACATTAACAGCCGTCCATAAGTAAATCGGGTCTTTTCCAGAACACTGCCTTGTCTTGGCGACCATTCCCGACTACAGGTATAGCACTTATAGATACATCTCCTTATACAGCCTACCCGTTTGGAGGAGCAAAAAGGGCAGGTGGTATAGGTCTTCAACAAGCCCAAGGCTTGCAGGTACCTACAAGCCCTTTCTTCATCGGCTGCCTTCTTGGCTACTTCCATAATCTCTATTTCATTTCCTCCTATAACTATCTTATATCTCCTATCCTACATGTGGAATATATCATATAATTACCAAAAATTATTTATCTTATGCAATCTATAAGTTGTCTTCCTATTTCGTTATTTAAATAAAAACCTTTTGCGGTGGGTTTATATATGCCTTCGTTATATTCCAAAAAACCTTTCTCAATCAGATTATTTAATGCGGAACCGAAATCTGCCTCAATATGAGTGGAAAATCTATTAAAGTAACTTTTTTTATGTATTCCTTCGGAAAGTCTAAAATGTTGAATTAAAGTTTCTAATTTTATTTCGTTATCAGATAAGTAATCCATCTCTTCTTTCTTACCTGGGTATTTTATATATTCATCTATCGTTGAGATATTGGCACATCGTAAATTACCTAAAAATGAGAATGCCCCTGTTCCTATACCTAAATAATATTCATTATGCCAGTATATTAAATTATGGATACATTGATAATTTTTTTTGGCGAAATTAGAAATCTCATAGTGTTCGTAATCATTTGAATTTAAATATATTTCAGCATATTTATATAAATCAAGACAAAAATCATCATCAGGTTTGTCTTTTAACTTCTTTTCATACAAGGGGGTTCCTTTCTCGAATGTTAAATTATAAGTTGATATATGTGAAGGACTTAACTCTACAGCAGTTCTTAAGTTTTCTTTCCATCTTTCCTTTGTTTGAAATGGAATGCCAAATATAAGGTCTAAACTCCAGTTGTCAAAATAATTTGAAATAATTTTGCATGCATCTATCGCCCTTTTTGCATTATGTCTTCTGCCTAAATATTCTAATTCATCATCAAAAAATGTTTGAATACCAATACTAACTCTATTTACTCCTATATCTTTTATTTCTTTAATCCATGTTTCAGATATATCATCCGGGTTTACTTCAATAGTAATTTCTGGAGAAATGGGTTTAAATAATTTGTTTACATGTATAATAATAGTATTAATCTGGTTCGGTTTTAATAATGAAGGTGTTCCACCACCTAAATAAATACTTTTTACAGGATTTTGAAAAGGATTATTTCCTAACTCATTTATTAAAGACACTATATAATTATCTTGGATAACTCCATTTATAGGGACACTTAAAAAATCGCAGTATTGGCATTTCTTTATACAAAATGGTATATGTATATAAATTCCTATTTCCTCTGTTGGATTATTTCTTAATAGTTCTATGCTTGTAGTCATTTTTTTCTATTCCATACGGATATTATATTATAATGCTTTCAGGAAATTTGAAAAGCAATACTTTTGTTTATAAAAATTCAAAAAGAGGTTGTTATATGAATGCTGAATTGGTAATGATAGGAACAGAACTTTTGTTAGGTCAAATTATAGATACAAATGCCAGTTATATGGGTGAAAAGCTATCGGAAATTGGTGTAGATGTATATCGAAAGATAACCGTTGGCGATAATCAAAGCAGAATAGTAAATGTAATAAAAGAATCTATTACCCGTTGTGATGTAGTTATATGCAGTGGTGGTTTGGGTCCAACTGTAGATGATATAACAAGAGAAAGTGTTTCGGAGGCAACGGATAGCCCTTTGGTTTACCATCCTGAACTATACCAGAAGATATTTGAAAGATTGGAAAAAAGAGGAGTTAAGGTCTCAGAAAATAATAAAAAACAGGCTCTTCTTCCCGAAGGTTCTATTCCGATACATAATCCAATAGGAACAGCCCCTGGTTTTATAAAGGAATGTAATTCAAAATATATAATATGTTTACCTGGAGTTCCTTTTGAGTTAAAGCCAATGTTTGAAGAAACAGTTATTCCCTTTTTATGTCAGAAATTTGGTATTCAAAATCGTCTATATATAAGAGTATTAAAGGTTTATGGATTAGGGGAATCAAGAATTGACTATAAATTAGGGGATTTGCTTTATTCCTCATCCCCTACTATTGGTTTACTTGCTTCTCCTGAATGTGTTCGTATCCGATTAGCCGTAAAAGAAAGTTCGCCTGAAAAGGCAAATCAAATATTGGATGAAATGGAAAACAAGATACATCAGTGTTTACCCGATTTAGTCCTCTCAGGGGAAGATTATTCTTTAGAAAAGGCTTTGGATAAGGTTTTGACAGACCTTAATAAGCACATCACCGTAATTGATGCACAAACCGCAGGAATGGTTATTTACCGTTTGATACAATCCAGAACAGAAAGGTTTTTATGTGGTGAAGTATTACCTGCTATCAAAAATAAGCAAGATTTAGAAAAATTATTTGACTTAAGGAAAGAATATCTGTTAAAATTTCCTTTTGCTTACAATTTAATAATATATCCTGACCTTAATAAGCATACTACATGTGTTAGTTTGTCAGGAAAAGAAACAGAAGAAATTCACTGGGAACTACCCTTTTATGGGCAAGAAGAAAGGGACCGGGTAAGGATTTCAGTGATTTCACTTGAGCGAATTCGAAGGAAGTTGCTTAATATTGAGTTTAAGGACAATTGAATAGGAAACCCGGAAATAACTCCAAATAGAAGGAGTGATAAACTATGTTCCCGATGTTAGCAATATTATTACTTTCAACACAGCCCATACAGCCTTGTATTGAGGGAATAGCCTCTTTTTATACCACGGCACAGACAGGCTTCTTGACTGCGTCTGGTGAACACTTAAAGGACCATGAATATACCTGTGCAATGCCTTTTGGTACTTTTGGTGATTATTACCTTATCGTTGACGAAATCACAGGGAAATCTGTAATTTGCAAGTTGAATGACCGTGGTCCCTATATAAAAGGGCGTGTAATAGACCTTTCCCATTCGGCTATGAGGGCATTAGACCGTAGAAAAGGTTTAATAAAGGTAAAAGTTTACCATCTTGGAAAAGGACCTTATATAACAGGTCCGGTGAAATTAGTTCGGTAATATTTTTTTAATTCACAGGTTCTAAGAATAAGCCTACGGGAATATCATCAATAGCGATTTGTTTCATTTCAGGCTTTTCTTTATCCGATATAGTGATTGTGTTTGCTAACACTTCCCTTGCAAGCATATCTTTATATTCAGAAAATGCATTTTTAAGCGAGTTGTCATTTGTGACTAATGTCAAAACAATCCTTTTATCGTAGGGGAGTTGCTTTGCCTTGCGAAGTTCCTGTATTTCTCTGATTATATCGCGTATCCAGCCTTCTTTCTTTAATTCTTCCGTAATTGTAGTTGTCAAGATAACTACCATATTTTTCCCTTGAGAGGCTGTAAAACCTTCTTTAGGTATGAGCTTTACACTTAAATCTTCTTCTTTGAGTGAAACCTTCTCTCCTTCTATGTCCAGTATATATTCACCATTTGTCGTAATGTCATGATATATTATGGCTCCATTTGCAGAGGATAGTGCTTTTGCGAGTGATTTTACTTTACTTCCTAATTTAGGTCCTAATAGTTTATAATTAGGTTTTATTTCATAATTCACATAGAGTTCTGGCTGGTCTGAAAATTCAATTTCTTTAATATTTAATTCTTCTTTAACAATTTCTATGTAAGAAGCGACTTTTTCCTTTAATTCTGGTGAGGATAAAACTATTTCGCATTTCGCCAGAGGTTGACGAACCTTGATGTTGGATAAACGACGGGCACTTAACCCTAAAGTTACTGCTTCTCTCGCAAGAGCCATATTTTCAAGTAAAACATTATCTATTTCATCCGAGTTAGCAATTGGATATGTAGATAAATGGACACTTTCCGTAGCTGTTTTTAAGGGCTTTGTAAGATTTTTCCATGTGATTTCAGAAAAGAAAGGAACAAAGGGGGCTGCAATTCGTGCAAGATTAATTAGACATTCAAATAGTGTCCAGTAGGCATCTGCTTTTTGTTCTGTCCACACACTATCCCAGAAACGAGGTCTGCTTCTACGAACATACCAGTTTGATAAACCCTCCAAAAAGTCAAAGATAGCCTTGGCGGATGGATAGGTTTCATATTGGTCAAGGGCATTTCGAACCTGAACAATAGTCTTATTCATCTCGTTTAATATCCAGCGGTCTAATTCACACCGTTCATTCCATTGCCGATATGCTTTTACGGGGTCAGTTGGAGGAGTAGCCATATCTTCCTTAACATCCTGAGGGTTGGACGAAACATCCTGTAGTAATTTCAAAGGAGCCCCTTCTGCAGTAAAACCATCTAAATTAGCGTAGATTGTGAAGAAACTATACACATTGTACCAGCGGATTAATAAATCACTTTGTAGTTCTTCAATAAGTTTTTCCTGAAATCTTGTTGTTGTGGTAGGGGAGTTTTTAGCAACAAAACTCCAACGCAAAGCATCCGCACTGTATTTATCAAAGACATATTTTGGCTCTTTATAATTTTTTAGCCTTTTTGACAATTTATATCCATCTTCACCTTGAATATGACCTAAACACACACAATTTTTAAATGGGTGTGGATATTCCTTTTTATCCCCAAAAAGCATGGTGCTGATTGCTAAAAGTGAATAAAACCAACCTCTTGTCTGGTCAATTGCCTCACTAATAAAGTCAGCAGGGAAATTCTCGATAAATATTTTTTCAGAGTTTGGTTTATGAGGGTATCCCCATTGAGCAAAGGGCATACAACCTGCATCAAACCAGCAGTCTATAACCTCTGGCACCCTACGCATCCGCGAATTGGGGTCTTTGGGGCTTTGATAAGTAATTGCATCTATATAAGGCTTATGAACCTTCAGGTTATCGTTTAATTCTGGATTTGCCTTCTTTGCATTTTCCCACACTTCTAAACCTTGAACACCGGGTTTTGAAAGCAATTCTTCGTAAGATGAAATACATTCCATATAACCTGTTTTTTCACAAACCCAGATGGGTAGCGGTGTTCCCCAAAATCTTTCACGAGATAATGCCCAGTCAACATTTGTTGCAAGAAAATTTCCAAAACGACCATCCCGAATATGTTCGGGTTGCCAGGATATTTTCTGGTTATTTTTCAAGAATTCATTAATAAATTCCGAAGTTTTTATAAACCAACTTTGACGAGCATATTGAATAAGGGGGTCGTTATCAGCACGAGGACAGAAAGGATAGGCATGGCGAAATTGTTCCTGTTTTAACAGTTGACCTCTTTCTTTTAATATTCGAATGATGGATTTATCCGTATCTTTACAAAACTTTCCACTTAAAGGTTCACCCGTATATAAATCTTTTTCTGTAACTCTTTCGTCAAAGGTTCCATCTGACTTAACAAAACAAAGAAAACCTATCCCTTGTTCTTTACATACTTTATAGTCATCTTCACCAAAAGCAGGTGCAATATGAACCAGACCTGTACCCGTTTCTATATCTACGAAATCTCCTGCTATGATAATCCAATGTTTTTCGGAAGGACCTGTTCCTTCAATATTTTGGGGTATATCAAATTTAAATAAAGGTTCATAAGATAAACCAACCAAGTCCGTTCCTTTAAAAGTCTTCTCAATTTTAATATTTTCCCCTAATACAGATTTTGCTACAGCACTGGCAATAATAAACCACTCTTTATTGCCATCTTTTTCCATTTCTATCAATGCATATTCAATATGAGGACCCACGCAGATAGCACAGTTACTTAAAAGTGTCCATGGGGTAGTCGTCCATATCAGGAAACTTACCTTATCGCTTTCAGCAAATCCCATTTTTTCTTTGCTCTCTTTTGTTAGTGATATACGAACTGTTATAGAAGGGTCATCGGTTTCCCTATAACCTTCCCCTACTTCACCTGCAGATAAGGCTGTTCCCCCTTGAGCCCACCACCAAACTACTTTATAACCGCGGTAAAGCAATCCTCTATCGAATAGTTGCTTTAATGCCCACCATACACTTTCTACATACGATTGATGATAGGTAACGTACGCCTGTTCGAGGTCTACCCAGAAGGCAATTCGTTCGGTCATTTCTTCCCATTCTTTCTGATAACGGAAAACCGAATCGATACAGGCCTTGTTAAAGGCTTCGATACCGTATGCTTCTATAGCAGATTTACCACCGTCTATAATTCCCAATGTTTTACAAACTTCAATTTCAACGGGAAGACCGTGAGTGTCCCAACCTGCTTTTCTTTCGCAATAATAACCATCCATTGTCTTATATCGAGGGAAAATATCCTTTATAGTTCTTGTAAGACAATGCCCCGGATGTGGCAAACCATTAGCCGTCGGAGGACCTTCATAAAATACGAATTTTGGAGCATTTTTTCTCTGCTCTAAACTTTTATGATATATCTTCTTTTCTTTCCAAAACTTAATGATTTCTTGTTCTGCGTGAGCAAAATTAAACTGTGATGAGGGGACTACATCATCAAATACTTTCTTTTTCATTTTTACACTCCGAAAAAACAAAAATATTCTGTTTTTAATAAATTTAGGGGACAAAAAAGAGATGTTGAATATAATACCAAAAACTAAATGATAATATCTATAAATCAATGTTTTTCAGTTATAAGTCGCCATTCACTTTGATATTTTTCGTAAAGACTAAATACTTCTATAGGAATTTGTTTTTTTATATCTTCGATATCTGGTGATTCCGGGTTCAAAAATATAGCAGTATCCAGATAGCATACTGCGGGCTTCCATAATTTTTTTTCTATGAAATATTTCGTTTCCTTTATAAACATTTTTGATAATTCTTTTTTAATATTTTTATTTTCATAATCATTCATGTTAGCCAAATTATATTTCTTGAATATCGGTAATATTTCATTTTTCAGTATTTGGGGACTTATAAAATCTTTATCTCCCCAGAGGTCCGTCCAATATAATCTCCCATCATAGCCAGAAGATAACGCATACCATCCTAAATTTTTCCATCGGGCAATTTGATGCCATTCACGATTTAAATATATCGGGGAAAGATTCAGAACAAAGTAAAATATTACTATAATTAGTAAAAGCACCTTCTTTAAGTATTGGTTTGAAATATATTTTTCAAATGGATTTTCTTTGTTTTTTATATAGAAATTCAGTAATCCTATAATCGAACACCAGAATAAACATCCTGTTGTGATATATCGTGACGATAAAGCCTGTCCCAATCCCATACCTGACCTTCCAAATGCAAGTAATACTCCACTAAATAGTGCAAATAAAGAAAGACTTTTCCAGAAGAAATATTCATCTGCATTTGAGTTTAGGCTTCTTTTTTCAAGCAATATTTGTTTATCATTTTCAAACTTACAAACATGAATATTATCAACAATTATCTTTTTTGATTTGTAAAGCAAAAATATCCATAAAAAAAGCCCGGTTATTCCAAATAAATAAGATATTACACCTATCTCAGGTAACTTGTTTCCGTGCCATGGGGGTGTAAATAAAAAGCCCGATAATGGACTACCTATATAAAGAATGAAATATAAAAATTTATGTAAGAATCCCATATCTACATCAGTTTTTGAAATAGAAGGGGTGTGATAGTTTGTGAAATAAAATGATATAACGGCTACAGCGAAAAGTAACCATATAAGAAGAAGCATATAATTTTTGCGTGCTTTTACTATTTTATAAATTAAAAGTGGTAAAGAAATAAACCAGATTAATAATCCATTTGCAAAAGAATATGAGGCTGATGTTGTTAATATGGCACAAATAAGTAATGTTAAAACATTCATCGGATATTTAAGCATGACAAATAGAACTAAAATGCATAGTAGATTTGTAAAAAACATCATAAGTTGCAATCCCCAAACCCAATTTTCCATCTGAGACCATGAAAATAGCAATAGAGACATATAACAGAGATTAAGAAATTTTATTGTGTCATTTTTTGAATGGTCTGACTGCATGTAATCTGTTTTTTTTTCGTTATTGGAAATTATTACATACGCAAGAATTAGAAATTGGGCAATAACAAATATCAGACTACAATAAAGAATAGAGAATTCATTCCAGGAAGTTATTTTTGCTAATCCCAGAGTAATAATTCTTGGAAAAAAAGGCCTATGATTATTTTGCAGGAAAAACAAATCCGTTATAGAAAGCGTTCCCTGACTTAATTTATCATATAGAGGAAGATATAATATTTCATCCCAATAGGGAAAATGATAACCATATTTATATATGAGGATAGCAGTAGTTATTAGAGGGAATATTAGCACAATGAAGCAAATAACACATTTCGTATATTTCATATAGGAACCTCTTTAATTTTATAGGTTATTCTTATGATTTTATTTACTGATTATAAATGTGTGACTTATAGAAATTCCATCGTTTGAACTATTTTTTTATCCTTTGGTATTATTTTGCGTTAAAATATAAAAAGAAATAATAAATTACATAAAGGAGTGATACATCAATGAATGTAAAAATCACAGGTAGACACATGGAAATGTCTGATGCGTTGAAGAGTTATATTGAGAATGCACTCAATAAGTTAACCCACCATTTCGATAAAATTATAAATGCAGATGTTGTGCTGGATGTGGAAAAACATAGACACATCTGTGAAATAAATATAAATGCAAATGGTATGCGGATACATAGTAAAGAAATATCCAATGATATGTATGCATCCGTAGATGCAGTTATAGAGAAATTAGACCGACAAATTCGCAAATTTAAGGATAAAATAAAGAATCACAAACCACGCAGTTATGAAGAAACACGGAAATATAAACATGTAATCCTTGAGGTTAAAGATGAAGTTGAAAAGAAAGAAGGTGTTCCAGAAGAAGAGGTACCTTTAATTCCTCATGAGATTATACATAGAGAACAAGTTGTGTTAAAGCCGATGACGATTGATGAGGCGTTAATGCAGATGCAACTTTTAGAGGAACCTTTCCTTGTATTTATTAATGTTGATACTTCACAAGTAAATGTATTGTATCCAAGGGGAAATAATACTTACGGATTAATAGAACCACAATTTTAGTTATATTTATAATATAATAATAAAAAATTAATAATATTAAACAGGATTGGTTCTCTCAATTAGTGAGATTAATGAATGTGGGAATATGATTTACAGATGAATTTTAGAAAAAGGGGGTCTATTCCTGTAGCCTCACTCTTCAAAGAATCTATTGCATCAGAATTAGGATTGAAAATCATTGCAGGGTTTCAAGGTATTCGTAGGGAGGTATTTACTGCCGATGTAAATCGTCCCGGTTTGGCTTTGACAGGTTATTTGGAATATTTTGCAAATGACAGAATTCAGGTTTTAGGTAATACAGAAATACATTATATTGAACGGCTCTCCCCTGCTGAAATAGAAAATCGCTTGCAATACATGTTTTCATTTGAAATCCCTGCGTTCCTTCTATCTCGTTCATTAGTTCCCCCTCAGATATTTTTAGATATTTGTAACTGTCATGGTGTCCCCGTTCTGCAGTCAAATCTTACAACAGACCAGGTAATTAGCAAAACAATTCTATTCCTTGCGGAAAAGTTTGCCCCGGAAACAACTATCCATGGAACGGTAGTGGATTGTTATGGTATCGGAGTGATTATTGTTGGTGAATCTGGAATTGGTAAAAGCGAGACTGCACTTGAACTTGTTGAGAGAGGTCATCGTCTTGTTGTTGATGATGTAGTGAGATTAAGAAAAGGTATAGAGGATATTGTAATTGCTGAAAGTGACCCTCAATTAGAACATTATATGCATATTCGAGGTATTGGCGTGGTTGATGTATTGTCTGTCTATGGTGCAGGTAGAATCCGTAGAAGAAAACAGGTAGGACTCATTATAGAATTAGTAGAAAAGATGGAAGATTATCATATTATTTTAGATGTATGGCCAGAAAAAGAGATATTAAATGTAAAAGTTCCCTACTTGAAAGTTCCTGTAGGACCGGGACGAAATCTGGCGGTTATTGTAGAAGCAGCCGCATTAAAATGTCGTATGCGGGAATTAGGGATAGACATAGACCAAAAATTTTCAGAGCGTTCAAAACAAGCTACCACCCATCATCCACAAACATAATAGGAAGTAGTATCAATGAATCCATTAAATTTAATTTTTGCTTTACACTCACATCAACCCGTAGGGAATTTTGATTTTGTTTTTGAAAATGCTTATCAAAAAGCCTATTTACCTTTCCTCGAAGTATTGAGAGACTTTCAAGATATTCATATAACTTTACATATAACAGGTCCTATTTGGGATTGGTTAGATGATAATCATCCCGAATTTTATGATTTAGTCGGACACTATGTAGAAAATGGGCAAATTGAATTAATGGGGGGTGCTTTTTATGAACCTTTAATCTGTGCTATTCCCGAAGAAGATGCTTTTAACCAAATTTTATATATGCAGAATTTTTTTAATGAACGATTTGGCAGCAAACCAAGAGGTATGTGGATAGCGGAAAGGGTATGGGAACCTTATTTCCCCAAAATATTAGCGAAAGCAGGTATAGAATATACCACACTTGATGATACCCATTTTCTAAGTGCCGGCTTAGAACCTAATGATTTATTTGGTTATTACTTAACAGAACATGAAGGGCACATTGTTAAAGTCTTCCCTATTCTTGAAAAATTAAGGTATACAATTCCTTTCCGACCCATTGTAGAAACCATAGATTATTTGAAGGAAAAATCAAATCTCCATAAAAGTGCTTGTGCCGTATTCCATGACGATGGTGAAAAATTTGGTATTTGGCCAGGAACATACCATAGTGTTTATGAAGAAAAGTGGTTATATAACTTTTTTGAATCTGTTACGAAAGAGAAGGAATGGTTAAAGGCTATTACTTATTCGGAATATATAGACAAAAATCCTCCTACCGGTAGAGTATATCTGCCTTGTGCTTCATACCATGAAATGATGGAGTGGGTTTTGCCTACAAAATCACAAAAAGAATATTTGAAAATAAAGAAAAATTTCCAAAGTGATACAGAACTCTGGGAAAAGACTTCCCGCTATTTCAGAGGTGGTTTTTGGAGAGGTTTCTTATCCAAATATGAAGAATCAAATAATATGCAGAAACGAATGTTAAGAACAAGTCGTAGATTAAATGACTTAATAAACAAAGATGGAGAAAATATTTTACTTAAAAAGGCACAGAGAAAATTATTTCAGGGACAATGTAATTGTGCATACTGGCACGGAGTTTTTGGAGGACTTTATCTCAATCATTTAAGAACGGCGGTATATAGCAATTTAATTGAAAGTGATAAATTAATTGATGAGTATTTGAATATATCTTCTAATTCTCATTCTATCACTACGACAGATTTTAATTGTGATGGGAAAAAAGAAATAATTTTTGAAACGCCTGTTGCTAATTTTTATTTTAGTCCCGAAGACGGTGGAACATTATTTGAATTGGATTACAAACCCAAATCATTTAATTGTATGAATATCCTCTCCCGTAGAGAAGAAGCCTATCATGAAGACCTTTTCCGTGTGGATATATCTCATAATGTAGAAGAGGAGGGAC